>UMKW01022283.1_pt1 | contig 10582 bp, 8 predicted proteins | sample 1966391 | NCBI WGS metagenome assembly UMKW01 (sample SAMEA4836183, study PRJEB28245) | human gut metagenome | biome: gut microbiome; material: fecal sample | place: Denmark | collected 2008
CCTTTTCTTTCGCCCTTCACTACTACAACAACGACCCCACCTACCTCCTGCTGGAGCAGTACCGTGGGGAGGAACAGGAATCCGCTATGGTCACCGAGGCAGAGTGCCGTGCCCTGCTGGCCGGTGAAACCGGTTGGCTGCTGGAGCGCCGCAATCCTGTCCTGCGAGATTTCCACACCGCGCTCACGGAACAGATGCTGCTGCCGCAGGTACTTCTAACCTACCACCGCGAAGCCTATTCTCTGGACGGCCAGGACCTCTGGGTGGCTCTGGACAGTGATATCCGCACCACGCTGCAGCACATGGATTTCTTGGACCCCGATCTTCTGGCCAAAGACACCGCCAATCAGGCGGGACGCATGCTCCTGGCTATCAGTTACAACCGTACTATCCCCGATAACCTGCTGTGTCTGCTGGAAGAGACCGCTCCCCGGCGCAAGCTCTTGCCCGGCGTCCGGCCGCCAGTATAAGCAGCATCTAGAACCATATATACGCAAAAAACAGGACCCGCAACGCTCATGCTGCGGGTCCTGTTTTTTCTGCGCTATGGAGCACAACCGGTTATTCATACAACAGGTCGTCGTCGTAATCATCAAACTCAGAGCACTTGCACCGGCACTTCCCGGCCACAGACTTTTTCAGCTCCGCGGCACCGGTAGCCAGCGTATCCCAGTACCCCACCACCAGGCAGATCAACCCGGCCAGGGCCAGGGACAGCCCAATGATCTTCAAAACGAAATGCCATGTATTTTTCATGGTAGAACCTCCCGTATTTGAACTGTGGTGATAGTATACATCAAATTGCCGCAAAATACAATGGTTTTTTCCTGATCCGCACTAAAAGGCAAGATAGAGATCCATCCGTACCTCTTTTTCCAAGATTTCAACTTGCGCCTCGTCCAGCATCTGTCCTACAAGGGACAGTTCGCTGTCACTGGTATAGTGGTCTCCGCCGGCCAGTTCCCAATAGGTTTCCACCAGAGCCGGGTTCCGTACGGCAGGCTGCAGAATCTCTGCCATGCGCTCCACCTGTCTGCGGTTTTCCGGAGAAAAATCCCCCCGTACTGTCAGGCGCAGGCCCTGTTCCTCCTTCCGCAGGCGGAGATCGACTTCCTCCCCGCCAAGTTGAAACAGCGCTGTATACAATTCATCAATCACATGGCTCATCTTTCGGCGGGCCATGTGCATTTTCTTCTTCATCGCTTTCGTCACTCCTTCGGCTCCGGCTTGATTCCCTCGATGATCGGAACCAGCAGCACGCACACCAGGCCCGCCGCAAAGCCGTTGTTGTATAGGTTCATTCCTCCGTGCAGAAGGGCAGTATTCTGTACAATCGTCATGTGCAGAAATCCGGCGGCCATACCCCAGTACCAGCCAAATTGCCCGGATATGGGGGCAAGTCCGGTACAGAGCAGGCAGGCCAGCAGGACGCCCGGAGCCACAATGGGTACCTCCACCAGCAGAAACTTCGCCAGCACCGCTCCCGCCATCACCGGCACAATGTTCCTGGGATGCTTGCCGAAAGCCCCAAAGCCCGCCATACTCAGAATGCAGCACACCAGAGGACCGTTGAGCCGTACCCCCAAGGGCATGAGGAGCAGGAGATAGCCGAATCCAACCGCCCCTACCAGCGCCATGTTCACAAGGCAGGGCCCCAGCTCATCCATCAGGATAAAATCCGCCACCGCGCGCCCCGAGTGGCGCAGGATGGGACGGTAATCCCGCCAGCTCCGACATCCCAGGCAGATGCCTGTCACCAAAAGGCCTCCCAAAATAACCGCCACCATGATACACAGCAGTACATGGCCCTCCCAGCTCCAGGTGCTCCGGATCTCAAACTCCACACCCACGCCTTTGAGGACACTGGCCACCCCTAATCCCAGGAATCCGGCGGCAAAGCCCACGTTGTAGAGGTTGTAGCCCTGATGGACGCGGACCGTGTACCTGGCCACGGCGGGAATCCGAAACCCGATTACCACGCCGCAGGCCACCATGGCGGGCCAACGGACCACAGGCTGCAGATGGACCAGGAGAAAGCTCACCATGGGGGACAGGCATGTGCCAAAAAGGGTCATGTAGATATACTGGGAGAAGGGCTCGCGCCGGTAGCGGGCATAGAGCCAGCCTCCCAGGATAATGGGAGCAATATTTACCAGGTTCTTCCCCAGCAGGGCAAACCCCGCCATCATGAAAAGGCAGGCAAACGTCACCCCAGTAAAGGGGAGCTTCATGGAGCGGATGATGAGGGTACAGATCAGCAGCACCAGCGCCGCATTGAGAAGAGCTGCACCCACGCCGCCGGTGGCCATAGGGTCTGTGATCAGCCCCGCCTCGCTGAGCTGAATATGCCATAGTCCTGTGAATAGGGATAAGTTCGGCTGGGCAATCACCGCAAACACCAGCAGTATCCCAGCCAGCGCCACGGGAATCGCCTGCAGCTTCTTCTGCAGCAGAACACCTCTGTTCTTTCCCGGTTCCTCTGCCATAGGTCACCTCTTTCCTTTCCTGCGGGATCTGTTTCTGTTACACGTTTTCTAATAATAAAGGTATAGCCAAAACGGACCTCAGTTTTTCTTTCCCAGGAGCTCCCGGCGGATATAGGAGAGAGTTCTCTCCTCTCCCTCGTCCCGCAGCATCAGCAGCAGCTTCTCCAGCAGTGCCGCCGTCTTCGGGTGGATCAGGTAATGGTCCGCGGAATGGGCATAGTACTCCCAAGGGGAGGTGTCGGTGTACCGCTCCTTCTGGTAGATCCGGCTGGCAGCCACACGGTCACAGAACATCTCCGCCACGTAGCGCACAGGCATTTCCATGCCGCTCATCCGGTAGTCGTTTTCCGGGGCATAGTCCACCCAGTACTCCAGATGGTGCTTGTTACGTCCCTTGTGGTGGAGCCAGGCGGAGGACACACCGGTCTCCAGCCGCTCGATCTCATTGGGACTGCGGTTGCCCTGATAGTACTTGACCCCCACCAGAAACTCCGTAGGGCCGTATTTGGAGAGATCATGGAGCAGTCCCTGGCGGTACAATCCAACTTTAAAGCAATATTTCATTACCAGAAACTTATGGGCGGTAATGGTGTGAAAATGTCCCCACCAGTTCATCCCATCCGCCTCCTCAGATCAGCTGCTGACCGTTAATGGTCAGCTGAAACCGCAGGCCCAGCCGCTCCGCAGCCCGGCGGCAGAGGAGCATCCGCTTCATAAATATCTCAAAGAAGTCCATAACAGAGCTGAACTGGGTATCTACCGTCAGCTCCAGCAAAGCTACATGCTCCTCCGGCAACACCCGCAGTGCGGAGTGCTCCACGGAGTAGTTCACCCGGTCATGGATGTCAAAGGTAGCAATGTCCCGGTTGCGCACCCGGTTGCGGCGCACATCGGACTTGTCCGCCAGGATCAACGCCGCTGCCGTGGCATTTACCGGCACGCCGGTGCCCTCGTCGTGGTTGCCGATGGCAGTGACCACGGTGGCCACATCGGTGGGGTCCATGTCCATATGGTCCAGGATACGGAAAGCCATCACCGCTCCGCTCTGGGAGTGGTCCACCCGGTTGACCAGATTACCGATGTCGTGGAGATAGGCGGCAATCCGGGCCAACTCGATCTCGTGCTCGTCATAGCCCAGAACCCGCAGGATCTCCCCCGCCAGCTCCGCCACACGGCAGACATGGGGAAAACTATGCTCTGTAAAGCCGAGAGCGGAAAGGGATTCGTCTGCCCGGGTGATATAGGTGTTGATGGCGGCATCATGCCGCAGCGCATCATAGGTGACCATATGTACCTCCGTCGGATCGTGTTTTCTATGGTTTAGTGTACCATACTCATGCCGGTATGCAAAGCTTCTTTTTTTCCCGCCCGCGTTTTCTTTTCATATACGGACACAGAAGCGGGAGAGGAGGTTTCCCCCCTCTCCCGCTCTGTCCATTACAGGGTATTGCTTACAGGTTCTTCTCGTAGCTCTCGATCATCTTCTTGACCATCTGGCCACCCACAGAACCAGCCTCACGGGAGGACAGGTCGCCGTTGTAGCCCTGCTTGAGGTTCACGCCCACCTCGTTGGCAGCTTCCATCTTGAACTTGTCCATAGCCTCGCGGGCCTCAGGGATATTGATGCGGTTAGACTTCTTAGACATATTGTTTCTCCTTCTCCTTTTTCATCGGGAGCCAACGCAAAATATTTCCATGCTGTTCTCGTATGGAATTTTTGCATTTTCTCCTCTTTGGGGCGGACTGTTGTTTTCTCCGCCGCACCCATATCTTTTGCAAAGCCGCCGCGAATATGCTCTGGAAAATACGCCAATTCTTGGCTATAAAAATAGACCAAGTCAAAATTTTTGCTGCCGCTATATCATCCTTCTGCTCCGATGGCAAGAAGAGCGCCTTTGCCGGTTTCAGCAAAGGCGCTCTTCTTATTATTAAACGTTTGGATAACAGGGAAAACAAAGATCTGTTTTGCCCGCTCTACCTCAGAGAAGCGCTAGAAACCGCATAAGCATCGTGGCCACCTCTGCACGCGTAGCGTTTCCGGCGGGATCCAGCAGGCCATCCTTGCCGCCGATGATCCCTGCACCGCAGGCCCACTGCATGGCCTCCATAGCGTACTCACTGACGGAAGACACATCGGAATAGGAGAGGATATTGGTATTTTCGCCCACACTCACATCGCAGCCCTTGTACTGGGCGTAGCGGTAGAGCATGGTAGCCAGCTGCTCACGGGTCAGGTTCTGATCCAGACCGCTGCCGTCGGAGATGCCGCTGGATACTGCCCACTGGACGCCGGCCTCATACCAAGCGCTGCCGGCAGTGGTATCCACACCATCCAGCCGAGCCAGAACGGTAACGATCATGGCCCGATCCATGGCGGTGTTGGGGGAGAAGTCGCTGGCACTGGTGCCGTTGAACAGCTCACGGCTGCTGACAAAGGCCACCGCGTCGGCGCCCCAGAAGGTATCTGCCACATCGGCAAAGGTTTTGGTGTTGTCCACAATCTTCACTGTCTCGCCAGCAGAGAGGGTGAGAACCACGCCGTCTTCAGTGGTTACGGAAGTCTTCACAATCTCGCTGGTACCATCAGCCTTCACCAGCACTGCCACAGTGCCCGCCGCCACGTTCTCCACAGGGATCTCCACCTTCACAGCAGTATCCGCCGGCAGATCCAGTGTTACAGCGGGGGCGCTGTCCAGATCGGCGGCAGCGCTGACGCTGGGCATGGGCAGGGACACGGTCTGCCCCTGGGCCACGGCGCTGGCGGAGAGAGCCGCCACAGTCACGGACAGGCCGTCCTCATCCACGGTGGTGGCGCTGGTGGAGCCGTCGGTCTGGGTGACACTGATCACGTTGGTGCCGTCGGGGTTCTCGGTGGTTTTGGTTTCGTTGCCGCTCTTGTCGGTGGCGGTGGTAACGACAGTGCCGTCCTTCTTCGTCTCCACTACCTCCTTGGAGCCATCCGGGTTCCGGGTAGTGGCGGTAGTGGTGCCGTCAGGCTTGGTGACGGTGGTGGTGATGCTGCCGTCGGGATTCCGCTCGCTCTCGGTGGTGGAACCGGTATCGTGGTGATCATCATCATCGGAGGGACGTTCGGGTTCAGGTTCAGGCTCAGGCTCCTCCGGTACGTACGGACTCAGGCCGGAGATGATCTGGCCTTCTTGGATAAACACTTCGCCCCCGGCATAAATGTATTCCTGGCCATCCTTTTTGATCTGGCCGGATCCGGCGTAGATCGCACCGATCTTCCCCGTCCCCGTCGCTTGGATGGTGGGATTTCCGGAAATGATCACGCTCTCTTCGGCAAGGATGCCGACTTCCCCGTCGGTCTTTACTACGCTGTCGTTGATGGTAACACCAGCGTTACTATGAATGCCACAACTCCCTTCGGGGTTTAAATTTTTGACAATAACGGTTCCCCCGTTAATGGTAAGTCCAGAAGTGCCGGCGGAAATGCCAGAAATCCAAGCTGGTCTAATATCCTTCTCGCCGGTTACTGTGATGTCGAGGGTACCATTCTGGGTAATATCTACCTTCATAGCGCTAATACCGAAGCAGATGCTGTTGATCTTCAGGCTGCCGTCTCCCTGGATGGTAATACCGGCTGCGCTTTTGATACCGGTGTCCACGCCATTAATGGCGTTTTCCCCTTCCAGAATGATGGTCAGATCCGTGTCATTGTCTGCGTAAATGCCGTAAGTATAGGAGGAAACAGAATATCCGTTGTTGATGACAGCATCACGCAGGGTCAGGGTGTTGCTGCTGGAGTCATAAAACGCCTCACCACTGCCGCATGGCACGCTCTCGCTGCCGTCCAGCAGCGTACCGTTTACGACCACGCCGTACTCCCGCAGGCCGGATATCACTTGGCCGTTTTTAATTTCAACTGTATCTTGGTCACAGATATACTCGACACCACCCACGATAATAGGGCCGTTAAAGCTCTGCCAGAAAGCGCTTGGATTCCCAGTGACAGTAACCGTGGGTGTACCGGTAACGGTGAAGGCCACCATGGCAAAGACAGCGTAACTGGTATCACTGACAATTTCCACCTCGCCGCCTGTGATGGTCACTGTGCCGATATAAACGGCGGAGTCGCTGGTGCTGTGCATGGTGACCTGGCTGTCACCTTCGATTGTCAACGAACTTTCGCTGGAACTGGGGTTCAAAATAGCGTTCTCCGCGGTAAAGTTCACGTCGCTGTCATTGATGGCAATGACGGTAGCAGACTGGATGGCGTAATAAGAATCGCCGGAACTGTTGACTGTTACGTTACTTTCCTCGATAGTCAATTCGTTGACAGAGAAACCGCAGAGCGCATCCACAGAGATACTGACACCGTAGATCGTGGCAGCACCTCCACAGCTGATGCCGAAGTCTATGTCATTGACCGTCAGACTGCCGTTAATACTCCCGTTCCGGATGGTAATGGGATCATTACTGTAGATAGCGTTAACGATACCCGCGATATTTTCGCCACTGATGGTGTTTTCGCCATTAAGAACGATGGTCAGGGCACCATCGATGTAGATACCGGATGTAACTGGATCGAAATAACTATCTTCTGGTATGTAGGTGTATGCCTCTGTGATCTCTGCATTGTCCAGGGTCAGGGTGTTGTCCGCAGGATTATAGACCGCCATGCCGTCGCCGCAAGTCACAGTGTGGTTCACAGCTTTCAGAATGTCCTCACCATTTACCCACAGGCTCTCCACCTGGGGCTCAGACACGGGGTCCTCGAACTCCGGCTGCTCCTCGCCGCCAGGCTCACCGCTCTCCGCCACCATTTCAGGAAAAGCTTGTTCACCATCTGCCAGCCCAGTAATACTGTCCTCTTGGGTCACATAGTTACTGGTATCCTGAGCGAAAGCCGCCGTGGGCAGCAGGCCCAGCACAAGGCACAGGCTCAGCAGCACCGATAGGAATCGTCTTTTCATGCTGTTTTATCCTCCTCCGAACAATATTGCCTGCCGCACTATCCAAAGCAATCCACCCTCCTGGGTAGCGGGCAGTTTTACTCATATAGTATACCACAAAAAAGTATCAGCGGTAAACCTTATACAATCGTAAAGTTTTCCGGAGCACAAGAACTACTGGCGGGATAGTCTTGACAAAGGGTAGTACCCTGCTGTTATACTGATAACGTGTGTGACCAACCCCCTGTCCCGCCCGGGACAGGGTACCTACGGCAGGGATATACTCCGTTCTGCAGGCCCACGCAACAAATCAGAGGAATAGAGGGTTGTTTCATGACAAAAGAGATTCTTTCTCGCAGTATCGACGCCTTTATTAGCCGGAATAAGGAAGCCATTATTCAGGATATCGGCACGCTTGTGGCCATTGAGAGCGTTCGCTCTGAGCCAGCCGAAGGCGCCCCCTACGGTGTTGGCCCCAGAGCCGCCCTGGATGCCATCTGCGCCATGGCGGAGCGGATGGGCCTGCCCAGCGGCAACTACGGCGACCGTGTCGGCTACGCGGAGCTGGCCGGTGAGAGCCCGCAGTACATTGCCTCCTTCTCTCACCTGGATATCGTTCCTCCGGGAAATGGATGGAAGGCCAGTCCCTACCAGCTTCGGAATATTGACGGTTGGCTCCTGGCAAGAGGCGTGTCGGATGACAAGGCCGCCAGTGTTCTCTGCCTGTATCTGCTGAAATTTTTCCAGGAGGAGGGCGTCAAGTTTCCCTATACGGTGCGGGCCCTTTTCGGTACGGATGAAGAGTGCGGCATGAGCGACGCCGACTACTATCTGGCCCACTATGAGCCCCCTGTCTTTCTCTTTACCCCCGACGGCTCCTTCCCCGCCGTCTGCGGTGAAAAGGGTATCTTCCAGGGCGATCTGGTCAGCAAGGAGATCACCGATGGCCGTATTGTCGATTTTCACAGCGGCTCTGCCTCCAATGTGATCCCCGACAAGGCCTATCTCACCATCAAAAAGGGTGACTACCAGCTGAAGCCCGACGATCATATTCAGGTCACGGACGAAGGCGAGGTCTACTCCCTGGTAGCCTCCGGCAAGTGCGGCCACGCCGCCTATCCCGAAGGCGGAGACAACGCTATTGCCCGCATGGTCCGCTACGTGTTGGATAACGATATGCTCCAGGGGGATGAGAAGGATTTCTTCCTTCTGCTGGATGACCTCCATCGGGATCACGGCGGCAAGTATCTGGGTATTGCCTGCTCCGATGACAGATTTACGCCGCTGACCTGCAGCGGCGACATTGTCAGTCGGAAGGATAACCGCCTGATCCAAAACTTTGATATCCGCTACCCGGCATCGATCACCGACAGCTGGCTGGCGGAGCAGATCCGCGAAAAGCTTCGTCCGGTGGGCGGCGAGCTGGTTGTCCGCATGGTGGACCAGGGATTCTGCATGGACGCCGACAGTCCCGAGATGAAGGCCCTTCAGGACGCCTACAGCGCTGTCACCGGCAAGCCGGGCACTCCTCGCACCATCGGCGGCGGTTCCTACGCCAGAAAGTTCAAAAACACCGCCGCCTTTGGTATTGGTCCTGAAACCAAGGCCGACTTCCCCGCCTTTGTGGGCGGCGGCCACGGCGCGGAGGAGGGTCTCCACACCCACCACATCCTGGATGCACTGAAGATCATGATTCTGGCCGTGGACAATCTGCAGGACGCTCTCTCCGGAGAGGCTCGCTGATCCGGCCTTTTACCGATTGCTCTATAAGAAGCAGCAAAGGAGGCCCCGGGGTAAATACCCCGGGACCTCCTGCTGTTTTGTGCTGCCAGCAGTGGAGCGTATCTCCGCCAAAAAGAAATGCCCGGCAGATCCCTTTTTACAGAGATCTGCCGGGTTACAGCTGGAGTATGGAGCTGTCCTTTCAAGACAGTTCCATATTTTTATACTGGCATTAAGCTGCCTGCTCTACGCTGGGAGTTTCCTCGGCAGCGGCCTCGGGAGCCGCCTGATGCAGTCGCATAACCACAGTGGCAGCCTGAGCGCGGGTGACCAGACCATCCAGATCCAGAGTGCCGTCGGCATTGCCCTTCAGCAGGCCTTCGGCCACAGCCCAAGCCACGGCAGCCTGGTTCTCCTCGCTGACAGAAGCTCCATCGGCAAAGGCACTGAGATCTGCCTGGGCCTCAGGCTTCCCGGCACGGTTCCACAGCAGCACTGCCAGAGCCTCGCGGGTGACAGTCTCACCATCAGCCACAGCGGTGGAGGAAGCAACGGCCTCCAAAGCAGCGGTCAGCTCAGCACCGGTAATGGGGGCGGTAGGTGCAAAGGTGGCATCCGTCTTGCCGGCCATAAGCTTGTTCTCCGTGACATAGGTCACCGCCTCATAGTACCAGTTGGCCTCAGTCACGTCGGTATAGCCGGCAGGAGCTTCCGGCTCCTGGGTGGCAGGCTCATTGACGATGGTGATGCGGCCGGCAGGGGCCTCATAACCGGTAACCTCGCCATTCTCAAAGGACTGGACATAGGTAGCCAGGACCATGTAATCCTCCGCCACGTAATCCAGTACGTTCACAGCGCCCTTGAACATGGCAAAGCCGTCGCCCAGATCACGCAGGGTGTAGTTATAGCCCGCCAGGTTGTAGGAGGCAGCCAGATCCAGAGCCTCGTACTCCCCAGTCTCCTTGTTGAGCACCTGGACGTCGGTGACACGATATTCACCGGTAGGACCGCCGGTCCACACGCCCTTTTCATCCTTCTGAACTGTGGAGGGGATGGCGGTGTTGATGGTATACTTCAGGCCGGAGACCTGGAGGAAGCCACCGTTCTCCATGGAGCCATCAGCAGCCACATCCTTGGCGCCCCACTCCAGAGCGTCCAGGATCTGCTGACCGGTAACAGTCTGCAGACAGGCTACATTGCCAAAGGTGTGGATGAGCTTGCAGGTCTGGTAGGAGATATCGCCGGTGATGGCCTCATTGCGGATGCCGCCGCCGTTCATGATGGCCACATCCACATCCATGTCCATGCTGTCAAAGAGGTAGTAGAGAGCATCAGCGGCAAAGTCGCCGGTGTTGGTCTCCTGCTTGCGGACCAGGCGAACACCCTCGGCGTCGTAGTTATCCAGGGTGGCGCTGATGTGGCCGATGACCTCGCCCAGCTGGGTGTCGATCTCGGTGACCC
>UMKW01046683.1_pt1 | contig 10500 bp, 9 predicted proteins | sample 1966391 | NCBI WGS metagenome assembly UMKW01 (sample SAMEA4836183, study PRJEB28245) | human gut metagenome | biome: gut microbiome; material: fecal sample | place: Denmark | collected 2008
AACAGATTGTCTCTGTCCTGGCACCATCTTTCAAACTCTCTGCTCCTGTATTCATGGTAGTTCAAATGATCGCTGCAATAATATGAAAGCAGATATAAAAGCTGTTCATCATCTAATTTATCCAGACAAATTCTTTTGGTCTCACCAAGCCATTTCTTAAATCTTGCGAAAAAATCTGTAAAAGTTGTTTTCTGATATCTTTTACTGACCTTTTCAGACAATAGAAAACAAATTTCTCTCATTCTGCTTTCATTTTGAGGTTCATCAGTTATACACCTATCTGCAAACTTTCTTTTCCGATATTCATAATAATCTAAATTGTCGGCACAATAATATGAAAGCAAACATAATAATTGTTCATCATCTAATGCATCCGGACAAATTTTTTTGGGACGTTTAAGCCATTCCCGGAATTCCCTGAAAAAATTTGTAAATGTTGTCTTCGAATACCTTTTACAAATTTCTCCTGACAGTAAATGACAGATTTCATTCATCCTGCTTCCACTTTTAAATTCTGCCGGTATTGGGGCGTCCTGAAATTCTTTTCTGAATAGTTCCCGTACATTTTCTCTGATATCATCGTTATGGGTGATCTCCGGATTTTTTAATAATCGGCTTGCTTCCATAAGACAGCCATAGCTGCAACTTTTCACTATTTCCACATGATAATACAGCGGAACAGGTTTATGATATTCTAAAGAAATCCCGTCGAGATTATGGGCTCTATAATACCGCTCAGGAATTTTATATTTAATAAATTCAGCCAGACGCTCTCCGTTTTTTATATAAAGGAATCTGTCTCCACACCAGACAGCATAAAACGGTCTTTCATACGGGCTCCCGTCTATATACAGGATATCCCCTTTATCATATGACAGCTCAACATCCGGATATGATCCAAAGAGGTAAAGATTGTCGGAAATGATCTTTTCGGATTTTGACAGTGTATATCCTTTCTCTTCATATCCGGCAAAACCTCTGTAAGATCCGGTAGGGTCATCTATCGAGATTAATTCACCTTTCAAAGAAACATCTGCACTGTATAATATGGTCATATTTCTATCAATTTCCGTATACTTTGTTACTGTAACATAATACTTTTTACTTATCTGCTCTTCAGAATATAATTCCTGATGATACTTTCTCCATGTTTCCGAACTTACGGTTTTATATCGTTTTTCACTCGGCTGGTGCAACTCTTTTAACCCTATATACTTTTCATGAATCCATTCTTTAACATCCGGTTTAAATCTGCGAAACAGCATATCCATATAGGGGCTGAAATCATAATAGCAGCACAGTCTAAATCTGTCCTCATCATCTCTGCACCATACCCGTGCTTTTAAAACAGATTTCTTTGAATCCAACGAGGTCAAATCATCCTTAACTGCTTTTTTCACAAGCTCCATATGTCTCTGATATTCTTCCCTTGTCATCTTCTCCTTCTCCTGTTTGATCCAAGATTTACAATTCATATTTTCAGCAACAATTCCTCTCCCGACAAACGAATATTATCAGAAATTATTTTTTCTGTTTTCGACAGTACATACCCTTTTTCTCTGTAATCATCAAAACCTCTATAATATCCGGTCGGGTCACCTATGGCGAGGATTTCACCTTTCAAAGAAAAATCCGTGCTGTATAATATCGTCATGTCTCTGCCAATTTCCACATATTTTGTCACGGTAACGTAATATTTGTCGCACACTTCCTCCCCCGTACTTTTTCTTCTCCTGTTGTTCCCTGAAATCTCATCATATATGCTTTTACATTTGTCTTCGCCAGACAGAAACCAATCTTTTAAATCTGTATACTGTTTATTGATCCACTCTTTTACATCCGGTTCAAATCTGCGGAACAGCATATCCATATAGGGACTGAAATCATAATGGCAGCACAGATCAAATCTGTCTTCATCATCTCTGCACCATAATCGTACTGTCAGAATGGCTCTTTCCGTGTCAAGACCGGTCAGATCACACATAACTGCCTGCCTTACCTGTTCTATACGTTTCTGGCATTCTTTTCTGCCCATTTTTCGGTTCTCCTTATCTTTTTTCTTGGCTTTTTCCACTATATGCCTCCAGTGCATCCAACACTTTATGATAGACTACCTGATTTGGATAATACCGGTAGTCCGCAAAAATGGAAATCCCAGTCCCGTAAAAATGCTCCAGTATAGCGGCTGCACAGCCGGAACTTCTGCTTTCCCCGTACTCGCACTGACAGATAATATCATAACCATCCTCTTTGGCAGAATAGATAAACTTTGCAACATGATCTGCCTCAGGGAAATATGTATCGTAAGTCAGGCCGAAATCCGGAAGAACAGACAGGTCAATATCATGTAGCGGTACGCTGATCAGACGGTCGGTTTTCCCCTGATAATCCACCGGTCTGTAATCTTCTGGTATATGGCGGGGTGTTTTCGGATCAAAAAAACTGATAACAGCAGTTTTCTCCGGAAATCCTTCCTGTATTAATTTTTCAACTGTTCTTCTGGAATATACCGAAACCTTCATTCGTCCGCTTTCATAACAGGCCGTTCTCTTCAATGCCTTTAAACATTCTCTGAACACATAAAGATTGGGATAATATTCCTCGTCAGAAAATATTTCCATTCCCTCATGAAAAAAATATTCTTTCACGGCTGTCGCTACCGCCGAACTGCGGGAATACCCCCATCTGCACTGGCAGATCAGAGTATCGATATGATCTTTACAGTGGAAAACAAATTCTGCGATCTGATCTGCCTGTTCTCTCGAAAACAGATTCAGAGCCAGCTTTCGGGAATCTCCGTACATATCGAATGGACTGTTAATATCATCAAAACAAAGTCTCAATAAAAACTCCGGCTCCCTGTAAAATCCTACTTCTTTTTCATCCACATCTGTAATGCTTATCACGGCTGTATGTGGATCAAATCCTGATCCTGACATTTTCTCGAGAACAGCTCGGCTGCATATTTTAATCTTCATTTTTGTTTTTATCCTTTTTCCTGTATTTCTTTTGACTTTTTCCATTTTCAGAACCTTTTTCTTTCTTCCGGCTCACTGACTTCTAGCCCTGCCAGTTTCTTTCCTTCAGACGTATATTCCCGCTCGATCAATTCCCTGTTTCTTCTGCAGTGCTCTTCCATAAAATAGTAGTGAACCGTATTGCAGAGTAATTCTTCACTGATCCTCTTTTCCCTGTTCGTAGAGAGATTGCTGCCGATAGCAGTTAACGCTCTCTGCTCTCCTTTTAATGGCTGGGTATATCGTTCCAGATACAGATAATTCCAGAACACCTCCGGGAAAATATAAAAACCGTTTCTTGCATCTTCCCCAATGTAACAGCCAGAGTAATTCATATCTGAAGTATCGCCGTTTTTCATAAGACGCTCAACGGTTCTCTCAGCATTCTTCGCCATCCCGTCTGCTGCCGAATAACCATTTTCCAGCATCTCTTTTGATCCCCATGTATGTATATCATTTAGGACAAATGGTTTCTCCGATATAACACGGTTTATTAAAATATCACCTCTTCTAAAAGGAGTCGGAAATGCAAACCACATTCCATCAAAAGTAAGGAAAAGATCCGTCTGGGACTCATTCAGGATGCCTTGTTCATTAATCGACAGTATCTTTAGATCATGATTCATTTCCAACGTCAGTCTTTTCTCACTCTCATCCTCCGCATCAAAAAAATACTGTTTTGTAAATCTCAATTTTTTAAAAGATTCGTCCAGATAATTTTTCTTCACATGGGAAAAAGCAGTATGAAAATCCGAAAAAACTTTTCCTTCTTCCACCCATTCAAACTTCCCGACAGATCCGACCCAGTTTCCCTCTTTCTCATAAAACGAATAGGTATATACCGCTTTTTCCAATTTGTAAAAAATATCCAGCAGTTTTTTCAACAGTGCAATATATTCCGTAAGGAACTTACGAAAACTGGGTATTTCTACCATGTTGATCCGCTCCCCCATAGAACAGTCCGGCATGGTATCAATGATTTCCTGCCAGGCATCCAATTTTTCATTTAATGTAGCCCTGCGGCTCATGTAGATCAGAAACGCTGTCTCAGGAACGGTAAATTTATATTTTATATCCTGCAGATAATTTCTTATATCCCTTGAATCGATAAACTGATAGATATCCATAATTTTTCACCTGAATTTTCCTATACACTTCTTCTTTGTGCGGCTTCCATATATGCATAAACGGCCCAGCTCAGACAGTCTCTGTATGTATGTGGTCTCATATCTTTTAACCTTGTTCTTACAGCTTTCTGAAATTCCATATATTCCGGATAATCCCAAAACTCCGGGGGCTGTATCTCTCCCGGAGAATACCACCCCATTTGATAATTCTCTCCCTTATCATGTTTCAACGGGGCTGTCATCAAATTCAGTCCATACTTAAATTTATTTTTTCTCTTTGATGCAGCCGCCTCCAGCACATACTGCTCCACCGGGACATGAAAATATTTTCTGCATTCTTTCATATTCCAATAACCCGTGTGAAGATGATCCTCAATCAGTGCTAGATGAAGCAGCGTCTGATTCACCCACCTCTGCGCAATCCCATATGCCTGACCGCCAGTGCTTTCATAAATGCGAATAATATTCTGACATATTTCGTGGTGTTTTTCATCGAACGCTTCCTGAGTCCCAGTCTGAAACAGAATCGGCAGTTCCTTTACAAGCAGATTTTTCACCTTTTCTGTTATTACACGACGTTGTTCCACAGAAACCTTTCCCTGAAAAGATATCCTTCTGCGGAAATCCAAATATGTCTTACCCGCAGCTCTATAAATAATATCTTCCTCTTTTTCTCCCTGGGTAACGCCATAACACTGATAAACCAGATACTGTTCTTCGATCATCTCTTTCACCTCATTCTTATCTTTCTCTCAATACTTGATACTATATTTCTACAGCTGCACATTAATATTGATCATGTTTGTTTTCGATTTTGTTGTTTTTAATCCCGTCAATTCATCTGTACCATCTACGCTGTACTTAAGCTGCAGTCTGTTCTCTTCAGGATCTTCCGATACTTTCGCTGTCATTTGATCGAAAGATAAAACAATCCATGTCTGAATCAGTTTTTCAAGATCCAGTCTTCCTTTCAAAAAGCTGCTAACTGTTTTCAGAAATCTTCCCAGTCCATTCAATTCTTCTCTGTAGTATTCCAGTGCAAGATAATTCTTGATCTCATTCCGGAAAAAATTTCCAGTAGGGCTCTTGCTATCCACGGAATAAATAAAGCACCTCTTTTCATCTCCTGATATGGAATCAAAGACAACCGGACAAGGTTCTTCCCGAGACATAAGATTCGGATAAAACATATCAGCATAAACAATATCTCCGGTCTCAAATGGGACTGGAATATCAAAATACATCTTTTTAAAAGCATTCATCAGTTGTTCACCTTTAGGCTCCAGATATTTCTGTGGGATGTCAAAGGCAAGGATTTCCAGCCTTTCATTCAGAAAAGCTGTGATCTCAAAATAAGCAGATACCATCTGCCTTTGAACAACTATTTCAACCATTTCCTCTTCTTCACATCTTTCAGGCGGCACAGGAAAATTTATTCCAGAAAGGAGAGGTGATTCGTAATCAATATCTTCCTGAATTGCCCTTTTACACTCAGATAAACTCAGAAAAGCATGATCAAAATTTTCTATTGTGATATACTCCCAAGGCCACGACTTATTCGGCAGTTCTCGAATGGTATATCTATAAAAATATACTCCGCCCTCTTCCCTATTGAATTCATCAAGGAACTCTTTCTGCAGTTTCATATATTGTCTCAAAAATTCATGAACGCCTTCCATTTCTTTCAGTTCCATGTTGTCAGGAAGTGGTGCATCCGGCATGGTATCGATGATCTCCTGCCAGGCGTCAAATCTTTCATTCAAAGTCGCATCCGGGCACTGCCAGATAATGTAAGCCATCTGCAGTGGAGAAAATGTATAATTGATCTTTTTCAGATGCTCCCGAACGGATTTTGATTGGATAAAGCGGTAAATCTTCATAAGCAATGACCCCTTCCATGTTTTATTAATTCCCGGTAACTTACCTTTGCTTTTTCTTGTTGAGATAAGTATAGCAAGTGCGGTGGGGCAAAAAAGGTTCACTGCGGATGATATCTTAACCCATGTAAAATAATTTCCAAAACAAAAAGAAAGGGGAACATCCATGATAGATTTTTCTAAATTTGTCAATTCTGATACTGTCCGTAATCATTTACAACAAATCCGATATCAGCCAACCGCTCTGGAAGCCGCCTGGCTTACCTGGCAGTGTGAAACAATCAGTTTAGAAGAAAAATGTACTGCATGGCGGGAGATCATAGAAACTCTTCCGGATTGTCCGACCGGCAGCCGAACAATGGGATTAAAGGCAAAGTACAGAGACAGCACACATACTTTCCTGCGAGCGTATATCGCACAGCAGGAAGAGCTGATCGGTGCATTTTATCAGACAGATGAGCCTGCCGTTTATTATGCAGAATACCAGATTCTTCCAAAAGGGGAGCGTTTCTGGCGGGAATACCGCAGCATCCGGGAAGGTTTTCCTACCCTGGAATCGGCCTTGCAGATAATTCCAAAAAATGAAGGAGTTATCATTCATATCACGATTTATAAAGAGAACTCCAACGGGGATTTTCTGATGGCTGCCAGATTTCTCCCGGATTACAGACTTGCATTTGTGGATGTGCGTCCAGGTTCCATGTATGCTGTTAATATGGATAAAGACCAATGGGCTTTGTATACCGGTGTGCTTTATCGCCCAAATCCAACTTCTATTTCTATGAAGAAAAATTTTTCCTTGCCTTTTCACTCCGGAGATGTTCTTTACAATCCAAATATGCCAGAAGGGATGTTCTGTGGTGGAGTCTTTGTTCTCGCAGAGACAGAATCTCACGATGCATGTGGATATTTTCTGTGTGATGATAAACCGGACACAATAGCGGCTCTTTATCCACGTCTATTAGACTGCGAGTATTATCCGACGGATGCTCTGTCTGAGTCATATCGGATTTTCCCTCTGATAAGCAAATTCTTAAAAAGAAACCATGCAGCCTTGGATCCGTTGGCTTTTACAAAATTCATCAATGACTACCATGACCTTTTGCTTCCTCCTGCTGAGCCCGAAGATGATGAAGCAGATACCGGAAAAAATGGTCCTTTTCTTTCCGTTGAAGTTGCAAAAGTTCCAAAAGGAATGAGTCTTGAAGAATTTATTGATCTAATGGAAAATGACGAAGAATAGAGAAAAGTCCGCAATCAGCCTGAAAACTGATTGCGGACTTACAAGAGAATATTCCTACCAAATTTGGGGTAAAGAGATTTCATATTATGAATCCATAATATTTTTTACAATATGCAATTTATTTTGCAGTGTATTCTCTAATTTATTAATTTGATAATCTTCGTTTTTTTCTTCTGTTGAATCGTTAAATTGTCCCTTGTTATCATCTTTAAATGTTTTTATAAATGCTTCTGTTGCCAATATTTTCTGTATTCTTGGCCAAATGTAAAAATCCATTTCCAATAAACATTCATTGACGAATTTCTGTCGTAATAGTTTTAAGTAAAATAAATATGTACATTTATCTTTATTCTCTTCTGTATCATATTTTATAGAACTCCACGTACCAATAGCATCTTTTTTTACATATTTACCTTGCCCCCGCACAGAAAGATTTTTTTCAAGCCCTTCTATTTTTTCCCCTCTTAAACACGCTCTGTATAGCCATTCCAGAGTAAAACTGTCCAATGGCATATGGCAGTTTTTGAAATATTTCCTATCTATGCTTTGAAAGCAATATAAATATTTAAAGGCCATGTTAATAATTTTTTGTGCTTGTCCATACGTGATCATTATTTCTTTGCTGAATGCTTTTATCATCTTTTCACATAACTCATGATGCATCATATCAAAGTTCTTCTGTTTTTCATTTTCCGTTTCACCTGAGTTTTCCTCTTTCATGCACTTTGCTATTCTATCGACAACACTATCTTTAAATATTTGTTCTACAATAAATTGCCTATTTTCATCAGTTTGTCCTTTCCAATTGATTGTCCTGCAAGTATCTAAATATCCAGCATAGAGAGCCTTTGTAACCACATCTTTTTGGTCCATTTCTTCCATACTGTTATAATCTCTATCTATATAGTCTTTAAGCTTCCCCTTAATAATCTTTTTAAAATTTTCAACTTCCTTTGGCATTTGATTTTTTAAATTAAAATTCATTTTACACAACTCCTTCAAATTTTTATCACAACATAAATATCCAGTTCACGGTACTACAAACATAAGCTCTTTTGTCTGATATATATTATATATTTCTATACACTTCCACTGCCCTTTCCAGCTCTTCTCTCAATTTTTCTCTCATGCTCTCCGGCTTCAGCACTTCTACATCCGGCGCAAAGTTCTTTGCAAACTGCTCCATCGCCCGCTCATTTGTCTTTGTCGTGACCGTCACATGAGTCTCATCTTCATCCGAGAATACCACATCTTTTCCAAACATATCGATCACATCCGTGATCATGGGCTTTACAATCCGGAACTTCACATGAACATTCTCACTGGAATACATATATACATGCTCCTTCATGTATTCTGCCAGATCCAGATTCTGATGACCGGACCATTTTAATTCCCGGAAAGGCTTTCCTTTCTCATCCAGGATTTTTATATTCCGTATACGGTCAATCCTATAATTGGAGATGTCATCATACTTATCATAGTTACAGATCAGATAATATTTTCCCTCCTTTGCCACCATCTGATAAGGTGTGATAATATATTCTCTGACACGTCCATCTTCTCTCTTCTTTGAGTGAAGTTTCTTATCTGTCAGATATTCCACATATTCAAAGGATACTTTGCGGTTCTTGTTGATTGCCTCATCGAGTATGTCAATATTATAAAAAAGCTGTTTATTATCCGTTTTATCCTCCGGAAGCGTGGCGATATATCTGACTCTGGATTTGAAATAAATATTGGAAAGGCCTTCAAGTTTTTCTACCAGATCTTTACACTGGCTGTAAGGAATGTGTTTGGAAAAAAGGAGTCCGTCAATGAGCAGCCTCAACTCCCCATCCGTAAATTCTCTTTTCAGGTAAAAATCCGACCATAGTTCATTCTCCTCCATGAGCGGTTTTCCCGTCTTGCTGTCTCTGAGGACTTCGCCTGTCTGTTTATCTCTCACCGGTACATTTCTGATTGTCTCACTGTATTCGATATCATAGCCGCAGTCCATCAGATTCAGAAGATTCCGGCGGATTGCTTTCCGATCCGCTTTCATGTCGTATTCATTTTTTAGAATATCCGCTATCTCCTTCTGGCTCAGACGATGATCTTCGTCTGTATATTTACGCAGAATATCCAGGATATTCAGGATCAAAAGTTTTTTAGGCTGTTTTGCATACATGATTATCCTTCAACACCTTTGTTGTATTTATAAAAAGATTATCTCATTCTTTCATTGCGAGGAAAGGTCATCTCCTGTATCTCCACCCATATTCTTTTTTCAGTCTCTCGTAGATTTCAAATGCAACCGGACAGACTTCGATCACATCCAGCACACTGTAAAGGCTCGCCCATCTGTCCGGCTGATCCGTATATGGATATTTCTTACAGCTTTCCGGCCTGCAGTCGCCCAATCGGCAGTTTCCATCCTCACCGAGGAAATCACAAGGAATGTTTTTTGTCTGGTATCTGTTTTCTCCATCCTTTTTTCCCAGATATCTTTCAATAAACTGCTCATTTGTAAGCCTCATATGCTCTGCATCCCGTGCAAGATCTTCTTCCGGAATACTCCCGCGATACATCTTGCAGCAGTTTCTGCATCGGCTGCAGTCATATCCGGCAAAGAGCTCTCTATGCAGTCTGTGGAACTGCTCATCCAGTTCCTTATCATCTGCATTCCCTTTTAAGAAAATGCGAAATTCATAATTTTCATCTCTTTTTTTCTTCGCTTCAAATTTTATCTTCCTCGGTGCGATCATGTTATTCTCCTTTTCCTCATACATCTATTTTTCAAGATTTTTCCGTGATCTCTATCCTCGTCTCAGTGATAATACCGCAGACTTCGGTTGATCTCCTCTACGGTTCTCTTTTTTGCTTTTGTTATTTCCGACCATGCAGCCATGGACTCATATTCCGGAGATTCAGGATCAGAAATGACACGTAGATACTCCTTGAATCCAGTCGGTCCCCCTACATCTTCCGGCGGTCTTTCTCCTTCACGTTCCAGCAGGACCGGAAAACGGTTATGGCTGGCCTTTTTCACTTTTTCCAGCAGAATCTCATGTTCCCAGTTATCTCCAAAATCATATGTATAGAGACATCGTTCCGTATCACTGAAAATTTCTCTCAGACTTGTCCGGTTATCGTATTTCACTTCATACTGATCCGGTTCCAGATACTCTTCCGCTTCCGGGTCTTCTCCATCGACAATCCTGATTTTTATCGGCCATGCATATAATGGGGTATGC
>UMKW01012645.1_pt1 | contig 10483 bp, 7 predicted proteins | sample 1966391 | NCBI WGS metagenome assembly UMKW01 (sample SAMEA4836183, study PRJEB28245) | human gut metagenome | biome: gut microbiome; material: fecal sample | place: Denmark | collected 2008
TCGGTGTTGCTGTTGGTTCTGGTGTTGCTGTTGGTTCCGGTGTTGCTGTCGGATTCGGAGTTGCAGTTGGTGTCGGTGTCGTATCTGATGTTTTTAAAGCCTGCTCTAAAGCCGATTTTGCTCCATACAGAATTCCCTCGGAAGAATATGTCGCTCCAGATACAGTGTCAATACCATCCGTACTCTGTTTTGCAAGAATTGCCGGCTGTATTACATTCCATGCATTTCTGAAATATCTTGGTGTTTCTCCTTCATTGGTCTGAGATACTTCCGTAATCATTCCATCTTTAATTGTTACACAGATATTTATCTTTCCACCATATCCAATTCCGATACCCGTATATGTGCCGTCATTATATAAAACCTTCGGGGTGTCCGGTATAACCGGTGCTGGAGCGGTTGTCGGTGCCGGAGTTGGAGTTACCGTCACTTCTGGTGCCGGTGTCACATTTACCGCAGCCTGTTCCAGGGCTTTCTGTACCGCCTTAAGAATACCATTTGAAGAAAACGTTGCTCCGCTTACGGTGTCCACGCCATACACTGCCTGTTTTTCGAGAATCTTTGGCTGAATACTATTCCATGCTTTATTAAAATATTCTTTTGTATCAGTGTTCGTATTTGTGATTGCGGTTATCTTTCCGTCTTTAATCGTAACAGTGACTTTTACTGGACCGTCAAATCCTTCTGCTTCTGCAGTATACATTCCATCTTTATAAGTTACCTCTCCGGACGGTTTTGTAATTTCAACCGGCGTTGTTGTTTTATTTGAAGTATTGGTATTCTTCTTGGTCGTCTTTTTCGTTGTCTTTGCAGCTTTTCCTTTTCCGGCCTTTGACAGTGCATTCTGAACTGCCTGGATGATTCCATTTGAGGAATAGGTTGCGCCGCTTACTGCATCGACATTTGGAGTCTGACCGGAGATCATCTTGCTGATCACGCCTTTGGCTGATGCAAAATAGGAGCCTGTTTCACCAGCAGCACTCAGTATTTCTATAGAAGCAATCTTTCCTCCGGAAATCGTTACCTGAACAGTGATCGTTCCACCAAATCCAGTTCCACTTCCCTGATAAATCCCATCTTTATATCCGCCCTTTGGAACAGAAGTTGTAGGTGTCGTGGTCGTTCCCTGCCCCTGCCCGGAAGCTGCTGCTGACTTTTCCGGAAGTGCTTTTGTTTTTCCTGTCGTAATTCCCGCTTTTTTTATTTTGGATTTACTTTTCTTTGTTTTCAGAATGCTGCTGTCTGCCTCATCCGTATCCTTCATTCCTCCGTCATTAAAATATACAGTTGTCAGCAGACTCGTAAGTTCATCTGATTTTATCAGTTCATTCTCAGCTGCCTGAACTGTTTTTGTACTTTTCACTTCACTGTCCTGCTGAAATCCAGCTGCTGCGATTGCAATAATTACAGCAACTGCCGGAAAAAGTTTCATAAGATTCTTTTTGTACATATAATCTACCCCTTAACATACAAAAGAAGGGGCAGTTGTAAACGGCCCCCGTTCTTTTGTATGTGTATTTTATAAAGGAATTATTTTACTGTTACTTTGAATGTCCTTGTAATTCCATTGCATTTAACAGTAATCTTTGCTGTTCCTTTCTTCTTAGCTGTTACAACACCTTTGCTGTTAACTGTTGCAACTTTCTTGTTGCTGGTCTTGTATGTAACTTTAGATACCGGTGCTGCTTTTACTCTAATCGTTGTTTTGTTACCTTTTTTCAGCTTTACAGAAGATTTTACAAGCTTGAAGGAAGGTTTCTTAACTTTAACAGTTAATTTCTTGGTGTATTTACCAACTTTTACAGTAATAACAGCTTTTCCAGCTTTCTTACCTGTGATAACACCCTTACTGTTGACTGTTGCAACTTTCTTATTGCTGGATTTGAAAGTAACTTTTCCAGTTACCTTAGTTTTGGTAACTTTGATTGTAGCATTCTTTCCGACATAAACCTGTGAAACTTTTGCAGTGATACCAGGCTTGACCACTGGTGTTGGAGTTGCAGTTGGCTTGGTTTCATTTTTACTTGGTGTTACTGTTGGTTTAACATCTGGTGTCACTACCGGCTCTACCGGTTTTTCTTTCTTCACAAGTCCATTGATTGCTGCTGTCAGATGCTCATTAACCTGCTCATCTACTGCAGCCTGGCTGAATGCAACTGTTGTCTTATCCTTAATTGCTGCCTCAATTTCTTCCAGCATTTCCTGTGTTTCAGTAGCTTCATCTTCTACTTTCTTCCAGGATTCCTCTGTATAATCATCCTTATTGAGAGCTTTTACTTTTTCAAGTGCTGCTTTCAGTGCTGTTGTATCAATTGTGGACGGATCTGTTGGAGTCACAATATTGGTAGCTGTTGCATCAAACTCAAATGTATAGTCCTGATATCCCAGTGCATAAACAGTCAATTTCCAGTGACCTGTTCCATCTGTTCCTGCCGGAAGCTGGCATCTTACAGAATGTGTCAGACCAAGCTGAATTCCCATCTTTTTATGCATCCAGTTATCAGCAGCAAATTTCGTACCATATGTTGCAAGTACTGTATTACCATTTCCATAATAATCCCATTTAACTGCCTGCATTGCAGCACCAAGACCGCCATAATTACCATTCAGATCCACACGAAGGAATTCTCCATAAGATCCACTTGCTGTTTTAACCTCTGGCTCAATTCCAGTTGCAACTTTGAGATCAGTTCCCTGAATACCGGATTCTGTTCCTGTTTTTCTTGCACTGAAAGAGAAGGTTCCATCTTCATTCTCAGTTGCTGTTTTCAGTCCATTTGTGTTTACTGTTACATTTGCAGTCTCGCTGTATGCTTTCAGATTGTTTTCTGAGAAACCACCGACAAGTGTTTCACCATTTTTTACTACCGGATATTTTGCTGCAAAATCTGCATAATCTTCAGCTTTTACCTGTACAGGAACATATTTAATACCTGTTACTGCATAATGATCAAGGCTTTCTTTCGCTCCGCCATTTACCTGAATAGATGCCGGAGTACCAGTCTTTCTGTCTGCCGGAGTCCAGATTGCAACTGTTCCATCTGCAAGAACCGGTTCTGTACTGCTCTTCCAGTAAGATAACTGATATGCATTGCCTTCTGTTGTATAAATTGTTGCCATGCACTGATAGCTTCCTCTGTGAAGGCCATGATTTGTTGTAGCTCTTGTTACTGCATCAAATGCGCCTGTATCAGATTCATTATGAGAGTCTTTTTCATCAGATCCGCTTACGTTTCCCGCTGCAGTCACATTTTCCTGGCTCCAGTATTCGCCCCAGGTGAGTCCTGCGTACACATAGCTGTTTTTGTCCAGAACCTTTACATCTGCAATATCTAATGTATAAATGCCATTACTTGCATAATATGTTACGCTGTCAATTGTCTTTCCGATCATAGACTCAAAATGTTCAGAGTTGAGATGGCATCCATTACTTTCTGTTGTATATCCTGTACTCCATGCCAACTCATATCCTTTCCAGATATTTTCCTGATGGCAGAGACCATAGGTTGTTCCGTCTGTTGTATTAATAACTGCACCATACACTGTGTCAGTATCTATATTGATAATGCTTTTGAATTCAGTCTTATCAAACTTCAGCTGGTAGTCACCATGGTTGGATTTTGTTTTGAATTCAGCCTGCACCTGTTTTTTCTCCGGTGCTGCTGATTTACCTTCAATGGCACTGAATGTAAAACTTCCATCTTCACCGACTGTCAGTTCTTTGTAGTAGGATGGTTCCTCAGAAAGAACATAATAGGAATATGAGTCGCTTTCAAAAAGAGCATCTTTTCCTTTGTATTCTGTAGTAGTTTCTTTTCCCTTTATAGCTGTTGTGATACTCACTGAAGCGTTATCTTTAATCTGTTTTTTGTCCTTCAATACTGAAATATCAGATACTTTCACAGGAAAAGTCACACCAGTGATATCGCTTCCATCTGAATTTACGTGATAAGAGCCTTTTGCAAGACTGGATCTTGTCTTCTGTTTTGTTGCAGATGTGAATGTATCAACTTTCACATCATTATTCTTTAATTCTGCCTTATAAAAATCGTCATAAGGAATGTTCATGAGGACATATGCTTCGCCTTCTGTCTGTCCATCTCCAGCCTCATCAGCAAATTCATCTTCACTGACCTCTGCGCTGAAGAGTTCTTCATCAGATGTTTCTTCATCCTCTGTCACGTCCTCTGCTGCTTCTTCAACGTCTACATCTGTATCCTCTGTATCTTCCACAACATCTGTGTCCGCAGCTTCTGCACTTGCTTCTTCAATATCAGCACTTTCCTCTGCTACAGTAACTTCTGTATCAGAAAAATCTGCTGCAAAAGCTATTGCCGGCATACTTGTCATTGCGACCGCTGCACTTAAAACAACTGGTGCAACTTTTTTCATCAATCTCTGATTTGCCATTTCCTTCCTCCTCTTTATATATACGCTATTGTGTTAGCGTTTTCTAACCATTTATTTTTATACCATAACTCCTTTTTCATGTCCACAAAAATGTTAGCATTTTCTAACCATAAATCGACTTTTTTTCTCATTAAATAACTTAATAAAAATCATTTTCATTAAAGAAATAGCACGAAATACACTTGTTATCTTAATTTAACTTTTCTGTAACAAAAAAGCACTATGCAGTTTTTCAACCACACAATGCTTTTTATCTACATCTCTTCTTTTAATTTTTCAAAGGCCTCTTTGCTCTCCTGCCATGCCGCAGGTGTTCCGCCGATGATCGAACATCCTTCATGTAAGGTGATCGGGCTGCCATCAATCTGTGTAATCTTACCTCCGGCTTCCTCCAGGATCACCGATGCTGCCGCATAATCATACGGCTGCAGTTTCAGTTCCAGATAAACGGTGTTACTTCCGGATGCTCCTCTGCAGAGTCCCAGTGCCGCAGAACCACCGCAGCGAATAGAAAGACTGTTCTGGAACATTTCTTTTACCACGCGGAACAGCCAGTCGATTCCTGCTTCATTGTATCTCGCACAGCCAAATTCCACGATTCCCTCTTCCACCGGTTTGTCAGACATCTGAAGTCTTTTTCCATTCAGATAACTTCCGTGTCCTCTCACTGCCACATACATATCGTCCACATATGGATGATATACAAATCCGGCAATCATCTGCTCGCCATGCGCCAGACCAACCGATATACAACTGTGATGATAATCAAACATAAAGTTCGTAGTTCCATCGATCGGATCTATGTAGAAAGTAAATTCACCCTCTGCATCAGCACCGGCGTTTCCTTCCGTGTCTTCTTCCCCGAAGAAAGCAGCTCCCGGAAGAATCTCACCCAGACCTTTGATCAGAAATCTCTGGATTGCTGTATCATAATCCGTGCAGAAATTTGCAAGTCCCTCTTTTTTGTGGATATTTTCCTCACCCGGCCTCGCCTTCAGCATTTTCTGTCCGGCTTCCCTTACCAGTTTCTCGATTGCAGCATATCTCGGCTCCGAACATTCCGGCGCAATCGCCTCTTCCGGAAGGCTTCCCTCTACAGCTGTAACAGCCTCCGAGGTGTTTTCCACATCTGCTTCTTTCTGAGTAGCACTTTTCCACGGGATAACATCCCAGCCACCGATTTTCTTCACACTGGAAACAATTCTGTTTCTGGTTCTCTCAAATCCCCAGTAGATTACTCCGCCGATTATTCCACCAAGCGTATTAAAGAAAAGATCTGTCAGCTGAAACGTTCCAATTTTCAAAAAAAGCTGGCAGGTTTCAATTCCAAGTGAAAAGCAGAAACTGATCTCAAAACTGTTCAACAATACTTCCTGAATTCTTTTATCCTTTGTGTGATCTTTTTCTTCTCTCGCCCAGAAAAGAAAAATAATAAACGGCATAAACAGTATCAGATTCTCAAAATTCTCCGTATACAGCTGTCCGTTATAATGCAGTCCCCAGATTCCGAGCACGTTTTCCAACGGATTTCCCCAGACGCTCCGACAGAATAACGTACGGAAAAGCAGCATACAGGTATAAAACACAAGGAAAAAGTGTCTGCGAAACCAGCTGCTTTCTTTAAACTGCCAGATCCACGCTCTGGCTACCGGTCCAACACCCTGCTTCCTTCCCAGCATATAGACACACATGATCAGAACCGCGATAAGCAGCGATGCGCCTGCTGCCTGATAGACTGCTCCAAGAACATCCACCAGCACATTTACAAAATACTTCATATCTTCCCTCTCTCTCCGATCAGTTCATAATAAAAAATATATTGCTGCATAATGCCTCTCATGCCATGATATCTCCTGTTCGGAAAACCTCTGCGATAATGTTCGTCAAGAACCTGCCGGATATGCGTATCGATCGGGAATGCATCCATGTGATGCAATGCAAACAGACAAATGCAGTCTGCTACTTTTTCGCCTACTCCACTGAGCTTCATCAGTTCTTTTCGTGCTCTGCGATAATACTTCATCTGATACAGTTTTTCCAGTGAAACTTCTCCCTCCAGAATGCTTCGCGTTGTCTCCACGATATATCTGGCACGGTATCCCATTCCAAGCCTCCGCAGTTCTTCTTCTGTCGCCCCGGACAACTGCTGCGGTGTCGGAAAGGAATAATATTCGGTATCTCCTGCTTTCAGTTTCTCACCATATCTGACACAAAGCCTCTCGATACAGCTCCGGATTCTGGAAATATTATTCTGCTGCGAGATCAAAAAAGTAATGATCATTTCCCAAAGATCCTGTCGCAGAATACGGATCCCATTTCCGCACTGTACCGCCGCACTCAGATACGTGTCCCTCGGATTCACCTTTTCAATATAGCGTCCATAGTCCGAATCAATATCAAAATACGGTACCCAATAACAGATAAATTCTACATCACTGCAATAAAAATTTACAATGCTTCCTGCCTGAGATATTTTCAGATATTTATCCCCGGCAACCAGTTCATATGTGTTATTTTCTGCCGTCTCGTGCATACGGAAGCACTGTCCCGACCGGCAGATTTCTCTCAGGCTGAAATTATCCAGCTCTACTGTAATCATGTTTTTCTCCGATCCCTTAATTACTGACTTTCGTAATTTTTACATCTGGTGTCTCACTACCCTGTACTCATCCCCATTACGATAATACGGACATTCTTTATATTCTGTACTGATAAAGCGGTAGTATTCATCCTCATCCAGATTCACATCGCAGTAATAGCTTTCACTTTCTTCATCATATACATAATTTGCACAGTAATCACAGCTTGTTGCACTCAAAACAATTCCTCCAACAGATTTATTTTACACCAGATTGTTTTCTGACCGATTCTGTTTATTCCCAAATCTTCCATGGAGCCTGTCCACTCTGCCACAATGCCTCCAGAAGATTCTTTTCACGCAGAGTATCCATACACTGCCAGAATCCTTTGTGGCGATATGCATTCAGCTGTCCCATGCGGGCTGCCTCCACGAGCGGTTCTTTTTCAAATACAGTCTGGTCTCCTTCGATCAGATCAATAATGGACGGCTCCAGCACCATAAATCCGGCATTGATCCAGCCTCCGTCTTCTTTTTTCTTCTCTTTAAAATTCGTAATCGTTCCATCATTCTGAATATCCAGGATACCAAATCGTCCTCCCGGCTGTGCTGCTGTAATCGTCGCCATTTTACCATGAGAGCGGTGATATTCCAGAAGTTCTCTGATATTTACATCTGCAACTCCGTCACCGTAAGTGAGCATAAACGTATCTCCATCCAAATACTCTTTTACGCGTTTGATACGACCGCCGGTCATAGTATTCAGACCGGTATCAACCAGCGTTACCTTCCATGGTTCCAGCACGTTATTGTGCACGATCATTTTATTTTCCTGTGTAAAATCAAATGTGATATTGCTGTTATGAAGATAGTAATCTGCAAACCACTCCTTGATCACATGCTGCTTATATCCACAGCAGATTACAAATTCATTAAAACCATACGCAGAATACATCTTCATGATGTGCCATAAGATCGGCTTCTCCCCGATCTCGATCATTGGCTTTGGCTTAAGATGACTCTCCTCACTGATCCTTGTCCCAAAACCACCAGCTAAAATAACAACCTTCATAAATACTCTCCAATTCATGAAACTACATTCCTGCCAATACCCCTATTCTAATACAAACCCCTGCAAAAATAAACCCTAACCTTTTTTCTCCCTGCCCATATAAAAGACTTCCGGATATGAGAAAAGGACCTCTCTCCTGTATCCGGACTCCAGACGCCTGAAGAAATTTGTAGAAGTACTTGATGCATAGAAATTTATTTTGCTCTGTAAAACGGCACTGTTTGAGCGTCAGCGAGTTTGACGTTTTACAGAGTGTTTTTTATAAATTTATATGTTTCTAGTACTTCTGAATTTCTGAATTGTCTGGAATCTGGATACAGGATGAGAGGTCCCACCCTTATATCCTAAATTTTTATAGCTTACTCTTTATGCTCCTCAGCCCACAGTTTATCTGCAACCGGAGCCCACTCCTCGGCATAATGAACACACTTACTGCAAAGATGTTCTGCTGTCTCCTGAGACTGCAGATCTGTTGAATGTGCACCACTTTCTTTTACGATACGCTGCAGGATCTCTGGATTCTCAAGCATCGGGCATGGACGAAGCATGTTATCGTTAAACGGCTGGTTGTTATGGTAAGCCATGAATAACGGCTGTTTCAGAATCTCAAGGATTGTATTCTCATGAATGTTTCCATTGGAATAATGGATAAATACACAAGGTTCTGCATCACCATTTGCATTGATGTGGAAGTAGTTTCTTCCTCCGGCGATACATCCACCAACAAATTCCCCATCATTCTGGAAGTCCATAGTGAAGATTCCAGGGCCATGTTCCATGTTACGGATCTCTCTTACACGGTTCTTCACATAAACACGCTGTTCCGGATTCAGCAGCAGATCAACAGATGCTGCATTTCCAACCGGCATGTAATGGAAGTACAGAGCATAACGGCAACCCTTATCAACAAGCATCTTAATAAACTCATCACTGGTAACGCTCTTATAGTTGGCACTTGTATAGCAGATTGATGTACCAAATACAAGTCCATGCTCTTTCAGCAGATCCATGGCATGCATAACCTTATTGTACACACCTTCTCCACGACGCATATCGTTAACATCCGGCTCACCCTCAACGCTTAAGGCAAGAAACAGGTTTCCAACTTCCTGCATCTGTTTGCAGAGTGCTTCATCAACCAGTGTTCCATTTGTATATGCAAAGAATACACAGTCATTGTGTTTTCTGCAGAGTTCGATGATGTCTTTCTTTCTTACCATCGGCTCTCCACCTGTCATCATATAGAAATAAACTCCCAGTTCTTTACCCTGTGTAACGATTGAATCCATATCGTCAAAGGACAGGTTCAGCTTGTTTCCGTATTCTGCTGCCCAGCATCCTGTACAATGCAGGTTACATGCACTGGTAGGATCCATCAGAATGATCCACGGGATATTACATTTATGTATTTCTCGCATCTCATGAATTGTTTTTGTTCCATTATAGAAAGCTTCAAATCCAAGATTCATCAGAGTTGTCTTCAGAACATTAGGATGGAGTTCCTGTACCATGGAAGTTATATAACGATTCAGTGTATATTCCGGATTACAGGCAACTTTCCTGAGATAATCCCAGTTCACACCCTTTCCAAAATCTTTTAAATACTTCTCAGCAGTGTCGATAATTTTCTCATAAGCTGTCTCAGGATTCTTATTCACCTGATCAACAGCATAATCCATTACTCCTGCGAAAACCTTCTTAGCTGCTGCATGTTTAATCTTGTTCATTGGTATTTCCTCCATCTCTGGCAATATTTTTTTATCTTTCTACATTATATTCAGATAAACTTTCTATTTTCAATGGACAAAAAATGGTCAGTGGGGAAATTTCCCCACCAACCCATTATTTAAGCAATATTATTACTACGTTTAATCTATATGATATACATAGGAATCTTTTCTTGGTGCAGCCTTCGGTGCCGGACCGTCCGCATAACCCAGAATGCAGTGTCCGATCCCTTCATAATCACCTTCGATTCCAAGGGATTTCAGGATTTCTTTTCCTTCTTCACTTTCAAATTCTTCTTTTGCTCTGTGGATCCAGCAGCTTCCGATTCCCTGCTCTTCTGCTTCCAGCATCAGATTTCCCATAACAAGACTTCCGTCATAGACACATGTTGGTCTGCTCTTATCAGCCAGCACGATCAGAACAACCGGTGCTCCATAAAATGGATCCATATTATCAACGCCCATAATCTTTGCATTCATTGCAGAAAGCTTATCACGAAGTTCTTTGTTCGTTACAGCAATGATGATCGGAGACTGTTTTCCCATTCCTGTTGCCGCATAAGTTCCTGCTTCGATGATCTTCTCCAGCTTATCCTGTGGAATCATATCACTCCTGTATTTACGGATACTTCTTCTGCTTTTGATTTTGTCAAGTACTTAGGTCAGTTTACAAGGAACTACACGCAGACCGTGAAA
>UMKW01011416.1_pt1 | contig 10468 bp, 8 predicted proteins | sample 1966391 | NCBI WGS metagenome assembly UMKW01 (sample SAMEA4836183, study PRJEB28245) | human gut metagenome | biome: gut microbiome; material: fecal sample | place: Denmark | collected 2008
GAGATCCTGGAAAAGAATCCTGCCCGCATGGTGGCACTGCCCCAGACTCAGCGGTCCATTCAGCGCGTCCCGTCCCAAGCCGAGGTGCAAAAGCTCCTGGCCGCACTGGCGCAGGAGCCCCGGCACTACCGGATGTTCTATCTGCTCTCCCTGTACACCGGCTGCCGGCGGGGTGAGCTGTGCGCCCTGCAATGGTCCGACTTCACCTTCAGAAAAGACTCCCTTCTTCTCACCATCAGCCGCTCCCGCAGCAATGTGTCCGGCAAGGGTATCGTGGAAGGCTCCACCAAAAACGGCCGCAGCCGGGAGATCTATCTCTCCGGTGATCTGTGCGGGATTATCAGCAGCTATCATCACCGCAAAAAGATGGAGGCCCAGCGGGCCCGCCGCAAGCTCAGCCCCTACCTCTTCACCGACGAACACGGGCAGCTCATCCACCCCGACACCTTCACCAAGCGGTTGCGGAAGATCTACGAGTCCATCGGCTTCCCCAAAGAATACCACCTTCACACCCTGCGCCACTACTTCGTGACCGCACTGCTCCACTGCGGTGTGGACAAGCAGACTGTGGCCGATCTGGTGGGCCACGTTGACACAGGCTTCCTGGAGCGCACCTACTGCCACCCCCAGCAGGCACAAAAGGAACAGGCCGCTGACACCATGCTCACGGTGCTCCGCCCTGACGGCAGCCCCATCTTCAACCTGGCCGCGGCGTGTATGGAAAAGCGACGGGGTGCGTGATTGTCGATTTCGTAGAAAAATGGTGTTTGCAAAAATTGTGATGGCTTTTGACGGGAGCTTTCGGTATGTTGTGTTTGCCAAACAGACCTCAGCTGGACTGAGGCCAAGGAAAGAGAGGTCAACACCATATGGCAAGCATCCGAAAACGGGGTAACAGCTATCTCATCGTGGTCTCCATGGGCTATGACTACAAGGGAACACGCATCAAACCCCGACAGAAAACCGTTCATCCACCCGAGGGGCTGACGCCAAAACAGCGAGAGAAATGGCTCCAAGAACAGGCGGTGCTCTTCGAACGATCCTGCCGGGATACCCCGGAGGAAACTACAAAGCCCATCACTCTGGCCGCCTACATCGATCTGTGGCTGCGGGAGATCGCCCCCGGCAAACTGGCCAAGTCCACCATCCGCCGGGACCAACAGGACATTGTCCGTATCCTCCCTGCCCTGGGCCACTACAAGCTCACGGAACTGCGGCCAGAGCACTTCCGCACCTTTTACGCCCAGCTCCGTGAGACCGTCAGCACAGAAACCAAAAAGCCACTCTCCGAGTACACCGTTGAGGGCGTGCACGCTACGCTGTGCAGCATCCTCTCCGATGCCGTGGAGGGTGGCTTTCTGCGTCATAACCCCGCCTGGCGCACCTATCGCTACGCGGGACGAAAAACAGAGAAGAAAATCGCTGATGCGGAGACTGTGGGAAAGATCATCTCCGCCCTGGAGGACGAGAGCATCAAGTATGAGACCTACTTCAAACTGGTGATTGCCACAGGCATGCGCCGCGGCGAGTGCTGTGCCCTGCAATGGGGCGACATTGACTGGGAACAGCGCTCCATCCACATCCACCGGAACGCGGTGAAGGTGACGGACGAGGAGATCTTCACCAAGGCTCCCAAAACCGTCTCCGGAAATCGCTATGTCTACTTCTCTCTGGAGATGGAGTCCCTGCTGAGAGAATACCGGCAGGAGTGCGCATGGGAGACGGAGACCTACGACGGCAGAGAACTGGAGAATGGAGACTTCCTGTTCCGCCGCAAGGGCTGCCGCCTTCCCATGACGCCCTCCACCTTCACCTGGCGGTTCAAGCTGATCCTGAAAAAGCACGGTCTGCCAGAATATCTGAACGTCCACTCCCTACGGCACACCAACGCCAGTCTGCTCATTGCAAACGGCACGGACGTGGCCACGGTGGCGGGCCTCCTGGGCCACAGCCAGCCATCTACCACGCTGGACATCTATACCCATGCGTTCGATAAGAACAAACAGGCGGCCAGCCGGGTGCTCCAGGACGGGCTGGAGATCTGACCAGCAAAAATCCAAAATGGAAATCATGTTTCCGTCATACGGCACCAGTACTTCCATTCAAAATGCCAACGTACTCCATCGTTTCATAGATTGATTAAAACCAGCGTCATCAGGTTTGAAGACATCTTGAGGCTCAATAGAGCCAAATATCCGGCTGTTTCAAAATAAACCTAGCTATTCCGAACTTTCTATTCTCGTCCGGAATCGATAAAAAATGCTTTCTCTCCATAGCACCCCCCAAACACTTCAAGTCCCGTCCCGGATACGTACTTGCCCAAGTAATCGTTACACATAATTCAACCATCACCAAAGCTAGCCAATTTAGCATCAAAGCAGATGAGAATTCCGTTTTGATCAGAGAAATACCCATCATAGACAGCTTGTCTTAACCCAAAGTATTCCAACAGGGATTTGCAATGAACATCGAATGGAGTAGTTCTAGCCTTTGATGCCTCATACTCTTTTTCCCTGAGCATATAGGAACTGCTTGGCATTACCTGTTCATTAATGATATCCTCAGGAATCTGACGCTTGCATTTTTTTCTGGTATTAAATGGAAAACTACAATTGCCATCTTCATGAGCATCTGGAACGAAAGAATTTCTTTTACTGGTTTGCTTCTAAATCCATGAATACACTCTAATTAAAAACCAGAGAGGCACCGCGTAAGCGGCGCCTCTCTGGTTAAGCCTCAATTGTTCTTCCCAGTGTCTTTTTTTGCGCTGTCCGCACAATCTGGAGCAGTTCAGGTATCCAGTCTGCTTTTTACAGGTCGATTTCCAATGGGTCCCCCCCTCCTGTTCTGAGCCTGACCACGTCAAAAGGCTGGGAACACACAGAGCGGGCCGTACAGGCCACATCCTCCCCAAGATGTCACCCCATCAAGCGAAGCACTCCGAACACCAACGTACTCATCGCCACCATGGCCAAACCGTTCAGCGATTCAAAAACGATCAGCTGCAGCCGTTCCCGAATATCCATATTCACGGCACCCGCACTGACGTGGAAGAAAGAACCATGCGGCAGGCCGTCAAAGGCAAAGCTGCCAGCGTGGGTCATCGCCGCAGCCGCCAAGGGAGATACTCCACTGGCCACTACGGTGGGGCCAAAAATCTGGCTACCCAGCGTCGTGCCTGCAGTAGAGGAAGCGGTAGCCGCCCCCATCAAGATGCCGGCAATGGGAGCCAGCATAAATCCAGGCAGACCCATGGCATCAATAAATGTAGTGATCACATCTTTTAGATTAGAATTAGAAATGATACCGGATAAGGCACCAGTGCCGATCAAAAGCATAGCTACGCCGCTCATCTTCCCAAGGCCCATGGTAAAATACCGTCCCATTTCCCTGGTCTTGCCCATAACGATGGTTCCCACAATACCACCCACGGGAAGGGCTACCAGCGGGTCCACGGTAATTCCGGCAATAGGGCGCAAGACCAGAAGGGCTATGGTGACAATGGGACCGGAAAGCGCCGCTCCCAGGGAAGGAAGATCTTTCTCCTCCATCGCATTGATATCGTTATCCGTAATTACCGAGCCTTTGTATGCCAGAGCCCTGGCCAGCAGCGCTGTAACGATCAGCGCGGTAACTGCCGGAATGATGCCCACTGCAATCACAGAAGTCAAAGGCTGACCGAAGCCCTCTGCAGCGGCAATAGCATTGGGATTGGGGCTCATAACATTACCAGCCTTGACTCCACCCACCATAGCCATCAGAACGCCCAATTTATGGTAGTTAGCCCGACGGGCCATCTGAATAGCAATGGGAGCAACGGTAATCACCGCCACATCACCAAATACTCCCACGGCCGTCAGCAGCCAAGTGGCCAACATCATAGCGATGAGGCACCGTTTGGTGCCCAGTGTCTTGATAATCGCCTGGGCAATCCGGTCTGCAGCACCGCTTTCAATCAAGGCACCGGCCAAAATACCAGCGGTGACAATCCGGATGATGGCAGATACGATACCCTGCGTTCCGGAAACAATATAATCTACTGTGCCACCCAGTCCGGCTCCGCCAACAAGGCCACCGATGATAGCGCCAAAAATCATGGCGTAAGTTGGCTGCACTTTCTTTAAAATCAGAATGATGGCGATTGCTAGCGCCACCAGGGCGCCCAATACAGAAACCGTAACTCCGTCCATAACAGCTCTCCTCCTCTCCGTTCCTTAAAGGCGATCAAACTTCATGACGCCACCCTCAGAACCGGAGGCAGCCAGTTTGCAGTAAAGTCCCAGCCAGCCTTTCTTGAACTTGGGCTCAGGACGTTTCCAATCCTTCAAGCGAGCTTCAATTTCCTCCTGAGGGACCAGCAGATCCAGCTTTTTATTGTCTACATCAATTTCAATGATGTCACCGTCTCGGACAATGGCAATGGGGCCGCCTTCAGCAGCTTCCGGAGAGATGTGGCCCACAAAGCAACCGTTATTGGTCCCGGAGAATCGACCGTCCGTGATGAGGGCCGTGGTCTTTGCCAGCCCGCGGCCATAGAGGTACTTCATGGCCTTGTACATCTCCCGCATACCCGGGCCGCCCTTGGGGCCCTCGTAGCGGATGACCACCACATGCCCGTCACGGACCTTTCCGTTGAGAATGGCTTCCTCAGCAGCCTCCTCAGAGTCGAAGCAGATGGCCTCACCTTTGAAATGGTGCAGGCTTTTGTCAAAGGCCCCGGGCTTGGTGATACCGGTATCGGGGGCCAGGTTGCCCCGCAGGACAGCCACACCGCCGGTATATCCGAAGGGATCATCCAGGGTGTGATTCACCAGACCGGTGGCAGGATAAAGATACTTGTGGGCACAAATATTTTCCTCCATCGTGTGCCCGGTGACAGTCATGACATCCGTCTCCAGCATAGACTTCATGTTCTCCAGCAGACGGGGCACACCGCCATCTCTGTAAAAATCCACGATGTTGTATTTGCAGGAGGGGTTCATCTTTGCCAGCTGGGGAGTCGTATCAGAGAGGCGGTCGAACTCATCCAGGATGCGGATGTCAAGCTCCGCCTCATAAGCGATGGCCGTCAGGTGCATCACCGCATTGGTAGAACCACTCATGGCCAGACAGGCTTTGACCGCGTTGCGGAGAGAGGCGTCCGTGATAATCTGGCGGGAGGTGATGTTCTTCTCCACCAGCTCCATGATCTTGACGCCGGTCTCTTCCGCCTTCATCATGCGCATGGCAGAGGTTGCGGGAGCCGTGCCGCCGTCTGGCAGGGTCATTCCCATGGCCTCGGCCAGAGCGCACATAGTGTTGGCCGTCCCCAGATAGGAGCAGGAGCCACAGCCAGGGCAGGCAGTATTCTCCAGGGCAACATATTCTTCCTGGGTGATCTTTCCGGCAGTCAGCATGCCGTAAGCCTCCGTACTGGAGGTCTGGTCCGACTGGCGTCCGTCAAATTCCACGCCTCCCTCCATGGGACCGCCGGGCAAAAAGATGCAGGGAATGTCCAGCCGGGCCGCCGCCATCAGCATGCCGGGAACGATCTTGTCACAGGAACCCAGCATCACCAGTCCGTCAAAAAGGTTGATTTGGGCCATAGACTCAATGGAGTCGGCAATCAGCTCCCGGGACGGCATAATAAAATGCATTCCGTCGTGGCCCTGCCCCATACCGTCACATCCACCGATGACGCCAAATTCCACAGGTGTACCACCGGCGCGGTAAATTCCGTCTTTCACTCTCTGGGCCACCTGCCGCAGGTTATAGTGACCGGGCACACATTCGCTCCACGCATTGGCAATGCCGATGATCGGACGTTTCAGGTCCTCCGTGGTAAAACCCATAGACTTGTAGGTGGCGCGATAATATTGGTTTCCCAGCCCCTTCAAAATGTGTTCACTACGAGACATACTGTTCAATCCTCCTGTACTTTCTCTCTTCGAGCAGAGCATTTCATTGGGTTAAAACAGCCGGCTGTTTCTCCTTTTCGATATCTGCCTTGTATTATAATTTTCGAAAAGTGGTATTGCAAGTTGTTCAAATGTCTTTCTACTTTCTCACAAAATCTCCTTTTTATCTATGGTTATCTCGCCAAAAATCACATGTTTTTTCACTTTTTTTGTCCTATTTCGTCTGTTTTCTCGCATTTGGAAAGAAAAGTCATATGATGACTTTTCACGACGGGCCAGGTCTCCAGCGGCGCAAAAACGCCGCAAAAACCACACTGTTTTTGCGGCGTTCTATTGATGGCGTCAGGACTTAGGTCTTCTGCTGGGCTTTCTGCTTGCTCTCCTGCTCCTGCATGATTACATGGCGGTTCATTTCCAAATGCATGGTCATTGCTGCCCGGGCACCCATAGGATCCCGCGCCAGAATCGCATTTACAATTCGTCCATGGGTCTCGATCGTTGCTTGCAGCAGAACCTGCCGGGTAATATTGGCTATGGAAATGACGGCTGCATCAATAATCGGCATCAGGGTTTTTACCACCATATTGTGGGAACATACCGCAATATGTGCATGCAGGGCCATATCCTCCATCAGGTAGTCCTCCCCGGCCTCAATCCGCCTGCGAACCGCGTCACTGTACTTTATTAGCAAAGCAGTCTCCTCTTCGCTGCGGTTTATAGCAGCTAGCTCAGCAATCGTTGGCTCCAGCATCAATCGCACATCCGTCAAATCCAGAGCCAGCTGTATCTTATCCTCTATGGTATCTAACCCCAATGGGTTAGCCTGAAGCGGTGTCAGGGAACTGACATATGTGCCTGATCCGTGTTTGACCCTTAGAACCCCGCGTGAGACCAGCAGCTTCACCGCCTCACGGATTGTCCCTCGGCCCACATGAAATTGCTCCGCCAACTGATATTCGTTTGGCAATTTCGCTCCCACCGGCAGCTTGGCATCCAGAATATACTGAAACAAATGCTCTTCGATCCGCTCTGTCAGCGCCTGGTTTTTAATATTTGACAGCTGTCCCATCCTAGTGTTCCTCCCCCAATCTCCAGCCAATCAGGCATGCCCTATCCACCGCTCAGTATATCTCTTTGCTTCTCCGTATGCAATTATTTCTCTCCGCCTGCCCCTCTGTTTCCCCACAAAAATCAGAAGCATAGCAACCCGCCCTCCACCACGCTGGACATCTATACCCATGCGTTCGATAAGAACAAACAGGCGGCCGCCGTAGCAACCGCAGGAAACCCTTCCGGTTCATCGGTACGAAAAGGAACGCTGGATGTCACTGCACCGCCCACATGAAAGAAACTGTTGTCGGAATAATCAAAAGACAGGAACCGAATTGGTTCCTGCCTCTTTTTTTGCTGTAACATGAGATGTTCACAGTTCCTCAGCCTTGAAGGCCGTATAGCCCTCATAGTAGTAACTGTGGTCGATGCCTTTCATATAGACGTCCCGGCTGTCGATCTCGTCCGTAAGTGCGTTTTTCAGGATATGCTTGATCTCCGTATCCCGAATCGGACTCCGCTCCATCGCCAGCAGATAATCCTCTTTATCCACGCGGCTCCAGTCAACCACCTGATGAAGCTCTGCTTTCAGCAGCAGATCCAGCCAAATGCGGGTACTGCGCCCGTTGCCCTCACGGAAAGGGTGGGCGATGTTCATTTCCACATACTTCTCGATGATCTCATCAAAGGTGGACTGCGGCATCTTTTCAATATTGGAGAGGGCCGCTTCCAGGTACATCACCGGAGCAAAACGGAAATTGCCCTTGGCGATGTTGACGGTGCGAAGTTCGCCGGCAAAGTCGTAAATCTCGTTAAAGAGGTACTTGTGAATGAATTGCAGAGAGGAAAAAGTCCCCGCCTCCAGCTGATCCAACAGTCCCGTCTCAAACAGCGCAACGGCCTTCTTTTTGCTGATCCGCTCTTCTTCACGGGCAAGGTCGGCAGAGGATGTGAGTCCCAGTTTATTCTCGAGCGCCATGGCGAAACCTCCTTTGCCTAAATGAAAACAAAAGACACTTGCTTTCGCAAGTGTCTTCTGTTGGTACGCCCGACTGGATTCGAACCAGCGACCTTCAGAGTCGGAGTCTGACACTCTATCCAACTGAGCTACGGGCGCATATTCACTTGCAGGGGAATTGCTGTTGCGTGGAAACAGTAGTCAAATAGTAGTCAACGGCGGCGATTTCTTTTCACTTCCCAGCCGCAATCCCAGTGACCACAAGACTTTGCGCTGCATCTCAACTGGACCCGCCAGAAATGTCGGAGTCTAACACTCTATCCAACTGAGCTACGGGCGCATATCTAATTTTCAGATGTACTCCAGCACATCTCTTGGTAGTATAGCAAGGTTTCCCCAAATTGTAAAGCCCCTTCTCGAAAAAATTTTCTGTCCAAAAGATTGTTAAAAAATTTGACAAGTTGGCTGTTATGGTCTAAACTAGAGATTAAGAAATTTTTAACGATCCTCATGGTTCGTGATTATAGGAGTGATCACATTGAAAAAGGAGAACATCTCCGACGCCGTGATCCGGCGCCTTCCCCGGTACTACCGCCAACTGACAGACCTGTGCGCCCGCGGTGTGGTACGGATCTCCTCCCATTCCCTGGGGCAGGAAATGAATATCACCGCCTCCCAGATCCGGCAGGATTTCAGCTGCTTCGGTGAGTTCGGCCAGCAGGGCTACGGCTACAACGTGGAAGAGCTGCGATCTGAGATCGGCCATATTCTGGGGGTGGACAACGACCACCACCTCATTATGATCGGCGTAGGCAATCTGGGCCACGCGCTGCTTCAGAACTTCCCCTTCTCTCAGACCGGTTTCACCGTAGACGCCGCTTTCGATATCAACCCTCAGCTCTCCGGCACCGTCATCAACGGCGTGCCCGTCTATCCCATGACCCAGCTGGATGACTTTGTCCGCAGCCACAGCGTGGACGTGGTGGTCCTCACCATCCCCCAGTCCGTGGCCCAGGACACCGCCACCCACCTGATGGATCTGGGCATCCGGGGCTTCTGGAACTTCACCAACATGGAGCTGTCCAGCCCCTCCCCCGACGTGAAATTTGAAAACATTCACTTCGCCGACAGTCTGCTGACCCTCAGCTACCGCATCGCCAACCGCTGACGGGAACAGTCCACGAAAGGATACTTCCATGAAGAAAAAACGCTTCCTGCTGCCCGTCCTCTGTCTGCTGATCCCTCTGGCACTGATGGTCTCGGCCCTGGCTGCCGGCGGAGATCTGTCCGATCCCCTGGCCTCGCTGTCCTACCTGACCGGCATCTTCACCGACACGGTGAACAAGCGGGTGGATGAAAAGCTGAACGCCTCCGACCAGGCCCTGCTCTCCGGGAATCTGGAAGCTGTCTCCGGAAGCTCCGCCGCCACCTGGACGGAAACCCGCCTGAAAGAGGGTGACGTTCTGACCGGCTCCACCGGCACCAGCGTGCTGGTGCTGGCCGGCGGTGCCCGGGTCACCTTCTCCGGCGCCGTGGTGGACGTGACCACCGGCACCGCCGTCACCAGCGGCAGCGCTCTGGCGGTGAACCACCGCTATCTCGTGGCTGAAAACACCACTGCCGATTTTACCGTTACCTCCAAGACAGCGGTGGTGGACTACCAGGGTCCCTACGCCTTCCGCTATTCCAACGCCACCGATTACAACGCCATCGCCGCCGCCCTCAAAACGCTGAACCTCTTTAAGGGCAGCTTCACCGGCTATGGCGAGGGTTACGATCTGGAGGTAGCCCCCACACGGCTTCAGGCCCTTATCATGTTCATCCGGGTCCTGGGCGAGGAGGACGCCGCCCTGGCCTACACCGGCCCCATGCCCTTCACCGATGTGGCCGCCGGTTCTCAGAGTGAGAAATACGTGGGCTACGCATACAGCAAGGGCTACACCAACGGGTACAGCGCCACTACCTTCCGGCCCAGTCAGACCGTCACAGCGGGGCAGTACATGGAGTTCATGCTGCGGGCTCTGGGATACAGCTCCGCGGCCAACACGGATCTGTCCGGCACACTGGACAACGCCTACGCCAACGGCGTCATCACCTCCGGGGAACTGACCGCTCTGCAAAGCGGAACCTTCCTGCGGGCGGATCTGGTCTATGTCTCCTATTACGCGCTGGACGCCACTATGGCCGGTACCGGCATCACCCTGCGGGACACCCTGATGAACAAAGGCACCTTTACCTCCGCCCAGGTAAGCGCGGCTGCCGCTCTGGTCCCCGGCGCGAGAAAATAAGAGGAACCCCTTTCCCGGGGCCGCATACTATGGATTGAGACCGGTTCGGACGGTCTACGAATTCATAGGAGGTTCCGGTATGTGCAATAACGGTTTTGGCGGTGGCAACTGCTGCTGGATCATCATTCTGCTGATCATCATTTGGTGCTGCTGCGGCAACGGCAGCTGGGGTGGTTCCGGCTGCGGCGGTAACTGCGGCTGCAACAACAACTGCGGCTGCAATCCCCCGTCCTGCTGCTGATTTTTCATAAGAGACCCGGCGCCCCGTGTCCTGT
>UMKW01040928.1_pt1 | contig 10456 bp, 16 predicted proteins | sample 1966391 | NCBI WGS metagenome assembly UMKW01 (sample SAMEA4836183, study PRJEB28245) | human gut metagenome | biome: gut microbiome; material: fecal sample | place: Denmark | collected 2008
CATGACATTGCATCGTAAGTTGGAATTAGCTGACAAATTCATCTACGATGCACTTATAACAAAACAAGAATTAGTGGAATGTTACGAAAACATGTCACAATGACTACACTTCGTGAGAAGTTGGGTGAGTGATAGCCCGGTGACACATGAAGTAGTGTAGATGCCATCGCCCTCCGGAGAGATCTGGAGGGCTTTTTTTCATATCATTCCAGTGACTCGTACCGCTAAGATCTACGAAATTGATTTTGATCTTTCTGAAAATGGATCTGTAAGGATAGTTTTGTTTTCTGACTATCCTGGTAATTCGTTTTCTTTCCCGACTTTGTCAAGTGAGGGGGCATCCTGCCTGTTGTACTTTAAACAGACAGGAACAGGCCGATTGATTAATGGAATGGTTAGAAAGTGTTTTGAATTTGTTGGATCAGAGCCGGCAGATTCTCGATACCCTTATCCAGTAATTTTGTTGTTAGGAACTTTAAGTTCTCAAAGCCTAATTTTCCAAGAGAGCTTTTTAAAGACGATTTCTCATCTTCAGCCAGAGAGGAACACGCAATAGAAGATTCCAGAAGTGTTCGTAAAGTATCCTCGTGAATCTTGACTGTTTGCACATTCAGGATGGCACTGAGACCTCCGTCTTGAAGCATGAAGTCGATGCCTTTGTGGGTTATTTGTGGAAATGCTGAGTATCGATAGTAAGTTCTCCCGTCTGCGCTGAATTGAAGTTCAGCACCATCTTCGACAAGTTCGTGATTTTGAAGGTACACAACGTTGGCCATGTATTTGTCTTCATCTTCCTTTTGTAACTTATCGCAGTATTCAGAGGCTTTCTCGTATCCTGGATAGTCCTTTAAAAGGAAGGTTAAAAGATCGTTTTGATATTGTCTGTCGAGTTTCATTTCACTGACTCCTGGTTCTGTAGTTCTTTTGTAGGTTGCTCGTTCATGTTACAGCAATTAGGGGTCAGTGAAATGAATTTCGCTACGTTAGGGTCGTTTGAAGTCTTTTTCATGATGTTCCCAGCATTCAAGAGTTTGCTTTCGGAGTTTTAGGCTTATACTTAAACTCTGTTGTTTAAGTTTGTAGTTGAGGTCGTCATGGCAGATGTTATCGCTACTGTGTGGGACTTTGATAAAACACTTATCAAGGGATACATGCAAGAACCGCTATTCCGTAAGTATGGTGTTGATGCTTCTTCGTTTTGGAAAGAGAATGGCGAAGAAATAAAGAAGATAGAAGACCAAGGACTCTTTGTAAACAAAGATACCTTTTATTTGAACTTAATGCTTCGTTATGCAAAAAAAGGCAAGCCATTCTATGGTCTCACTAATGAGATTCTTAAGGAGATGGGGGCCCAGCAGGATTTTTTTGATGGTGTAAAACAGCTATTTAAAAATGTTCAGCAACTCAATGAAGATCCTCGCTATCGGGAGTATGACATCAAATTCGAAAATTATATTGTCAGTACTGGTCTTAAGAAGACCATAGAGGGGACAGAGATAGCTCAGTTTGTTACGCATATTTGGGGTGCTGAGTTTATTGAAGCGCCGAACGAAGATGGAGAAATGCAGATTAGCGAGGTGTCTTATAGTTTGGATAACACAACTAAAACTCGGGCGCTTTTTGAAATCAATAAAGGAGTCGGTATTGTAGATTCCACCATTGATGTTAATACAAAGATTCCATATGACAAGCGCCGCGTTCAGTTCTGTAATATGGTTTACGTTGCTGATGGTCCCAGTGATGTTCCAGCTTTTTCACTTATTGGCCAGCATCAAGGAGCCACGTTAGCTGTTTATCCGAGAGGCAATAAGGAGGCACTGCATTCAGTAGAAAAACTCCGAAAGGATGATCGTGTTCAGATGATAGCGGAGGCGGATTATCGGAAGGAGTCTACAGCTTACATGTGGATTATGGACCGTTTGGAAACGCAAGCTCAACAAATTATTGACAAAAAGAAAGCTTACCTTGATGAACTGGGTCCAGGAACTCCGAAACACCTTTCGTAAAAATTAACCCGCTTTAGCGGGTTTTCTTTTCGCTACGTTAGGGTCGTTTGAAGTCTTTTTCATGACCTTTACGCTTTGGGGCTTAATGCCCCGTTTTTTATTCCTATGGCTCTTTTGAAACTCTGTGCTTATCCCGGCTGTCATCGTCCAGTAGCACTTTCTGAAAAGTATTGTGAACTTCACAAAAAAGCTGGCAGGCAGCGTGAAGCAAAAATGGTGAAAGAGCGAGAGGCTCTCCGCTTGAAACGTTCTGGGAACTCCGCTGAGCGTGGTTATGGCTACAGATGGCAGAAACTTCGTAACCGTTTCATTGCTCAGCATCCGTATTGTGAAGAATGTATGAAGCAGGGCAAAATCACTTTGGCAACGGATGTGGATCACATTGTTCCGCATAGTGGCGATCCGGCGCTGCTCTACGATGAAACTAATTTGCAGTCACTTTGCAAAGCTTGCCACTCAAGAAAGACTGCCAGAGAAGACGGAGGCTTTGGAAACCCTACTCACGGCGAAGCCAGTAAGACGAGACGTAGGCAATGACTGCGAAATATAAGAACATGCCCCAGCCAGTCTCTGGTGGCGGCATCAACGCCATTGAGCCGAGAAACAAGGCAGCGCCTGTGATAGTAGTGAGGATTAAGTTAACAATGAACTTCATGTTTTGATTGTACATTGTTTGATTTTGTAGTTTAAGATGGATTGTAAGCAGTGATTGCAGTCTTTCCTTGACTAGAAAGACTGCAAAATAACATTATTGTTTTTTATCAATGATCACAGGAACGGTCTTCTGGACTTGTTGGACAGTAGTGTAAGAGTAGCGATCAACAACTGTTGGGTTCTGCATGAAGACGATTTTTTCATCATACATTCCAGGATCAACAGAATCTGGAATGAATACGGTCATTCCAGTGCAGGTTGTTCCGATCACTTCGTCACAGCGGAAGGCTAAGGCTCCTCCATCGACAACTTGCAAAACTTGAAAATGTTGTGATGTGCATCCAGTAAGCGAGAGAGCTATGACTAGTAAGAGGGAAAGTTTTTTCATAGTACCTCCGTTATTGTCACGAACATTTTAGACGAAGGGTAGGGGCGGGTAAAAAGTCTGAATGAAAACGTCTTCTTGACCGCCCGTCCCCATCTTTTTTTGTGCATCCAAAATTTTGAATTTTGATCCTATCAGTTTACTTCATTTTTTACTTTAACTTTTTGAAAAGAGGTTGGTTTTTATGGGAAGAAAAGCGTTACCCACTGAAGTCAAACGGCTCAAGGGAACGCTTCGACCGTGCCGAACGAACCCTCTTGAACCGAAGCCGGCGGAAGATATCGGAGATCCGCCGGAGTACATGAGTGAACGTGCTAAACACTTCTGGCATGAAGTTTTGAAAAACATGCCAAAAGGGGTCGTAAAAAAATGTGACTCGGCGATTTTTGAGTCGTTTTGTAACGCTCTCGCAATGAGAGAAAAGCTTCAAACAATGGTGGACAAATATGGTGCCGTGGACTCTGGAAAAGTCTCCGGTGCCCTAAACGCCCTGATGAAAGTCGAAGCGCTCTTGGCGAAGACTGGCAGCGAGTTGGGGTTGACCCCGTCCTCCCGGCAGAAAGTTGCTCAGGGATATGGAGATCCGACAAATCCGGATGACTTCACAATGGATATGTTTGCCGCCTTTGATGATGACGGTTCTGAGGTAGCTAATGCGTGATTACGTTTCGATTGCTAATCAATACATTGCAGATGTGTTGAGTGGCAAGCAGCTAGCTTGTGAATGGGTGATCAAAGCGTGTGAAAGGCAAAAGCGAGATCTGGAAGGTCTTCCCGGTTATACGTTCAATCCGAAACGGGGTGCCAAGGTTTGCTATTTTGTCGAGCACCTTCGCCATACGAAAGGACCTTTAGCTAGACAAAAGATTGTTCTTGAACCTTGGCAAATTTTCATTCTGACAACGGTTTTCGGCTGGGTGGATTCAACCGGTGCCAGGCGCTTTAAAGATGTTTACATTGAAGTGCCTCGTGGTAACGGAAAGTCTGCCTTAAGTTCGGGCATTGCACTTTACATGCTTGCTGCCGATGGTGAGTACGGTGCTGAGTGTTATTCGTTTGCTACGACTGGTGATCAGGCAAAAATTGTTTTTGATGTTGCCAGGCAGATGGCTCTCATGAGCCCTGACATTAAGTCGGTTCTTAATCTTACGGTACAAAAGCACAGCATCACGCAGCTTACTACTGGTTCTAGCTTTTCAGCCAAGAATTCGAAAGACGACTCCCTGGATGGTTTAAACACGCATTTCGGGTGTATTGACGAACTACATGCCCACAAAACACGTGGTCTTTATGACGTGATTGAAACGTCCATTGGTAAGCGTAAGCAGCCGATGGTTTGGACCATTACAACCGCTGGATTTGACACTTCAGGCATTTGTTATGAAGTTCGCACGATTGTGACCATGATTTTGAACCAAACGGTTCAAGTGGAATCCCAGTTTGGGATTATCTACACGATAGATGATGATGACGACTGGACAAGTGATGCGGCCTTGATTAAGGCTAATCCTAATTGGGGAGTGTCGGTTAATCCTGAAACGCTCATCAGCCACCGCGAAAAAGCATTGACGTTGCCTTCAGCGGTGAATAACTTTAAAACGAAGTATTTAGATGTTTGGTGTTCGGCGAAATCATCCTGGATGGATATGCAGGCTTGGAAAGCCTGTGAGGATCCAACGCTTGACATCACCGATTTTGAAGGTCAGCCCTGCATTATTGGTTTGGATTTGGGTGCGAAGAACGACATCACAGCAAAAGTAAGGTTGTTTCCACGTCAGCGTTCTGATGGGAAAACCGAGTACAACGCTTTTTTCGATTTTTACCTTCCTGAAGATGCAATAGAAAAGTCAACTAACAGCCAGTATCAGGGATGGGTTGAACAAGGTTTTATCCATCAAACGCCTGGAGCAATGACTGATTTTTCAGTTGTTGAAGAGGGGCTTCGTGAGGATTTGTCACGCTTTGAGATTCAAGCCATTGCCTATGACCCGTGGCAGGCGACCCAGCTCGCTACGAGGTTAAGTGAGGATGGCGCTCCCATGGTTGAGTTCCGGAACACGGTTCAGAACATGTCGGACCCCATGAAATCACTTGAGGCATTGGTTCTGGATGGGCGGATCAAGTATTGCCCGAATCCGGCGATGACCTGGATGATGGGCAATGTGGTTGCCAAGCTTGATGCTAAGGACAATATCTTTCCCAGAAAAGAGCGTTACGAAAACAAAATTGACGGTCCGGTAGCCATGATTTATGCGCTGGCTATGTGTATGAGTGATCTTGAAACAGACGATAGTGACGACTGGTCCGAATTCGTCAATGACATCATTATGGTTTAAAAATGGCTTCTCTTGCTTCCCGATTTTTCTCCTGGATTGGCGGCGGGATTTTGCGTGACCAATCTGGCCAGCAGCTAGGCACACCATCGGTGATGTCGGCAGCCCCGACATCACCAGATGCGGCTATGCAGGTTTCTACCGTTTATGCCTGTGTGTCTCTACTGGCTAGAGTGATAAGCAGTTTGCCGCTGATGGTTTACGAAACGATGCCCGATGGTCGCAGAAAGTTGGCCAGAGACAGTCGGTTATGGATGGTGTTGCATTCAAGACCGAATGATGTGATGACGCCTCGTGACTTCTGGTCCACGATGATTATGCATTGGGCGATGCGAGGCAATGCTTACGCACAGATTATTAGAGATTCTTCTGGTGATCTTATTAGCCTTTGGCCGTTGTCTCCCGATCAAACAGAGGTTTTTGTAGACAAGAACGGACAGGTTGCTTACAAGTACCAGAAAGATGGTCAAACCTACATCCTTGGTGTTAATGATGTGTTTCACATCAAGGACATTGGTAATGGGTTGATTGGTCTATCGAAACTCTCTTTCATGTCTTCTTCAGTTAAGGAAGCTACGGATACTCAGAAGTTTGCTACTGCCAATGCTGAAAACTACGGGAAACCTTCTGGGATCTTAACTGTTGACCATATTCTGAAGAAAGATAAAAACGGTGTGAATGAACGTGATCGGATCCGACAAAGTTTGTATGACTTCAGAACCGGAGGATCTTCAAAGATCGTGGTTCTTGAAGCGGATATGAAGTTCAATCCGGTCACGCTTACTCCAGAAGAAAGCCAGCTTATTGAGAATCGGCGTTTCTCCGTTGAGGAGATTTGTCGCTGGTTTGGAGTCCCACCGGTCTTGATCGGAGCGTCTGGAGCGACTACGTGGGGTTCCGGTATTTCAGAAATCACCTCTGGTTTTGTGAAGTTCACAATTGGGCCGATGCTAGTTTCGATTGAGCAAGCTTTACGCTCAAGGGTGTTCACATTTGATGAGCGGATGACGATGCAAGCAGAGTTTTCACTTGATGCTCTGATGAGAGGCGACATTACTTCCCGCTATCAAGCTTATGCTACGGCAGTGCAAAACGGCTTTAAGACCAGAAATGAAGTTCGTCAGCTTGAAAATGACGAGCCTGTTGAGGGCGGTGATGTGTTGACTGCTCAGACGAACTTGGCGCCGTTGGACAAGCTTGGACAAGTAACCGGCGGATCTCAGACGCAAATAACGGATATTAAGCAATGGCACAGAAGCAAATTACGACTTCTCTGAAGCTTTGTCAGCTTCAGGCGGTGGAAGAAGATGGTAAGTGGAAGATCTCTGGGTATGCAACTGTTTTCGGGAATCGTAATAGTTACGGTTTTCAGATCAGAAAAGGAGCCTACTCAAAGCTTTTGAGCGAGGGTGTCAATCCCAAGATGTTCTTCAACCACAACAGCTATGACTTGCCGATCGGTAAGTGGACTGATCTTCATGAAGATGAAATCGGCTTAAAGGTCGAAGGTGTATTGACGAAGGGTGTTTCTAAGGCAGAAGACATTTACCACGCTGTCAAAGCCGGCACCGTTGATGGTTTGTCGGTTGGCATCGCGTGGAAGGCTGCCGATGAGGTTGAGCTTGAGGATGGCACGATTGAAGTGACTGCAATTGCTCGCTTGAGTGAAATTTCTGTTGTCACCTACCCGTCTGACGGGAAGGCTCGCGTTACACAAGTTCTTTCGTCTGACGAAGTCGATGAAAAGATCGAATCGCTTCAGAGTGTCAGAGATTTGGAAAACTTCTTCCATGACGAATTTCAACTATCTAAGAGGCAGTCGGGATGGCTGCTCTCGAAGGCAAAAGCGTGCTTTGCCGCTGAAAAGAATCGGGATGATTCTCAGAAAGCTCAGAAAGAGTTAGCCGCAGTGTTCGATCGCTTGTCGGTCGAAATTGACAAACTTTCTTAACTTTTGGAGATTTCATAATGGATCCCATGGAAAAATTGGCAGCGTTGGCTGCAGAACTTGAAAAGAAAATTTCTCTTTTGTCTGAAAAGAAAGCTGAAGACGAAAAACAAGCAGCCGAATTGAAGGCAGAATTGGACAAGCTTGGTAAAGAACAGGCTAAGTTGGCTCAAAAGATGCTTGACTTGCAACAGTCTGGTGTTGGCAAGGCTGGCGGTGAAAAGCAAATCACCCTTGGAGAACGTTTGGTTGCTTCTGACGGTTACAAGGGTTTCTTAGCCGGTACCGTCCGCAAGGTCTCTTTGGCTGCTGCATCACCCGTTGTGACGCCTACCGGTGCAGTTCCTGCTGACTTTCAAGGTGTGAAGGCAGAGCCGACGTTGGTCGCCAGTGTCAAGGCTGCTTTCCCGCACGTTACGACCACTTCAAACAGCATTTCTTGGCTTCAAGAAAAAGAATTCACGAATAATGCGGCACCTCAAACCGAAGGTTCTGCCAAAGGTGAATCTAAGGCTGAATTTGAAGCAAAAGATGCACCAGTTCGCACGATTGCTCACTTCATTCGCATCACCAAGCAACTGGCTGAAGATGCTCCTGCTCTTGCAGCTTACATCAATACGCGCATGACCTATCTTTTGGATCGCGAAATTGAAGATCAACTTTTGAACGGTACGGGTACGAGCCCCAACTTGAGCGGCATTTTTGCGTCTGGCAACTACGTTGCTCATGGCGTCTCTTATGATGATGTGCCGGAAGACTTTACGATCTTGGATTTGATCCGTCGTTGTGCTACTAAGATCAATGCTGCAGGTTATCGTGCTAACACGCTCTTCGTCAATCCGATGGACTTTGATACTTTGCGTGGCATGAAGGATGCCAACGGTCAGTACTTGATGGGCTCTCCGTTGCAAGACAATGCCTCTGTTCGTCCGTGGGGCTTGGCTGTCTGTGAATCTTCCAACGTGACTGAAGGTAAGTTCATGGTTGCCGACACGCAAATGGGTGCAACGATTTACGACCGTCAAGGTATTACGCTTGAGATGTTTGAACAGGATAGCGACAACGTTCAAAAGAACTTGGTCACGATCCGCGCCGAATGCCGCATGGCTTTCGCAATTGAAAGTGTGAATTGCTTCGTTGGTGGTGACCTCGAAGTTGCTGCCGGGTCTGGTGGCTAATTTTTCTTAAATTCTGCTTCTTAGGCTCCGGGGTTTATCCGGGGCCTTTTCGTTATGACGACTTCTTGTGTGACTCTTGATGAGATCAAGTCTTGGCTACGTGTTGATCATGAGGATGATGACGATCTACTGAAGACATTGGGAGAGGCGGCGACAGAGCTTGCAGAAACCCGTCTTCGTAGACCGATCATCGCTGATGACGATGCGTCGGCAATTTCTAAGACTATCGATACGGTTCCAAAGTCAATAAAAATCGCCGTTTTGGTGATTACATCTTTCATGTATGAAAACCGAAACGCAACTGATATTGAACTTCGAGACCGAGTGCTTCGGCAGTCTTTATTAGATCAATGGATCCTTTGGGGTGATGACGATGAATCAGTTGATTGATCCGGGCGAATTAAATGTTCGTTTGAGATTCTGTCAATGGGAAAGCGTACAAAACGGTGTAAAGCTCAAGGAGGTTTACACGGAAATGTTTCGCGTCTGGGGAAAGATTGAGCCGGTCAAGCCGCTGACTTTTTGGTTTGGTCAGCAAAATCTTGAAACTGGAGTCACTCATCGCATTACAGTCAGGCGAATTCCCGGCAAAACTTCACCAGAGGATTTGACGGGCCGAATTGCGATTTATGCACAAGGATTCCGTTACAAAATTCTTCACGCATCCGATTGGCGGGGATCCAGGCGATTCACTCTGATTGAGTGCGCTGAAGAGGAGATTGATGATGAGTGAAGAGCTTGGCATCTATCTGAAGCTTGACGAACTTGATCTTCAGAGAACGGACTTTGACAAACGAAAGTTCAAGCCGTTTCTGAGAGTGATCGGTGGAAAGCTTAGAAAGAGCGCAAGACTCCGGGTGAGTTCCTATTGGACAAGTAAGCCAAACACTTATCCAGGGAAGAGCACGGGGGCTCTTCAAAAGGCTATTTCGGTTAAGTATTTTCGATCCGGTTATGGTTTGAAATTGCAACAGGATATGCCTAAGCGTAGAGCTGGTGACACAAAAAAAGAAGCTTTTTATCCAGCTTTTCTTCGATATGGTGTCAAAGGTAAAGGTAGTTGGCGAATTGCGCCCAGAAAGAATTACATCGAAGATTCGTTCGAACTGCATCGTCAGGAGATGGTCAATTCCGTTGCTCAGGCCTTGGGCGAATCTCTTAAGGGAATCTTTGACAAATGAATCTGAAGCCAATCATTGAGCAAATTCAAAATCTTTGTCCGTCTTTTAAGAGTGTGTCAGGGGCGGCTGAGATTAACCTTGACAAGAAAGCCAGCGTCTCACTGCCGGCGGCGTTTGTTGTCATGCTTGACGAAACCGGAGAGACTGTTGAGACCGAAGGTAATGACTACCTTCAGGAAATTACAGAAAGCTTTGCGGTTTTAGTTGTCCTGGACAATCAGACAGATGAGCGTGGACAGGATGCGATGGATTTGCTGGATCCTATTCGGGCAGAGCTTTTTAAAGCTCTTGTCAACTGGTGTCCTGATGAGTCTCATGATGAGATTCGTTTCAATCGGGGTTACTTGACTCAAATGAACGGGGATCAGCTCTTCTATGCATACGAGTTTGACACGTATACGACTTTGGCAAAAGAAGATACGTGGCAGCAGGTTATGTATGAAGGTCTGGGGCCGCTTAAAAAGGTTCACTCTGATATTGATCTTCAGCCGACTGATGGTCGAATTGAAGCAGAGTTTGAAGTTGATTTTGAAAAAGACGGCGCCTAGAGCGCCATTTTTTATGGGGTAAGAAATGCCTGTTTCTTTTAATCAAATCCCTCAGAATTTGAATACTCCGCTTTTTTATGCGGAAGTTGATAATTCTGCTGCGAATACTGCCGTTGATGACATGGTGGCCTTGATTATAGCTCCTAAGCTTTCTACTGCTAAGGCTGACTCAAATAAGCTCATCATTGTCGGAACGGCAGAACAAGCTGCCGAACAATTCGGT
>UMKW01045758.1_pt1 | contig 10402 bp, 9 predicted proteins | sample 1966391 | NCBI WGS metagenome assembly UMKW01 (sample SAMEA4836183, study PRJEB28245) | human gut metagenome | biome: gut microbiome; material: fecal sample | place: Denmark | collected 2008
TGACAGACTGCAAAAAGGGCTATCCGGCGGAAAGCCGGATAGCCCTTTTCTGTCATATGTACGGCCGGGCGCTTACACATACCGCTGGGTGAGCACATCAAACACACCGCGGGTGGTAAGCCGCAGAGACGGGATCACCGGCAAAGCCATGAAGCTCAGGGTCATGAACGGGTCGATGCCCCGGGACACACCCAGGCGGAAGGCCTCGTCCTTGGCATCCTCCAGCGCGGTGTTGACCGTTACCAGGCTGTCGTCGGACATGATGCCGGCAATAGGCAGGGCCACCTCGCCCAGAACCTGGCCGCCGTCCATGACGGTGATGCCGCCGCGATTTTCCACGATGCGGTTGGCTGCTGCGGCCATGTCCTCCTCCGTGGCCCCCACCACGATGATGTTGTGACTGTCGTGGCTGATGGAGGTAGCCACCGCGCCGCGCTTGAGGCCGTAGCCCTTGATATAGCCCAGGCCGATGTGATGGGTATTCTTATGCCGCTCGATGACGGCGATCTTCAGGATGTCCTTTTCCAGGTCGATGTGATCGGCGTAGCCGGCATCCTCGGACACGATTTCCCCGGGCACCATGCCGATAACCGCATGGGGGCGGCTGTCGGTAAAGTCTGCGGCGGACAGGGGGGCCACATGGAAGGTGTCGTGGGCCCGCTTCACCAGATAGGGGTCAATCTCCGGAGTGTCGAACTCCCGCAGAACGCCGTCGTACATGAGCTTGCCCTTCTTGTACACCATCTCAATGTTGAAGCCGTCCCAATTGTCGATGACCACAAAATCCGCCAGATAGCCGGGAGCAATGGCGCCGCGGTTGTTCAGCAGGAAGTACCGGGCGGCGGTGTAGCCCGCAGCCTTCACGGCCATGATGGGGTCTGCTCCCAGGGAGATGGCTTTTTTCACGATATAGTCAATGTGGCCCTTTTCCAGCAGGTCGTTGGGATGCTTGTCGTCGGTGCAGAACATGCAGCGCTCAATGTATTTGCCGCACAGCAGAGGGGCCAGCGCCTCCAGATTCCGGGCGGCGGTGCCCTCGCGGATCATAATGAACTGTCCCCGCTCCAGCTTGGCCATGGCCTCCTCCACATTGGAGCACTCATGGTCGGAGTACACCCCGGCGGCGATATAGGCGTTCAGGTCGTTGCCGGTAAGGCCCGGGGCGTGACCGTCGATCTTCTTATGGTGAGCCTGGGAGGCCACGATCTTCTCCACCACCTGGCTGTCGCCGTTGATGATGCCCACAAAGTTCATCATCTCCGCCAGTCCCTGTACCCGGGGATGGTCATAGAAGGAGTCGATGGCCCGGTAGTCCAGGTTGGCCCCGGATTCGTCCAGGGGCGTGGCCGGGACGCAGGAGGGCAGCATGAACCGCACGTCCACCGGCAGTTCCTCGGTAGCCTGGAGCATGTATTCGATGCCGTCGGTGCCCATGACGTTGGCAATTTCGTGGGGGTCGGTGATGACGGTGGTGGTGCCGTGGGGCAGAACAGCCTTGGCGAACTCCTTGGGGCTCACCAGGGAGCTCTCCAGATGGATATGGGCATCAATGAAGCCCGGCAGCACGATTTTGCCGGAGACGTCGGCCTCCACCCTGCCGCGATACTGTCCCATGCCCACAATGAGCCCCTCCGCCACGGCAATATCCCCGCGGCACAGCTCGTTGGAAAACACATTGACATAGGTGGCGTTTTTCAGCACCAGGTCCGCCGGGACCCGGCCCGCCGCCACATCGATGACATGGAGCTTCTTGTTGAGCTTGCGGTTGATCTTCCCTGCGTAACTTTCCTTCACAGCCATAGCCATATCCTTCCTTTCTCCCGCGCCGGGCGGGAACGAAACTGAAAAAGAGCTATCTCTTTTATTAATTCCTCATATTACCACAACTAATAACGCTTGTCCACTGTTTTTTCGGGAAAATCACAGACCCAGCAGGAGCTTTGCCTTCAGCACGGCGGCAACGGTCTTGCCGTCCTGAATCTGCCCACTCAGGCACTGGTGCACCAACTCATCAAAGGGAATGCGCCGAACGGCCAGAAACTCATCCTCGTCGGGGTGCGTATCGCCGAAGGTCAGCCCCCGGGCCAGATACAGGTGCAGCACCTCGTCGTAGCAGCCCGGGGAGGCAATCATCTCGCCCAGGGGCTGCCATTCTGCCGCCGCAGCCCCCACCTCCTCCTTCAGCTCCCGCTGGGCGGTGGTAAACGGCTCCTCGCCGGGCTCCCGCTTTCCGGCAGGAATCTCCAGCAGCGTCCTGGAGAAGGCATAGCGGTACTGGGTCACCATCGGGACGCATCCGTTCTCGTCCAGGGCCAGAATCCCCACGCCGCCGGGATGCTCCACAATCTCCCGCAGGGAGGTTTTCCCGTTGGGCAGGGCCACCGTATCCACCCGCAGCCGCAGAATGCGGCCCTTGTATATCTCCCGGCTCTCCAGGCATTTTTCCGTCAGATCCATTGTCAGGACTCCTCTCTGTTTTTTGCTATCATACGCGCATTCTCCCGGAAAATCAAGAGCGGGTTATTCTCCAAGTAGGATAAGGCTTTTACCTTGCGAAAGCTGCTCAAGCATGGTATAATTTCTGCTGATGTTTGAAATTATGCCCCCGCATGGCGGCGGGCCGGGACAAAGGAGACGATTACATGGCAACCTTCACCGTCAACGGGCAAAGCGTCACCGTGGAAAAGAATCAGAAGCTCATCCGCTACCTGCGGGATACCCTGCATCTGACCTCCGTGAAGGACGGGTGCAGCGAGGGTGCCTGCGGCACCTGCCACGTTCTCATCGACGGCAAACCCACCAAGGCCTGCATCCCCCAGACCGACAAGCTGGAGGGCAAGACCATCCTCACGGTGGAGGGCCTTTCCGACTGGGAAAAGCAGGTATATACCTTCGCCTTCGGCGAGGCGGGCGCCGTCCAGTGCGGCTTCTGCATCCCCGGCATGATCATCTCCGCCAAGGCCCTGCTGGACGGAAATCCCGATCCCACCCGTGAGGAGGCTGCCTTCGCCATCCGCAACAACATCTGCCGCTGCACCGGCTATGTGAAGATCATTGACGGTATCCTGCTGGCCGGTAAGATCCTCCGGGAGGGGAAGCTGCCGGCGGCCTCTGCCGACGACTGGAAAATGGGCAGCCGCGTCCACCGGCTGGACGTGGAGGAAAAGGTCCTGGGCTATGGCCAGTATCCGGATGATGTGTATGTGGACGGGATGTGCTACGGCGGCGCGGTGCGCAGCCAGTACGCCCGGGCCCGGGTCCTGTCCATCGACACCCGCCAGGCGGAGGCCCTGCCCGGCGTGGTGTGCGTTCTGACCCAGAAGGATATCCCCGGCAAGATCAACGTGGGCCATCTGAAGAAGGACCAGCCCACCATGATCGGCGTGGGCGAGATCACACACTATCTGGGTGACGCCGTGGCTCTGGTGTGCGCCCGGGACCAGGAGACGCTGGAGGCCGCCAAAAAGCTGGTGAAGGTAGAGTATGAAGTGCTCCCCGCCGTCCACAACCCGGCGGAGGCCGCTGCACCGGACGCACCCCTGGTGTTTGAGGAGGACGAGAACAACGTTCAGGCATACAAGCACGTCTCCCGGGGAGACGCGGAGGGCGCCATCCGGCATTCCAAATTTGTGCTGACCCGGCACTTCCATACCCCCTGGACAGAGCACGCCTTTCTGGAGCCGGAGTGCTGCGTGGCCCTGCCCCTGCCCAATGGCGGCGTCCGCCTGCTGACCTCGGACCAGAGCTCCCATACCACCATGCACGAGTGCGCCGCCATGCTGGGGGTGGACTATGACCACTGCCAGGTCCAGAACATGCTGGTGGGCGGCGGCTTCGGCGGCAAGGAAGATATGTCCGTTCAGCACCATGCCGCCCTGCTGGCGTATGTGGCCCGTGTGCCGGTGAAGGTAAAGCTCTCCCGCCAGGAGTCCATCCTGGTCCACCCCAAGCGCCACAGCTTCGACATGGACTTCACCATGGGCTGCGACGAAAACGGCATCATCCAGGGCGTCAAGGCCAGCGTGGTGTCCGACACCGGCGCCTTTGCCTCTCTGGGCGGGCCGGTGCTGGAGCGGGCCTGCACCCATGCGGCGGGGCCCTATGCCTATGAAAACTTCGAGATCGAGGGCCGCGCGTATTACACCAACAATCCTCCCGCCGGGGCCTTCCGGGGCTTTGGCGTGACCCAGACCTGCTTCTGCACGGAGACGCTGCTCAACGAGATGGCGGATCTGGTGGGCATCAGCCCCTGGGAGATCCGTTATCGCAACGCCATCCGCCCCGGCGGCGTTTTGCCCAACGGCCAGATCGTGGATGAGTCCACGGGCCTGGTGGAGACGCTGGAGGCCATCAAGCCCGCCTATGACGAGGCCGTGAAGAACGGCGACCCGGTGGGCATCGCCTGCGCCATGAAAAACGCCGGTGTGGGCGTGGGCATCCCCGATTGGGGCCGCTGCAAGCTCATCGTCGAGGACGATGGCAAGGTGCATATTTACTCCGGCGCGTCCTGCATCGGCCAGGGACTGGGCACCGTGCTGGTGCAGGTGGTGGTCACCAACACCGGCCTCCACCGGGACGACATCGTCTATGAGCGCAGCAACACCTGGATCGCCCCGGATTCCGGCGACACCTCCGGCTCCCGCCAGACCCTGGTCACCGGCGAGGCCACCCGCCGGGCCTGCGAAAAGCTCTGCGCCGCGCTGGAGGGCAAGGCCCTCCGGGACCTGGCCGGACAGGAGTTTTACGGTGAGTATCTGGCCAAGACAGACCCCCTGGGGGCCGATGTTCCCAACCCCGTCAGCCATGTGGCCTACGGCTACGCCACCCAGATGTGTATCCTGGACCGGGAGACCGGCCGCATCAAGAAGCTGGTGGCCGCTCACGACGTGGGCAAGGCCGTGAACCCTCTCAGCTGCGAGGGGCAGATCGAGGGCGGCGTGGTCATGAGCATGGGCTATGCGCTGACAGAGCAGTATCCCATTGACGACACCTGCAAGCCCACTGCCAGATATGGCACCCTGGGCCTGTTCCGGGCCAATCAGATCCCGCCGGAGATCCAGGCCATCGTGGTGGAAAAGCCCGGCCTGAAGGTAGCAGGCGGCGCCATCGGCATCGGTGAGATCACCTCCATCCCCACGGCCCCCGCCATTGCCGACGCCTATTACCGGCTGGATGGCCAGCGCCGTCTGACCTTGCCGCTGGAGAACACCCCTTACGCCCGTAAAAAGTAAGCAAATAGAAAATTCCCCACCTGTCTGACAGTACATCGTACTGCCTGGCAGGTGGGGAATTTCAATCAGTGCCGGGCCACGGGGTCCCAGCTCTGCTCATCCTCACAGATTATATCCAGATACTCGGTATAGTCGGAATCGGCAGGGTTGCTCTTGGGTGCCTTTGCCTTGTACTGCTCCAGCAAACGGCGGGATTTCTCCGGCGGCTGGACGGTGCCGGCGCCGGCGATGCAGCCGCCGGGGCAGGCCATACCCTCCAGCAGATAGCCGTTGTACTTCCCGGTGCGGGCCATGCGCAGCATCTGGCGGCACTCCCGCAGGCCCTCGGCATACACGGTCTTTACCTGGCGGCCGGGCTCCAGCTTTTCAATGACCTCCTCCACCGCCTTGGCCACGCCGCCGCTGGCGGCAAAGCCCACGCCGGGAGCGGAGGCGGCATACTGGGCCTCCTGGTCGGGGATCTGGGAAAAGTCGATGCTCTTGGCCTCGAACATGCCCCGCAGCTCTTCAAAGGTCAGCACAAAATCCACATCGCTGCGGACGCTGCGGCGGCTGGCCTCCAGCTTCTTTGCGGCGCAGGGGCCGATGAAGGCGATCTTGCAGCCGGGATTGCGGCGCTTCTGGAGCCGGGCCGTCAGCACCATGGGGGTCATGGTCATGGAGATATACGGCGCAAAGCCCGGAAATTCCTTCTTTGCCATAACAGACCAGGCCGGGCAGCAGGATGTGGCCATAAAGGGCTGCTTTTCCGGCACCACCCGCAGGAACTCCTCGGCCTCCTCAATGGCGCACAGGTCCGCACCCACAGCCACCTCCTCCAGGCCGGCGAAGCCCAGCTGCTTCATGGCAGCCTTGATCTGGCCGGGGGTGACCTTCTCGCCGAACTGGCCCCAGAAGGCCGGGGCAATGATGGCAATGACCTTGTCGCCGCCGCGGATGGCGTGGATCAGCTGGAACAGCTGTCCCTTGTCCACAATGGCGCCGAAGGGGCAGTTCACCAGGCACATACCGCAGTTGACGCACTTGTCATAGTTGATCTGGGCCCGGCCGTGCTCATCCTTGCCGATGGCGTCCATGCCGCAGGCCTCCTGGCAGGGGCGGAAGAATTTGATGATGGCCTGATAGGAGCAGGCCGCCTTGCACTTGCCGCACTTGATGCACTTGGTCTGGTCGATGTGGGCCTGGCCGTGCTCAAAATAGATGGCCCCCTTGGGACAGGCGTGGGAGCAGTGACGGGCCAAGCACCCCTGGCAGGCGTTGGTGACCTCGTAATGAGTGTCGGGACAGGCGTGGCAGGCGTACTTGATGATATTGATCAGTGGGGGATCGTAATACTTCTCGGCAATGGCGCTCTCCTCCACACCGTCAGACAGCAGCGTGTGTTCGGACACATCCCGCAGAGGAAGTCCCATAGCCAGACGAATGCGCTCGCCAACAATGGCCCGCTCCAGAAAGATGGACTCGCGGACGGTGCCTACCTCGCCGGGCATCAGCTCATAGGGCAGCTTCTCCAGCCGGGTATAATAGTCCCCGCCCTCGTATGCCAGCTTCGCCACCTCGGCGAACACCTTCTTGCGCATGTCGGTGATGGTGCACTGTAAATTTCTCATGTCTTTTGTTCCCTTTATCCTCGTTAAAAATCCGTTAAGAACCATTGACATACAGACAACGGTCTTTTCTCGGACTTATTATAATAAAAAGTGAAAAAAAAGACAATAGGTGTGAGGCAAATTTTTCTCGCACACTGAAAATTTATTATCGGCAGGTCTGAAAAAAGGGACCCGCAGCAGATTGCTCTGCTGCGGGTCCCTTTCGTCTATATGCCCGCCCGGCACGTTACCGGGCGGCAGAGGGTCACTGAATCTGGATGGTGGAGTTCTGGGGCAGCTGCTTGTGCTCCTTCTTGGGGATGGACAGCTGCAGAATGCCGTTTTCAAACTTGGCGGCCACCTCGCCGGCCTCCACGTCCTCGCCTACATAGAAGCTGCGGCTGCAAGCACCGGCATAGCGCTCCTGGCGGATATACTTGCCCTTCTTGTCGCTCTCGTCCTTGTCCAAGCCCTTGGACGCCTGGATGGTCAGATAGCCGTTCTTCAGCTCCACATTGACCTCATCCTTCTTGAAGCCGGGCAGATCAATATCCAGCTCGTAGCTGTCCGCGGTCTCCCGCACATCAGTCTTCATCAGGTTCTTGCTGTGCTTGCCGTACAGCGGGTCGTGACGCTGGGGCATTACCATCATACCGAAGGGATCCGTAAAGAAATCATCAAACAGGTTCTCACCAAAAATGCTAGGCAACATAAGTCATACCTCCATTCAATTTCCGGGCGGCCTACGGGCCGCACCGCCGAACTTTTGTTACCGTACATACAACGTTCTTTGTGTCTCCCCGGAGGACCTCTCACGGTCCTCTCTCAAGGAACAACTATATCATAGCACACTTTTTAGCACTGTCAATAGGAGAGTGCTAATGTTCACAAAGTATGTAATGTTTGTTCACAAAATATACGATTTCTGCCCCGCCCAAGCCGGACGGGGCAGAAATTATACGGTTTTCTCCCCGGTGAGTACCTCCAGGGCCTGGGGTGTGTCCACGTCCGTCAGCTCCCGGGGGGAAGCCTCCACCAGCAGCAGCCGGTCCTCATGCCGCCGGATCACAGCGCTGCCGCCGTGGTCCCCCTCCAGAGCCAGCAGCTCCGGAAACAGGCTGGCCGGGAACAGGCAGGGGTTCCCCCGGACGCCGTCGTGGCCCAAGGCCACCAGTCGGTCCGGATGGCTGCGGTAGACCTCTACCAACTGCTCCACACTGTCCCGCCGCAGCAGCGGTTGATCCGACACCTGAAACAGCACCGCATCCATGTCCTGCATATGCGCCATACCCAGAGCGATGGTGTGGCTGAGTCCCAGGTCGGGCCGGGAATTCTCCACCGGCAGAAAGCCCATCTCCCGGGCCAGCTCCATGCCTTGGGGGTACTGGGTCACCACCGCCACCCGGGCAAAGCACGACGCGGGCACAACCTCCAGGGCACGGCGCAGCAAGGTCTTTCCCTCCACCCGGGCGTCCAGCTTATTGCTGCCGAAGCGGCGGGCATTTCCCGCCGCCATGACAATGCAGCCAATTTTCATAGAATCACATCCGTTCCTTCTTGTTATTTGCTCCTATCTATTTTCACCGACGCGGCGCCGGGCCATACGCCCCCGCGCCGGTATATGCTCCACCCGCATTATAAGCAGCGCCTGTGCCCCCTGTCAAGCCATCCCCTCAAGGGGACATAGGCTCCGTGAGCCCCGCGATAGGAAATGCCCTGTCATTGGGGCGCGGCATAAGAATCTTTTTCTGTAAACCGAATTTACTCTTTTCAAGTGTGAATTCCTGTGATATAATCAGTTGATTTAAGGAAGGGAGGTCCCTTATGGAATATATCACCCACAGTCCGGCCGAGACCGAGGAACTGGGCTGCCGCCTGGGGCGGACCCTGCGGCCCGGCACAGTGGTGGCGTATTTCGGCGGCCTGGGCATGGGCAAGACCGCCTTTACCCGGGGGCTTGCCCAGGGGCTGGGCTGCCGGGGCCGGGTCACCAGTCCTACCTTTACCATTGTCAACGAGTATGACGGCCCCACTCCCCTGTTCCACTTCGACATGTACCGCCTGCCCGACGCCGATGCTCTGTTTGACATCGGCTGGGAGGATTATCTGGACCGGGGCGGCGTGTGCGCCGTGGAGTGGAGTGAAAACGTCCGGGACGCTCTGCCGCCGGACGCCGTCACCGTCACCATTGCCCGCTGTCCGGAAAATGACGGCTGGCGGACCATCACCATTGAAGGAGGGGAAGCACTGTGAAGATCTTAGCCATCGAAACCTCCGCCAAAAGCGTGTCCGCTGCCGTGGTGGAGGGCGGCGTTCCCCTGGCCAGCGCCTATCAGAACCGGGGCCTGACCCATAGCCGCACTCTGATGCCCCTGCTGGATGGCATGCTGTCTGCCGCCGGGCTGAAAGCGGAGGACATGGACCTGCTGGCCGTGGCCAACGGCCCGGGCAGCTTCACCGGGCTGCGCATTGGCGTATCGGCCCTGAAGGGGCTGGCCTGGGCCCTGGAAAAGCCCTGCTGCGGCGTGTCCACACTGGCCGCCATGGCCCGGAATCTTGCTCACATGGAGGGGCTCATCGTCTGCGCCATGGACGCCCGGCGCGATCAGGTATATAACGCCCTGTTCCTGGCCCATGACGGAATCCTGACCCGCCAGTGCCCGGACCGGGCCATCAGCCTTGCAGAGCTGTCGGAGGAACTGAAAAATCGCCCGGAGCCAAAATTTATAGTTGGCGACGGGGCCAAGCTGTGCTATACTTATCTGTTGGAGCAGGATATCCCCTGCCGGATGGCCCCGCCCCAGCTGGTGATGCAGAACGCCGTGGGCGTGGCCCTGGCCGCGGAGGAAATGTCTGCCAACGGCCAGACCACCACCGCCCGGGACCTGGTGCCCATATATCTGCGGCTGAGCCAGGCCGAGCGGGAGCGCCTGGCCCGTGGCCTGAAGATCACATTGGATCAATAATTTTATATATAAAGGAGAAGCACCATGTTTAGCGAAAAAGTCCACGTCATGAACCATCCCCTGGTGGCCCACAAGCTCACCATCCTCCGGGACAAGAACACCAGCGTCAAGGATTTCCGGGAGCTGGTGTCCGAGATCGGCATGCTGATTACCTATGAGGCCACCCGTGACCTGCCGCTGACCACCAAGGTGGTGGAAACTCCCCTGTGCAAGGCGGAGCTGCCCACTCTGGCCGGTAAGAAGTTCGCCGTGGTGCCCATTCTCCGGGCCGGTCTGGGTCTGGTGGACGGTGTGCTGCGCATGGTGCCCTCCGCCCGTGTGGGCCATATCGGCATGTTCCGGGACGAGGAAACGCTGGAGCCCCACGTCTACTTCTGCAAGATGCCCAAGGACGTGGCTGACCGCGACATCATCATCGTGGATCCCATGCTGGCCACCGGCGCTGTTTTTTGCCATGCACACTTACAAATGCCGCATTTTCCCAAGGCTTTCCTATTCTTGCGGCAAAATATATTACAGAAGATATTCCAGGCAGGATACGGTATTCATATTTTCCTTCAAGCGCATCTGCAAGCTTTCTTGTTCCACTGTAAAATCCGGTATCACCGGACATAAG
>UMKW01023156.1_pt1 | contig 10400 bp, 15 predicted proteins | sample 1966391 | NCBI WGS metagenome assembly UMKW01 (sample SAMEA4836183, study PRJEB28245) | human gut metagenome | biome: gut microbiome; material: fecal sample | place: Denmark | collected 2008
TACACCATCACCGATGAACTGTCGGAGCTGTCGGAGGTCTATGATACGGACTTCACCATTATGTCCCCTCTGTCTTATTTTGGCCGGCGGCGGTGCGGCAAGAATGCCCGGTATCTCTATGCCCTGGTCTTTGACCTGGATGGGGTGGGTATGCCCCAGCTCCGGGACACGCTGCACCAGATGAACAAGGATATTCTTCCCCAGGCAACCTTTGTCGTAAACAGCGGGACGGGGCTTCACCTGTATTATGTCCTGGAGGAGCCGATTCCTATGTACCCGCACAATCAGAAGTGCTTGAAGGAGCTGAAATATTCCCTCACCCGGCAGATCTGGAACAGGTATACCTCCACCATCAAGGAGCCGCAGATGCAGGGCATATTGCAGGGGTTCCGGGTGGTTGGCTCCGGCTCCAAACTTGGTCGGGAATACCCTGTGACGGCCTACCGGCTCGGCGGGAAGGTGACGCTGGAAAAACTGCTGGAGTTTATCCCGGATAGCAACGGGGAGCAGCAGAAGCTCCTGGGACTCATGCGGAAAAGTCGGCTCTCGCTGGCCGAGGCGAAGGAGAAGTACCCGGACTGGTATGAGCGGCGGATTGTCAGGAAGGAGCGGCGGGGCCGCTGGACGGTCAAGCGGGATCTTTACGATTGGTGGCTGCACCGGATCAGGGACGAGATCCGGGTTGGCCATCGATTCTATGGCATTATGACGCTGGCGATTTATGCGAAGAAGTGTGGGATAGATGAAGAGGAACTGCGGGAGGATGCCTTTTCTCTGCTGAAACCCTATGACGATATGAGCGTGGAGGACATCAATCGCTTCACGAAGGATGATGTGGTGTGCGCCCTGGAGATGTTCAATGAGGACTATGTGACATTTCCCAGGGACGATATAGCGAAGCTCTCCGGCCTGACTATGCCAGTGAACAAGAGAAACTGGCGTAAGCAGAGTGAACATATAAGACTGATGAATTTGATTCGTGATGAAATCAATGGTAATAAGGACTGGCGCAATAAGAATGGACGGCCCATCGGCAGCGGGACAGCCCAGGAGCGAGTACATGAATGGCGTCAGCAGCATCCGGAGGGGCGCAAGGCCGACTGCCACCGGGATACCGGCCTTGACCCTAAGACGATCCGAAAGTGGTGGGAATACCCGTCCAGAGCTGTGTGCGATTTCTCTCTTTTAGGTGGTGAGTAATCTATAGATGTCCACACATTAAAAATTAACAATATTCGCTTGCAATGCAAATGTATATTGAATATACTGATAGTAGAAAATAGCAGTTACGGAAGGAGCGATATTATGGCGAACAAAGAAAATACGACACTTCGGATTGAGCCGGATCTGAAGAGACAGGCAGCAGCTCTTTTTAAGGCTCTCGGAATGGATTTGAGTACGGCAACGGGTATTTTTTACAGGCAGGCACTTCGGTATCAGGGCTTGCCGTTTGACGTCAGACTGGATGAGCCTAATGAAGTTACCTATGCTGCGATGGATGCAGCAGAAAAAGACGAGGATATGTATGGCCCGTTTGATAGCGTGGCGGATCTGATGGAGGCTCTGAATGCTTAAACCAGAATTTTCGGGGCAGTTCAAGAAAGATTACAAGCTGGCGGTTAAAAGGGGCTGTGATCCTAAAAAGCTGGAAGAGGTAATTTCCCTTTTATGCAGTGAAACACCGCTGCCAGAGAAGTATCGGGATCACGCCCTTACCAATTCGAGGAACTATAAAGACATGAGAGAGTGTCATATACAGCCGGATTGGTTGCTGGTCTATAAGATTGTTCAAGATATGCTTATTTTGAAGTTAATTCGTACAGGTTCGCATAGCGATTTGTTTTAGGAGCGTGTCAGATGGGTGAGCTGGTCGAAGTAACGCTGGAGATTGATATAGAGCTGAAAATGAAAGCAGAAAAGGTTTGTGCTGAAAATGGTTTGACCTTGGAAGAAGCATTCGTTTTATTTGCTGAAGAAACAGCTCGCCTGGGGAGATTCCCTTTTGAGCTGGATAGCTTCACTTCCGACATTTTTGAGGGTGGCCGTGACCAGGAGATTCAAGAAGAACGGGAAGGTTTCTGAGCTATAGGGAGAAGTTTATGAATGTCCATAAGCAGGAACAGTCCTCTGGAGCAGGGGATAGCACTTTCTATTTGGAAAAGCTGAAAAGAGGGCTTGAACAGGTGCGTGCGGGCCTTGGGATTACAAAGACCATGGAAGAGCTGGAGGCGATGGGAAAAGATGAAAGCTAAGGTGTTGCAGATCGGCTACGAGCCGGAGCGTGATCGCCTGACCTGGGATGGTTGGGACATTCACTGTGGCCAGGGAATGGAGGTGCTACTTCCGGATCGGCTCGATGGCGGAACATGGCTGGTCGTCTCCTTTGAGTACAATGACGAGGGATGGTATATGCCTGGGTGTCCTGGTGTTTCTCCAGTGGGCCTGTGGGCACGCGAGAGAGCGGAGGGTTGATATGAACTGCCGCTATACGGATGAAGAGCTGAAGGAAGATGTAGAGCGTACCATCGGGATCAGAGCGAAGGATATTGAGAAGATCCAGTTCTGCGGCCTGTGGCACATTCGATTCCGGGCCTTTGGTACGGACTTTTATTATTATCGTGCCGATTCCGATGACACGGTGCATTTAGTTGAGTCACCCTGGCAATGGGAGTAAAGATGGAAAAAGCCGGCCAAACCAGGCCGGCTTTTTCTTGTTTTCTGAATCTCTATATTGCTATAAAAATAGATATATAGTAAAATAGAAATAAAGATACATAGAAAACTATAATCCTATAATTGTAGAAGGAGTGTGACAAATGATAATTGCAGTAGCCAATCAGAAAGGTGGCGTCGGAAAGACGACCACGGCCCAGGCACTTGCTGCAGGTCTGGCCGGGAAGGGGTATAAGGTGCTGGGCATTGATCTCGATCCCCAAGGGAACTTCTCATCGGCCTGTGGCGTGGAGAGCTACAATGTACCTACGGTCTATGAGGTGATGAAACGGGGGGCCACCATCCAGGATGCCATGCAGCGCACCAAGGGAGGCTATGATGTTGTGCCGGCGAATATCATGCTGGCCGGAGCTGAGCAAGAGCTGTCCCAGACTGGGAAAGAACATCGGCTGAAAGAGGCCGTGGCTCCGGTCGCCGGCGACTATGACTTCATTGTGATCGACACACCGCCCTCCCTGGGAGTGCTGACAGTAAATGCCTTCACTTGTGCCACCGATATTCTGATTCCAACTACGGCCGGGATCTTCGCTACGGCCGGGATCTCCCAGCTCAGTGAGACAGTCACCAGCGTTCAGAAGTATTGCAATCCTGGTGTGAAGATCAGGGGCATTCTCTTTACCAGGTTCAATCCCAGGGCAAATATTAGCCGGCAGATTAAGGAGCTGGCGGAGCAGCTGAGTGAATATATCTCGGCGCCGATCTACAAGACCTATATTCGCTCTGCAGTGGCCGTGGAGGAGGCCCAGGCAAACCGGGCCGATATATTTGACTATGCGGGGAAGTCCACGGTGGCAGAGGATTACAGGTCGTTTATTGAGGAGTTTTTGAAAGGAGTTAATGGGTGATGGCAGGGAAAGCGAAGTTTGACCAGGAGGCAGCGTTCAAGTCTATCATTGGAGCTGACCGAGAGCTGAAGGTTGGTAGTCGGGAGACACCTATTGCAAAAGGGAGGAATAAGGATCGAGTGCAGCGGTCGTACTTTCTGGATAGAGATATAGACAAGGCGCTACGGCGCATGGCAATAGATGAGGAGAAGAACCTTACGGAGACAATTAATAATATCTTGCGAAAAGGATTAGAAAAATATATGTGATTATTGAAAGAGAAAATAAGTAACATGTTAATGTATCTTACTATAATTGATTCCAAAGAAGGTCAGCAAAAGTTTGAATTTATATATAATAGATATAAAAAACTGATGTTTTATATAGCAAATAAAATTCTGGGTGATACGAGAGATTCTGAGGATACTGTGCATGATGCCTTTCTAAAAATTATTGAAATAATCGATGATATAAAAGACGTAGAGAGTCCCCAAACAAGATCATTGATCGTTACAATAACTGAAAATAAAGCGATAGATTTGTACCGCAAACGGCAAAGAAAAACAGTCCTGCCTTTTGAGGAGGAATACTTAGGAGTGCCAAATTGTTCGGATATTGAGAGCGTAGAAGATAATGAGGTAGTGACCAAAGCGATTGCCTCTCTGTCAGGAAAATATCGTGAGGTTCTTTTTCTGAAATATTCCCACGGATATTCTATAGATGAAATGGCGCTGATTCTTTCAATGTCAAAAGAGAATGTAAAGAAGACAATTCAACGAGCAAGAAGAAAGTTAGAACAAGCATTAAAAAATGAGGGGCAGATATGAAAATAACAGACTCACAGCTTTATAAGTATGTACCTAAAGCAGAAAAGTTGTGGTTGAGCTGGCTGCCGACGGATGAGGAAATTCCTGAACACATATTTTCTAAAAGATTTGAGAGGAAGATGAAGCGGTTGATTCGAAATCAGCGGCGTACACCAAGAATCAGGAAAATATTTCTTACAGCAAAACGGATCACGGCAGCTGTGTTGGTTTTAACCATGCTTAGTTTTTCGGGATTAATGACTGTAGAGGCATACCGTGAAAAATTTATTGAGATGATTACCGAAGTTATGGATGATTTGACACACTTTAAAATCTTCTCTTCTTGGAACGAAAGTATAAGAATGGGGGAAATTATATTTGGATATCTACCGGAAGGAATGTCTGAGGTTGAGCGAATGTGTGACGAGGAAACTCAGGGACAAATAATTTATTTTGAAGATTTAGATGGCAAACAGCTTAGAATAGATATACAGTTAGTAACAGAGGAAACAGACTATGAGATCATTTTGGATACGGAGCTTGTTGACTCTACTAAGGTTGATATAGCCGGAAACGAGGCAAAACTCGTTGTTAAAGGTGAGAGGAGTACGTTGTTGTGGAAAGATGAGCCCTTCATTTTGATGGTAACAGGAGATATGAATTCGGATGAGTTAATTCAAGTGGCTAAAGGGATTACAGTAACGACAAAATAAATTGAAAAAATTTTTGAAATTACTGTCCCATAATTGCTTCTTCATTCGTCACAATATATAAAAGGGAAGGGAGATGGTTTTTATGAGAAAGTATATTCCCAAGCAGTTCTTTGGCTTTTTCTGTGCCATTATATGCGCGTTCTCTCTGGCGATTCCAGGCTATGCTGTGGAATTGCCTGATCCCGATACGGATATCAGCTTTTATATGGAGAATATCTCAGATGCCCAGTGTGTGTTGAGTATTCGAAACGGGAAAGCAGCAGCGCGTGTTAGCGTGAATGGAAATCGTGGAGCGGAACGTAGCAAAATCATCTTGGAGATTCAAAAACAGCGGGGAAGTCAATGGGTCACTGTTGAGTCTTGGAGTGTGGAGGAAGATGGACGGAATGCATCTCTCAGCAAATCAGTAGAAGCCGAGAAGGGGACAACATACCGAGCAAAAGCTGAAGTAACTGTGTGGATTAATGGAAAATCGGAAACAAAAACTATAACCACCACAGGGAAGACGGCATGAATAGATCCCTGCCTATAGGCAGGGATGCGGAGAAGAATCTCCGCATCTGAAAGTGTTATAGAAGAAATTCTATATTATTTTGATTGTGAAAGGATGGTATAACATGAAAAAAGGAAGAATCGCAATTAGTCTCATCTGTGCAACGGCATTGACCAGTGTAGCTATGCTCCCTGCTTTTGCAGCATCGGAGCCGGATGATGTTCCTGCTGCGGCGATTGGGCACGCTTGTGCCATCAACACTAATGCAACCTTTGCTGCCTCCGACGAGATTCCTGAAGAAATCATTATCGAAGGAGAGCCTGGTGACTTCTTTGTTGTTGGCGATCTCGTCTTTGAGATTGTTACACCAGAAGAGGTCGAATCTGTAGTGACCGCCCCCGAAACCAGGGCAAGCACTTCTCGATGGAGCATTTCTCTTTCCGGAACCGAGATGAGTAAGGGGATTGAAGTAACGTCTTCTTATCCGCACGCGAAGGTGTGGGTCGACAACAAGGGTTCCCAAAGTATCAAATTCACGATTACGAAGGGGTCCGAAACGGGAAGCGTTGTGAAGGGAACCAGCGTTTCTATTGCTGCAGGTACTTCTACAAGTGTTTATAGTACGAATAAGTGGCCTGCGGATACCTATTATGCCAACTTTACCTGTGGAAAGGCAGAAATGAAGGGGTCTGCCGCCTGCCGTGTAGCATCCACCATTCCTGAACTCGATATTTAAAAGCAATTTAAGAAGGACTGAAGCGGCAGCCAATTGTATTGGCTGCCGCTTCTAATTATTTTTAGAGGATACGAAGGGATGGTACCTTGATATTTTGTGCTATAACGGTTTACCCGTTTGCGAGAGCTGTGAACGGGTAAACCGTTATCCGGTTGTTTTCCTGCGTATGCTGTTGACTTCCTCGTTTATTTATGGTAGTATGAGGATGGGTTAGAAGAGTATTTTGCGGGGCTGCGGTCGGCGTCAGCTGAGTGCTGCAGCAGGATTCGATGCTCGTCTGGGCGAGGGTAAATAGTAATTAGGCCCAGAGCGTCTTGGCCGGGAGCTGCCGGTCAGGGGTTTAGCAGTTTGCTAATACAGAAGCCATATCAGGGTTGATACTCCTGTATGGTGTGCGGGCTTGCCGAAGTAACCTTTGTGAACTGGAAAGCACACCATGGACCCCAGAGTAAGTAATCTTTGTGAAAGCCTGGGTAAGCAAAATGTATCATGTCCCTACCCACCTTCTGATAGTAGCCAGGATACTGTAGATCTCCTGGAGAGCCGCACCCTCTACAAAAGTGCCGACAGATCTCGAACTGCCGTAGATCTCAATAAATCGGGGCTGCACACATAAGCAGTTCAAAAAAGTGTCGGGAGCAATCCCAAAACCGTCACACATAAGACGCTAAAAAGTGTATTTGCCGATTGCCGAGTCTCCGAGGGGAGCTGACATGAGGCGGCCTTAGCTTTAACGAAATACATGATGAATAGAAAAATAGAGTTATAGAAAAGTAGTTTACTATAAATATATTTTTATAAATTTATAGTTATATAGTTTTTGCAAGAAAGGAGGATGCTGCATGGGCCGACGCAACAAGGCATACTCCAAGGATCTTCACCAGCAAGCCTATGACCGCTTGACTGGGATGCAGGCGTTTGGCGAGAGCAAGAAGGAGGCGGTGGCCAACGGAACGGAGAAGGAGAAGATCTTCTCCTTCAATACCTACAAGTCATATTGGAAGCATACAAAGTATTTCATCAAGTACATCAAGGAAAATCACCCGGAATGCACTACATTGAAGAGCGCAAAAAAATATGTGAATGAGTGGCTGCAGGCCAGGGTGGACCAGGGCCTTTCTGCATGGACGGTCCAGCTAGAGGCCAAGGCCATGGGAAAGCTGTACGGCATTTCTCCGGATGATGAAAACTACTTCAAGCCCCCAAAACGGAACCGGGAGGACATCAAACGGAGCCGCGGAGACCGGGTGAGAGACAAGCATTTTTCAAAGACCAATAATGACGAGCTGATCAAGTTCTGCAAGGGGACGGGCCTGCGCCGGGCGGAACTGGGAGAGCTGCGAGGGAAAGACCTGGTTACCAGGGAGGAGATCGAGGCGGAGATTTCCCAGCTGGAGAGCCGGCCGGCAGCGGAGCTGACGCCAGCTGACACAAAGCGGCTTGAAATGCTCCAGGACACCCGGTTGTTCGAGGGGGACTACTTTACCCATGTCCGCAACGGAAAGGGCGGCAGGGCGCGTCTAAGCCCCATCATCGGCCCGGATTCGGCGCAGATTATAGAGCGGATGCAGAACACCCCCGGCGAGGAAAAGGTGTGGCAGCACGTCCACAAGAGCGCCGACATTCATGGTTATCGGGCGGAGTATGCCACGGCCATGTATAAGGCCCATGCTCGCCCCATCGAGGAGATTCCTTATGACCGGGTGAACCGTGGGACCGGCAGGAAGTATCAGAGTGAAGTTTATACCTGCAGGAAGGACGAGGCCGGCAGGAAGCTGGATAAGGCTGCTATGCTGGTGTGCAGTAAGGCCCTGGGACATAACCGGATCAGTGTCGTGGCCGACAACTACATCCGGGGGCTGTAAGGAGGGTGGGCCGTGAGCGAGTTCGTAAAAAAGACGATGATAGGATATAAAGAGCTGGACAGTGGCCACGCTGACCCGGAGTGTACTCATGTGATCCTGACTCTGAAGGAGTACGATGGTCTTTTGCGGGAGATCTCCCAGGCGGAACAGAAGGCCAGGGACGAAAAGAGAAAGGCTGAGGAAGAAAAAAGATCTTCCCAGAGCAGGGAGCAGCAGACAGTTCAAAAGGCAAACCAGGTTATAGAAAAATGGATGAAGGCGCTGGAAAAAGAGAAGGCGGAAAGCGCCTATCAGAAAGGGCTGAATGAAAACCTGCTGCGTATTGCCAGGGAAAGGGCTAATGCGGATCGAAAGCTGAAGCCCAAGAAAGAACATTCCGGCTATGTGGTGGTAGTGTCATCAGAAAAAGTTTATCGCTATAAGTATAACCGTAGGTTGGAAGCAGTGAAGTTATGGGAAACTGTGATTCAAAGCCCGTATTCGATAGAGTTTCCAGCAAAAGAGGCAAAGAAGCTGATACTGCAAGAGTTTTTTCCAGAAACCGGGGAGTGGGAAGCTGCCAGGTTAGGGATAGAACGATGGGTTGCCGGTGACTATGAGGATTTCCTGAGTGCTGCGGATAAAAACGAGGAATTTATGAAGCAGAATGTGGCTCTGATGGGATACCGGAGTTTCAGGGCCAACTATCGGGCAGGGTACTGGGAAGTGGTGTTAGTTCATACAAGGCCCTTGGGGGTTGTCCCGAAGGATATGCGAGTGAGCTGAAGGAGGTAGAGAAGCTGTATCTCGCCGCATAAAAATTGGCCAGCAACACATGGGCTGCTGGCCGAGAAAACTCCATATTTTTTCAGTTCTCTTAATGAGGAATGGTGCAAGTTTGGGGCTTTTTATTTCGTTGTACACTCCTTTGTTTTGAACTGCGGAGTGGCAACATAGTTCGGTGGAGGTGTGATCAACGCTAATGCGTGTACCGTATATGTTGTTTTACTTTTTAACCCATTGAAAGTATCATCTATGCTGCAAAAAATTGCATCATCTTCCGATTCTGAATTAAAGTCAACATATATGCCATCTTCGTTGTAAAGAGTTACTGCGATTCCCAATTTAGGACAAGGGATTGTGCTCAGTAAACTACTGGTATAATCAATAGAATCTGTTGTTGGATCTACAGTCAACTTAAAAGCTGTTATGCCTAAGTCAATGGAACGGTCTTGAGTATCAGCATTTTCTATAGGGAGGATGAATCCGGTGGATGTAGTATCATCATTTTCAATAGGGAAGGTAAATCCGGTAGATGCAATATCAGCATTTTCTGCAGGGAGGATGAATCCAGTAGATGTAGTATCATCATCTAACAGTATGGAATTAAAAATTTGTTTCTCCTCCGGAGACAAAGCAGCAAATCCGTCTGGATCGAAATAACGATAAAGGTCACCCCATGTAGAATTTGCAGAAGGAATAAAGCCCTTTTCAGTTGTTTGTACATCGGAAGCAAGAGCGGGAATAGAGGAAAGGGATACTATGGCTGTAACAACTAAAGCCGAACAAAGAATTTTAGAGAAAATCTTCCTCATTATTTCTGACCTCCATTATGTATTTTTGTAAAACTTATCCATAAGATAGTATATAATTACTTGAGTAATTTGTCAAGTTGACCTCTCTATAATTTGTGATAAAAGAGGGCATTAGGAGAAAATTAAGAGTATGCGAGCGAGCTGAAGGAGGTAGAGACGATAAAACTGGGGCTGTGTGCAGAGGATGCGGTAACGCATAACCTGACTGTGGTATGGACTGGCCTTGATGCCGGGGAGCTTAAAGAAGGGGAGCAGCTGGAGATCCAGGTAGCTGGGCACTGGATTGAGGCAGAGCTGGAGCGTGATTCTGACGGTGGATGGTGCTGGCGGGACCTGGAGAGCGGCTGGGTGCTGCGGCGTACCAATGTGGCCCCCATTGGGGTTAGGAAAGATAATGTCTGAAATTAGCCTGTCCAGGGACCTTGAAAGAATGCCCAGGACAGGCTATAATAACAGCAAAAATAGGGAATTAACTTCATTGATAATATATGCCCCATAGAGGCAGGGGATGACCAGGCTGGATATAGCTCAAATTGCGTTTATCGAAAATAGGGAATTAACTTCATTGATAATATATGTCCCATAAAAGGCCTTTTTGGGCCTGGAAAAATAGTCTTATTTTTCTCTCGGACAGGGAGAAAGTCGGAGGGGAAATA
>UMKW01009081.1_pt1 | contig 10372 bp, 10 predicted proteins | sample 1966391 | NCBI WGS metagenome assembly UMKW01 (sample SAMEA4836183, study PRJEB28245) | human gut metagenome | biome: gut microbiome; material: fecal sample | place: Denmark | collected 2008
TATAAAATCATCCGCCCCCATATTCATGGCCATCACAATGTTCATATTGTCCGAAGCGGAGGAGATGAAAATAATGGGCACTCTGGATACTTTCCGGATCTGGGCGCACCAGTGATATCCGTTGAAGGCGGGCAGGCCGATATCCAGCAGCACCAGGTGAGGGGAACAGGCGGCAAATTCCGCCATCACGTTCCGAAAGTCCGCCGCACAGTGCGCTTCCATTCCCCACTGTTCGATCTGCTCCCGGATCCCCTGCGCGATACCCGCATCATCCTCCACGATAAAAATCCGATACACGCCCCTTCCTCCCTTCAACCGGAAAACCGGGGACGGCGGCTTTCTGGCTGCTATTCCCGGTTTTCTTGTAATTTCCTGCTTTTTAGCTGATCCGGCTTCTTATCTCAGTTCCGGAATATTCTCCTGCTCTCTCTTCTCCATCACACTGGTGTAGGCCGGGCGGATAATCTTGCCCATTCCCACCAGTTCCTCGATCCTGTGGGCGCTCCAGCCCACAATACGGGCAATGGCAAAGATGGGGGTGTACAGTTCCACGGGGATTCCCAGCATCTCATATACAAATCCGCTGTAGAAGTCCACATTGGGGCTGACTCCCTTAAAGATCTTGCGCTTCTCCCCGATCAGCTCCGGCGCCACTTCTTCGATCATGCTGTAAAGACCCATATCTCTCTGGCGGTTCTTGGCCTCGGAAAGTTTCTGCACATATCCCTTAAAGATCCTCTCTCTGGGGTCGGAAATAGAGTACACCGCATGGCCCATACCATAGATCAGGCCCTTGTGGTCAAATACTTCTCCATCCAGCATCTTGGCCAGATAATCCTTCACCTCTGCCCGGTCCTCCCAGTTGCGCACATGGGATTTAATATCCGCCATCATCTCCATCACCTTGATGTTGGCGCCGCCGTGCTTGGGTCCCTTCAGGGAAGACATGGCCGCCGCAATGGCCGAATAGGTATCTGTTCCTGAGGATGTCACCACCCTGGTGGTAAAGGTAGAGTTATTGCCGCCGCCGTGCTCCATATGAAGCATCAGGGCCACATCCAGCACCTTGGCTTCCAGTTCCGTGTACTGCATATCGCTTCGGAGCATCCGCAGCAGGTTCTCCGCCGTAGACAGGCTGTTGTCCGGCTTGTGGATATACATACTCTGGTCATTCTCGTAGTGGTTGTAAGCGTGATAGCCGTAGGCCGCCAGCATGGGGAATTCGGCAATCAGCTGCAGCGCCTGCCGGATGCAGTTGTCAATATCATTGGAGGCCATATTCTGGTCATAGGATGCCAGCGTCAGGATACTCCTGGTCATGGAGTTCATGATATCCTTTGAGGGAGCCTTCATAATCACGTCCCGGGTGAAATTCACCGGAAGCTTTCTGGCAAGGCCCAGCATCCGCATAAATTCGTCAAACTGTTCCTGGGTGGGCAGTTCTCCGAAAAGCAGCAGGTACGCGGTAATCTCAAATCCGTGGCCTGTTTTCCCGTAGGCATTCACCAGGTTCTTCACATTATAGCCCCGGTACCAGAGTTCGCCGTCGCAGGCGGTGCGCACTCCGTCTACCTCCTTCATGGAAATAACCGCGGAGATATTGGTCAGTCCTGCCAGGACTCCCCGGCCCTGCTCATCCCGAAGCCCTCTTTTTACTCCGTACTCCTGGTACAGGTTTCCCGGTATGGCGTCGTTCTTCATACATACGTCTTTCCGCTCAGCCGCGTAAACGGCCAGCTCTTTTCCATATTCCATACATTCCACCTCCCTGAATTTTATCTAAACCTTGTATATTATACCAAAAAATACAGGGAAAAGAAACCGTTCCGTCTCTTTTTCCCTGTATTTTAATATCCTTTTAAGAATTTTTTCACATTTTTTCCGGGAAGCGGCAGATATCCGCCAGGCAGCAGCGGTCACAGTGGGGCTTGGTGCGGGCGGTGCAGACCTCTCTGCCGTGATACACCAGACGGTGGCAGAGATCGCTTCCCTCCTGGGGCGGCACAATCTTCCACAGCGCTTTCTCCACCTTTCCGGGATCCTTCAGGTCGTCCACCAGCCCGATCCGGTTGCTGAGGCGGATGCAGTGGGTATCCGTCACAATCGCCGGCTTTCCAAACACATCTCCCATAATCAGGTTGGCGCTTTTTCTTCCCACCCCCGGAAGCTTCAGCAATGCGTTAAAATCCTCCGGCACTTTCCCGCCGTATTCGTCCCGCAGCATTCGCATGCAGGCGCTGATATCCCTGGCCTTGCTCTTTCCCAGTCCGCAGGGCCGCACAATCTCCTCAATTTCTTCCGGTTCGGCCTCCGCCAGCGCCTCCACGCTGGGATACCTGGCAAAAAGGTCCTCCACAATTACATTCACCCTGGCGTCTGTACACTGGGCCGCCAGGCGGACGCTCACCAGCAGCTTCCAGGCCTGATCATAGTCCAGGGTGCAGCCTGCGTCCGGATATTCTTTTTTCAGCCGCCGGATCACCTCCAGCGCCAGCTCTTCTTTTGTCATTCGTTTTTCCTTTCCCTGCCCGGAAGTGAAACGTTTCAGCAGGCGCGCCTGCGGCCAAGAAGCCCTCCGTAAATATCCGCTATGCTGTGGATTTCATTCCCGGGATAGATTCTGCTGTTTACCATGATTACGCCTTCCAGAACTACCGCGTAGCGTTCTTCCTCAAAATAGCTGTCGTAATACCGGTACACGACCAGGTTCCGATAACGCTCGGTTATCTTCGCTCTTTCTTTAAACTGATAATCCGACCATTTTCCGCTCATATTTTCTCCCTCTCTTTCCATAACAGATTTTCTGTTTCTTACTATACAGGAGAGGGAGAAACAAATCGTAACATTTTTTAATTTTTTGTTGATGATTTGTTCAAAATTTCGAAACATTTCGACATGGTCTGGACTTTGCCGATGTCCCACGTCCCGTTTCTGTGCGGTAAAAGCACGGAAATTGAAGGCAAATGTCTAAAAATCAGTTAAAATATACCAGATCCTCCTGGGGCGGCTCGGCTGACTTCAGGTGCTTCGCGTAAAGCACCGGCCCTCCCCCGCCGTACTCCGGCACATTTTCATACCGAACCTCCGCCGTAATCTCCAGCCACTGCTTCTGTTTAAGCCGCTCCGTAAATTTGGATTTACAGATATAGCCGATGAAGCGGATATCATCCGCGCAGCAGGTCATGGCATTTCTGCCCGGAATGAAACAGTTGGAAGGAAATTTTCTGGGCTTCATCACTTTTCCCTTAAACCGCACGGTTTTCCCGTCATACCGCTCCGGCGTGTCCATGGCGTCCAGATACCAGAGTCCGTAATCCACGTCTGAAATTTCAATAATATCCGCGTTCAGATCATAGGGCGGCTGCTCTTTCCCCAGTTCCAGGGGATTCCCCTCTTCATCCTCAAAGGAAAGCATGGCCTGGGGATTCACCGCCTTTACGCTGCGGCGGTACATCTGCAGATCCATGTCAAGGGAGCAGCGGTTAAATATCACCATCTCCGTGTAGGAAAAAATATTGCTGAGAATACTGCGCATGTTGGCAAGATATACGCCGAAGGTGCTTCCGTCTACCAGCGTAATAACCTGCACGATCTCCCATCTGCGGGGAAGCCTGCTCTCACTGAACTTTTTGGCGTCCCACATGCCGTTAAATTCCACGAAAACCCGATAGGGCCGGTAGTACTTCTGACAGTATTCCAGATACTCCGGTGTGAGATCCTCCTCGTTTTCCACGGAGACAATCTCAATATTGTGTCTGGCGTACTCCTTCTTGTCATACTCCTCTTCCCCTTCTTCGCAGAGCAGCAGCAGTGTTTTCTCACCGTCCGCAAAATCCGGGGAAGCCAGCACTTCCCGGATAAAGGTGGTCTTTCCGCTCTCCAGGAAGCCTGTAATCAAATATACAGGTATCTCTAACATATGCCTCTCTCACTTTCTTTGCCTGCCTCTTTGGGGGATGGCCGGGCCCCTTTCTTATTTCTCCAGGCCGAACAGTTCCGCCAGCTTTTCCTCCTGCAGTTGGGAGCCGATTACGCAAAGCCGTCCGGTGTAGTCCGCAGCCCCTTCTCTCACCTCATATTCCCCCGGCACCATATCAAAATAAATCCAGGTTCCGTCCGTCCCCGGAAGCATACCCTTGGCCCGCAGCACCGCACCGTACTCCCCGCTCTCGGAGAGAGTCTTAAGGATCTGCTCAAGCTGTGCCCGGCCGTATTTTTTCGGTGTCTCCCGGCCCCAGCTGGTAAATACCTCGTCCGCATGGTGATGATGGTGATGGTGGTCATGATGATGGCCGTGCTCTTCATGCTCATGATGGTGCTCATGGTCCTCATGATCATGGTGATGCTCATGTCCCTCATGGTCATGGTGGTGCTCATGGTCCTCGTGATCATGATGATGGCCGCACACCGGGCACACCTCCTCTTCTTTCATCAGCTGCTCCGCCAGAGACAGGGATTTTTCCATGGCTCCCAGGATCTGTTCCCCTGTAATCTCATCCCAGGGAGTGGTGATGATAACAGCCTCCGGGTTCTTCTCCCGGATCAGTCTGACGGCTCCGTCCAGCTTCTCCTCACCGGCCTTCTGGGTTCTGCTTAAAATAATGGTTCCGGCGCTCTCAATCTGGTTGTTGTAAAACTCGCCGAAATTCTTCATATACATCTTTACCTTCGTCACATCCGCCACCGTTACCAGGCTGTTTACCGCCAGATCGCAGTCCCCGGCCACATTTTCCACGGCTCTGCGCACGTCCGACAGTTTGCCCACGCCGGAGGGCTCAATGATAATCCGGTCCGGGGCGAACTGCTCCATCACCTGCTTTAAGGCCTTTCCAAAATCTCCCACCAGAGAGCAGCAGATACATCCGGAATTCATCTCTGTAATGTTAATCCCCGCATCCTTCAGGAAGCCGCCGTCAATCCCGATCTCTCCAAACTCGTTTTCAATCAGCACAATCTTCTGGCCCGCAAACACTTCGCTGATCAGTTTTTTAATCAGCGTGGTCTTTCCCGCTCCCAGGAAACCGGAAATAATATCAATCTTTGTCATATATACCCTTCTTTCTTTTGAAAATCCCGCTTAATCACAAAAAGGAACTGCTTCTGCTTTCCGCTTCCGCAGCTCCCCTATTATAATACATATTTTCCAAAACTTCCAGCCCCCGGCGTTTCAATACCGTTTCCCTTACCGCTGAAATTTTCCCAGGAATTCCTGCATCCGGGCATGTTCCGCCGTAAATACTTCCTCCGGCGTCCCCTCCAGGGCCACCACACCCTTATCCATAAAGATGATCCGGTCCGAAATCTCTCTGGCAAAAGCCATTTCATGGGTGACGATCACCATGGCAATGTGAAGATCCGCAAGCGATTTGATCACCTTCAGCACTTCCCCCGTCAGTTCCGGGTCCAGAGCCGAAGTCGGCTCGTCAAAAAACAGGATCTGGGGATTTAACGCCAGAGCTCTGGCAATGGCCACCCGCTGGCACTGCCCGCCGGACAGCTGGCAGGGATAGGCTTTTTCTTTATCTGAAAGTCCCATCTTCGCCAGGAGCTCTCTGGCCTCCCGGTACACCTCCTCCTTATTCCTCTTCTGATTATGGATGGGGGCGTCCGTAATATTTTTCATCACAGAGTAGTGGGGAAAGAGGTTGAAATTCTGAAATACCAGCCCGAAATAGGAATGGATTTTCTTAGCCCGCTCCCCTCTCGGATAGTTTTTCTTTCCGTCCGGATCCACCCAGGCGGCCCGCTCTCCCATATAGCAGATTTCCCCGCTGTCAATGGTCTCCAGCATGGTGGCGCAGCGCAGCAGCGTGGATTTTCCCGATCCGGAGGGACCGATGATGGACAGGATCTCCCCCTTATCCACTGACAGGGAGATATCCCGGATCACCCCCAGATCGTCAAAGCTTTTTTTGATATGGTTCATCTCTAACAGTTTCATGCCGTCCCCTCCTTACTGATAGTAGCTCAGTTTCTTCTCAATCCCTTCCATCACCAGAGCCACCAGCAGATTGAAGATATAGTAAAATACCGCTGCCACCACAAAGGGAATAAAAGAAGTCTGGGATGCCGCGATCTGCTTCGCGATGGTAAACATCTCCGCGTAAGCCAGGGCAAAACTCAGAGAAGTATCCTTCACCAGCGTAATCACTTCGTTGGTCACCGACGGCAGGATCCGTTTTATCACCTGGGGAAAAATAATCTTAAAAAATGTTTTGAGCCTGCTGTATCCCAGCATTTTCGCCGCCTCATACTGTCCCTGGGGCATGGACTCAATGCCGGACCGGTAAATCTCCGCAAAGTACGCCGCGTAGTTGACGGAGAAGCCCAGAATGATGGCCGTAAACCGGTAAGACCCTCCGATGTTCATGCCAAACAGGTAAAAGGGCCCGAAATACACCACCAGAAGCTGCAGCATCAGAGGCGTTCCCCGCATAATGGAGATATAAACCTTCATAATCATGCGCAGAATGGGATTTTTAGACATTCTGCCAAAGGAAACCAGCAGTCCCAGAGGCAGGGAAAAAAGCAGGGTCAGGAAAAAAATACCCATGGACTTGAGCATTCCTTCCCCCATCTGGCCAAGCATTACAGAAAAACTCATCCTTTTCCTCCCGCGAAACAGGCTTTGCCGCCTGCTCTGTCATGTTTTCTCTTCCGCGCCGGAAAATTTCCCCGGGAAATCCCCACAGCGCAGGAAAGGAAAGACCCCGTTCCGCTTTCCGGAGTCTTTCCTCTGCTTTATGAAATGTTCCGTTCTGTCCCGGTTTATGCCTCGGTCTCTTCCTGAGCCGCTTCTGTAACGGCCTCTTCGGCTGCTTCAGCTGCCGCCTCGGTCTCTCCTTCGGCTCCGCCAACGCTCTCCGCCAGGCAAACCATGTCTGTCAGCTCATATTTCTCCGCCAGCTCATCAAAGGTACCGTCCTCCAACAGCGTCATCAGATCCTTGTCAATGATATCCGCCAGTTCCTCGTTGCCCTTCTTGAAAGCCACGGCATACTGCTCGGAATTCAGGGTTTCGTCCAAAATCTTATAGCCATCTCTGCTCTTAATCTGGTACTGGGCTACTCCCACATCCATGGCTATGGCATCAATGCTGCCTGCCTGCAGTTCTACAAACGCGCTGTTGTAATCCGCAAACTGCTGCAGCGTTCCAAAGGTATCCGCCAGTTCTTTCTGACCTTCCTCATCCTCCAGCAGAGCCAATGCGGCGGATGCCGCCTGCACGCCTACGATCTTTCCGGACAGATCCTCCAGACCGTTGATGCCGGATTCTTCAGACGTAACGATCACCTGGCTGTTGTCCACATACGGCACGGAGAATGTGTAATCCTCCTCCCGTCCCGTCATGGTAAAGCCATTCCAGATACAGTCGATGGAGCCGGAATTCAGTTCCATATCCTTGGAATCCCAGTCGATGGGCGTCTTCACCAGTTCCCATCCCTCTATGTCGCAGACTGCCTGGGCCAGTTCCAGGTCAAATCCGGTGTATTCTCCGTTATCATCCATATAGCCGTAGGGCGGATACTCCGCGTCAAATCCCACTACCAGCTTTCCTTCCTCCGCCGTGGTGGTCTTCTCCTCTGTCTGGGCTTCCACGTCCGCTTCCGTAGCTGCTTCCGCCGCTTCTGTCGCAGCCTCCGTCTCCGCCTCTTTCTTTCCGCATCCGCCAAGCACCGCCATCGCCATGATTCCTGTCAGCAGCACTCCCAGCATTTTCTTTTTCATGATTTTTCCTCCTTTGATCCCGGTTTTCTTCAGGATATGCCCCTCTCGGGATCTATCCGGTGCTTTTTTACGGTAGCACTCTACCATGTTAAATCGCAGGTGTATCATAGCATAAACCCCGGAAGCTGTCAAGCAGTTTCCGGGGTTCTTTTCTTTTTCATTTCCTGTTATTCCGTTTTATCTTCCCTCTCAGACGGACTTTTCACCACCTGAACATGGGGATAGGCAAATTCTACATCCGGCTCTTCAGCGAACCTGTGGATCAGGCTTCTGCGGATATCGCTGCAGGCCGCGAAGTTTTCCTCCACCGTCTTTGTCACCACAGAGGCCCGCAGATAAATTCCGCTGTCTCCCAGTTCCCGCACCAGCACCGCCACCGGCTCTGAAATATTCTGCCGTTCCCGCACAGCCATCACATAGGGATGAGCCATGATCTCCCGGGAAACCAGATAGATCGCCTTCTCCAGATTTGACTCGTAGGTCACAGACAAATCCAGAAAGTTGGAACTGACGGATTCCGAATCAAAGTAGCTGTTGTCTATGACACACATATCCATCTTGGAGTTGGGTACAATCACATGGGAAGAATTCACCACGTTCTGGATAATGGTACTGCGCAGGTCAATGGATTTGATATACCCTGTAATACAGGTTCCGTCTATGGTAATCTGCACCCTGTCCCCGATCTGAAACGGCTTAAAAATGGACAGAATGAAGCCGTGTACGATGTTGGTAAGCCCTTCCTGGAACACAAAGCCCAGCACCACCACAATCAGGGAGGATGACATGAGGATCTGGCTGGTAAAACCTGACAGAACAGAAGAAAGACTGCAGATTTTCATGCCGATGGTGATAATCAGAAACGCTTTCAGACATCCCTTGAAAAAACTGATATGCAGGTTTCCTCTTTTTTTGAAGGGTTTGAAAATCAGATCCACCATCTTTACCGCGATAATCAGAACCGCCAGCAAAAACAGGCCGTAATACAGATCATCCGAGGTAATGACCTGCAGGATGGATTTGGCCGAGCCCTTTAAATCTTCATAATTGTCCATTAAACTCCGCATCCTTTCTGTATCTTATAGTTGGCGCCGCAGAAAGCTTTAAATATTTATGGGAGGCGTCCCCGCCTCCCATCTGCTCTTTCGTTCTGTTTTCTGTCCTCAGGCGGCGTCCGCAGCCTCTCCTGTCTGATTCACCAGATCATACGTATTGCTGTAAGAACAGTTCCTGACCTTTACCTGCTTCATAATATACTGGTAAAGCAGCCGGCTGGTTCTCGCATAATAGTGGGTTCCGTCCACCATATCATAAAGCCGTCCCTTGGATTTCAGGTACTCCTCGGCGCTGATGCAGCGGCTTCCAAATGCCGCCGCCATTTTCTGGTTAAATATCTCTCTGTCCTTCCTCACTTCTATCTGTTCAGAAGATTTTGGCAAAGCGTTTACAAAATAGAAGGATGCCTTCGGATATTTTTTCATCAGGTTCCTGTAATATTTTATATACTGAGTTGCCTTGGACGGATCATTATTTCCCAGCATAAAAATCACTGTACATCTTGGGTTTTTCTTCAAGTATTTATTTAACCGGCCAGCCGCGCAGTCTTTCAGCCACTTGTATCCTTCGCCGCCCTTAGCAAGAAATATCGTTTCTGTCCCTTTTACTGCTATACTCATGTCAACCACTCGGGACGCACCTACAAAAATACAGGTATCTGTCTTTGCAGGATTTTTAATTTCCCCGGATTTATCAATCTTACGGCCATTAACGGTTTTATTAACTACCATGGCTCCGTTTTTTCCCACGTAACTGTTTCCGACCCAGCTGTTTGTCACCATCGCGCCCTGTCGGTCAAAATAATACGTCTTGCTTCCCAACTTTTGCCATTTGCCGGCTACTCTTACGCCTGTTTTACCAAAATAATAAACTTTTTCGCCCTTTTTCAGAAGCCTGTTTCTATAGATCCTTCCTTTGGAATCCGCATAGTAATAACAGCCTTTGTAGGAGAACATTCCGGTTTTTACATATCCCTTTGCGTCAAAATAATATACGTCTTTCCCGATCATACACCACTGGGATTTGATATATTTTTTATTTTTTTTCTTATAACGGAGTTTTTTCCCTTTTTTAACCCATTTTCCTTTAGAAACTTTGTTTTTCCGGGCTGTTTTTACCACCTGCGGATCTGCTGCTTTCGCCTGTGCCGCGGCAGAAAACCCCATCGCAAAAACTAACATCATAAGGATCAGCAGAAACCCTTTTATTCTTTTCTTCTTTCTTTTCCCGTCTGCCATTCTCCCCAACTCCTTCAGGTCGCTCTTACACTGTCTTCTTACCTATACTATAAAAGTTTTCCCTGAAATTTACAAGGATATAATTCTTAAGGTTTTATAATTCCCGGAAAATCATGGGAACTGTCTTAAGAGCATACCACAGGATGCTGCCCAAGGCAACAGGAAAAACGGCTTTTTTTACCGTTTTTTATTTTTTCAGGCTGCCCGCCGGCCTCAGAGAAGCCGCTCCCAGAACAGCCGCCGCCAGGCTGCACAGCAAGGAGCGAAGCAGGTTCCAGACGGCAGTAAGCTGAGCTTCCCCCAGGGGCGCGGAAAAAAGCAGCAGCAGATTTTTCTTCTGCCGCTCCCAC
>UMKW01029330.1_pt1 | contig 10370 bp, 9 predicted proteins | sample 1966391 | NCBI WGS metagenome assembly UMKW01 (sample SAMEA4836183, study PRJEB28245) | human gut metagenome | biome: gut microbiome; material: fecal sample | place: Denmark | collected 2008
CAGGGGCGGAGCCGCCCACGGCCTCGCCGCTCTGGCCGATGTAAGCCAGCAGGCCCTTGACGGGGATGTCCTCCCCCTCCTGGGCCACGATCTTCAAAAGGACGCCGTCGTGCTCGCTGAGGACCTCATTGGTCAGCTTGTCGGTGGTGATCTCCAGGATGGCCTCTCCGGCCTTCACGGCCTCGCCCTCCTGTTTGAGCCACTTGGAGACGGTGCCCTCCTCCATGGTCAGCCCCAGCTGGGGCATCAACACTTCATATGCCATGCTCGTCCCCTCCTTACTTGTTCAGAACCCGCTTGACCGCCCGGACGATGTCCTCCGGGTGGGGGAAGTTCTGATCCTCCAGCACCGGGCTGAAGGGCGAGCAGATGTTCAGGCCGCACACCCGCTCCACCGGGGCGTCCAGCTCGTCGAAGAGCTCCTCGGCGATCTGGGCGGAGAGTTCGCCGGCGTAGCTGCCGCGCTTGACCTCCTCGGAGACGATGACCACGTTGTGGGTCTTGGACACGGAGCGGACGATGGCGTCCCAGTCCAGAGGCACCAGGCTCCGCAGATCCAGGACCTCCACGCTGATGCCCTGGGCGGCCAGGGTCTCCGCGGCCTCCAGAGAGAAGTTCACCTCCCGGCTCCAGGTGATGACGGTCAGGTCGGTGCCCTCCCGCTTCACCTCCGCCTGGCCCAGGGGGATCACGTACTCGCCCTCGGGGATCTCCTCCTTGCGGGCGTAGAGCAGCTTGTGCTCCAGGAAAATGACGGGGTCGTCGTCCCGGATGGCGGCCTTCAGCATGCCCTTGGCGTCCTTGGCGGTGCAGGGGGCCACCACCTTCAAGCCCGGGAAGTGGCAGAAGAAGTTTTCCAGGGACTGGGAGTGCTGGCCGGCGTTGCGGCGGCCGGCGCCCATGGGGGCCCGCAGGACCATGGGCACGTTGCACTGGCCGCCGGTCATGTAGCGGATCTTGGCGGCCTGGTTGAACAGGGGATCGGCGCACTCGGTGGCGAAGTCGTCGTACATCAGCTCCACCACGGGCCGCATCCCCCGGACGGCGGCGCCCACGGCCATGCCCACGAAGCCCTCCTCGGAAATGGGGGTGTCAATGACCCGGTTGGGGCCGAATTCCTCCAGGAAGCCCTTGGTGATGGCGAACACGTTGCCCATGACCGCCATGTCCTCGCCCATGATAAAGACCTTCTCGTCCCGGAGCATCTCCTCGTGCAAAGCCTCGCCGATGGCCTTGCTGACAGTGATCTTCTTGCTCATCTCGCCACACACCTTTCGTTGTCGCTCACATACATGTCATCCAGCACCGTGGCAGGATCGGGATAGGGGGACTCGTCGGCGAACTTCACCGCCGCGGCCATCTCCTCCTCTGCCGCCTGCTTGACGGCCTCCAGCTCCTCCGCCGTCGCACCGGCGTCCAGCAGGCGCCGGCCCAGCTTCTCGATGCCGTCCTTTTCCAGCGCCTCCTCCATGTACTCCTTGGGCCGGTACACCGCCGGGTCGCCGCAGTAGTGGCCCTGATAGCGGTACACCTTGGCCTCCACCACGTAGGGGCCCTGGCCGGAGCGGGCGTGGTCCATGGCGGTGACCATGGCCTCGTAGACCGCGGTGGCGTCGGTGCCGTCCACTACGGCGTAGGGCACGCCGTAGGCCGCGGCACGGGAGGCCAGGTCCGGCGTGTTGGTGACCCGGTGGATCTCCGTGGACACGCCGTAGCAGTTGTTCTCAATGAACCACACCAGGGGCAGCTTCCAGGCGGCCGCCATGTTCAGCGCCTCGTGGAAGGAGCCCTCGTTGGTGGAGCCGTCGCCGAAGCACCCCACGGTGACCGCGCCGTCGCCCATGATCTTGGAGGCCAGGGCGCTGCCGGCGGAGATGGGCTGGCCCGCGCCCACGATGCCGTTGGCGCCCAGGTGGTTCATCTTCTCCATGTCCGCGATGTGCATGGAGCCGCCCTTGCCCTTGCAGTAGCCGGTGGCCTTGCCGAACAGCTCCGCCATGGCCAGATTGGGGTCCGCGCCCCGGGCGATGGCGTGGCCGTGGCCCCGGTGGGTGGAGGTGAAGTAGTCCTGGGGACCGATGGCCGCAAAGGCGCCGGCCTCCGCCGCCTCCTGCCCGATGCTCAGGTGGATGTTGCCCGCCAGCATTCCCTTGGTGAAGCACTCGGCGGCCTTCTCCTCAAAGGCGCGGATGCGGACCATGGTGCGGTAGAGCTGCATCAGGAAGTCTTTTTCATAGGTTGCCACGATTTCACACGACCTTTCTCGTTACTTCAGTGGGTGATGGAATAGTAAAGGAACACAGGGATCAGGGACAGCAGCGGCAGGATCACCGTCTCCACCGCCACGTGCTTGTAGCCCTTCTTGTAGGACACGCCGGACAGGGCAAACAGCATGACCACGGTGCCGTTCCAGGGCAGGGTATCCAGGCCGCCGCAGGCGATGGAGGCCACCCGGTGGATGATCTCCGGGGTGTAGCCCCAGGACATGAAGGTCTCGCCGAACAGCTCCAGGGCGATGGTCAGACCGCCGGAGGCGGAGCCGGTGATGCCGGCGATGATGGTGGTGATGGCCGCCACCTTCAGGAGGCCCGGCAGAGGCAGGTTGATGATGTTGCCCTGGATCAGGGCGAACACATCCGTGGCGGAGATGACCTTGCCCACGCCTACCACGGAGGCGATGATGATGCAGGGGAAGATGCCGTTGTTGAAGCCCTCGGACACCACGTCCCGGATACCGGTGAGGCCGCCCAGGGACTTCCAGAACATCAGCACCGACAGCACGCAGCCGGCGCCCAGACCGTAGAGCAGCTCCACCTTCACACCGTTGATGAGGACGAAGGCCACCACCATGGGGATCAGGGACACCCAGAAGCCCGGGGCCCGCCCCTCCAGCTCCGCCTCGTCCAGGGTGCCGCCCTGGACCTGATAGAGCTCAATGGCCGCCTCGGGGGTATCCCGGCCCTTCTTGGCCTCCCAGGAGAGATAACCCACGCCGAACACCACCATGAACAGCGTGGCCAGCACGCCCTCCACCGGGGCGGCGGTCAGGGACGTGCCCAGGATCTGAGAGGGAATGATGTTCTGCATCTGCAGACTGCCGGGCATCTGGCCCATGGCAAAGGTGGCGATGGCCAGGCCGGTGATGCCGGGGAACAAGTACCAGGGGATGCCCGCCTTGGGGAAGAGGATCTTGGCGAAGGGCAGCAGCACGAAGATCATAACAGTGACCTGGATGCCGCCGTAGACCAGGAGGCCGCCCACCAGCACGTAGATCAGCAGGGTCCACTGGGTGCCCGCCTTGTTGATGAGGGTGCTGCTGATGCGCCAGGTGGCGCCGCTCTTGTCATACAGCGCGCCCAGCAGGGCACCCATGGCGAAGATGACCAGCCAGCTGCCCACGAAGTCCTTCATGCCGATCAGGAAGGGGCCCTCCGCACCCACCATGGACGCCGCCACCGGCAGGCCGCTGAACAGCGCCACCAGGGACGCCGCAATGACCGCCGCCAGGAACATGCTGATTTTTTTGTACGCCGCAAAGACCAGGACGCCAAATGCCAGGAGAATTCCTACCACGCTCAGTACGATCATATCTCTCTTCCTTTCGATCTTTGTTGGTCCCGGCTCACGCCGGTTCGGGATATGCCTCCTTTTTGAATTCAATTTCCCTATGTCGTATTGTAGAGCGTGGCGAGCTTATAGTAAAATACCGAAAAATTATCCATAAATAACAAGAATTTATGGTTGGCTTGTGAAAAATTTATCCATAGTATCCACTAGCATAAGGCCGTCTTGACTTTTTTATAACTCTATCTTATTCTTTAGTCAAGAAAATTCCGGAAAGGCGGGTACGGCAATGTTCAATCTGCGGCACCTCCAGTATCTCAACGCGGTGTATCAGTATAAGAATTTCACCAAGGCCAGCGAGGCCCTCTATGTCTCCCAGCCGGCCATCTCCAGCGCCATCAGCGCTTTGGAGACGGAGCTGGGCGCCAAGCTGATCGTACGCAACTCCAAAAAGGTGGCCTTTACCTATGAGGGCGAGCAGTTCATGGTCTGGGCCCAGCGGATCCTGCGGCTGTGCACGGAGACAGAGAACGCCATGCAGGATCTTGCCAACTCCGCAGAGCAGCGGCTGCGGCTGGGGATGTCCCACGCCTTCACCGACCTGGTCCCCCGGATCTTCTCCACCTTCACCGAGCAGCATCCCCGGGCCCAGATCTATCTGGACGAAGGCTCCATGAACAAGCATGTGGAGATGGTGCGAAGCGAGCAGCTGGATCTGGCCTACAATGGTTTTCCCGAGGGACCCGGCGCGGAGGACTTCGAGCGGATCCCCATTGTCAAGGCGGAGATCCACGCGGTGCTGCATCCCGACTCCCCTCTGGCGGAGCTGGAGCGGATCCCCCTGCGGCTCCTGGCCCAGGAGAGGCTGATCATGATGGACGTGCAGTCCAAGGTGTGCCGGGTCATGACCCAGGAATTTGAACGGTATCAGATCACCCCCAACATCGTGCTCAATTACAACCAGATCCTCTGCATGGTAAACCTGGTGTGGTCCTGCCGCCACGTGGGCATTATCAGCGCCGTGGAGGGCCAGCGGGTGCCCGGCTGCGAGGGGCTGGTCCTGCGCCCCTTTCAGGAGCCGCTGGTCTTTGACGTAGGAATTTTTATGAAAAAGGGACGGTATCTGCCCAAGCTGGGCTGGGAGCTGATCCGCTTTCTCCGGCAGACCTGCCCGGCATCCCCCGCAGCCTCTGGTGAGGGATGCTGAACTGCTCCGCCGGAGCGCCATGCCGCGGGTCTGCCCGCTTCAAAACCAGGTCCGGGCGTCTGCTCTGCGCGTGAGAGCAGGCGCCCCTTTTCTTTACCCCGCTTATGGCGCCGCGCAGAAAAACGGCTGTTTTTTGCTTCTTTATCGCCCAAATTGTAGAAAATTTCCCGCCCCGTTTGTCCAATCATACAAAATCATTCGTTTTTTAAGTCAATATTGACTTTTCCTCCAATATCCATTTATGACGGTCTCAACAGATGAGAACGTTCTCAAAGCGTTAGGAGAACCCTATGGCAGCAACGATCATTGATGTGGCAAAGCTGTGCGGCTACTCCAAGGCCACCGTGTCCCGGGCCTACGCCTCGCCGGAGACGGTCAGCGAAAAGACCCGGGAGAAGGTATACGCCGCGGCGAAAAAGCTGAACTACGCCCCAAATGCCATCGCCAGAGCGATGGTCCGTCAGCAGACGGAGAACATCGCCTTTATCATCCACGAAAAGCAGTATCCCGCCATTTTGAACCCCTTCTACTCCCCGCTGCTGGAGGCAGCCATGCAGGAGGGGACCCGCCGTAATTACAGCCTCTTCGTCACCACCAGTCAGGACATCCGGCTGCCCAATGGCGACGTGTGCATCAAAAAGCACATGGACGGCGTGATCTTTGCCGGCGAGGCCGACCTCCAGGCCATCGAGGCCTACCGCAGGCAGAACATCCCCGTGGTGCTGGTAAACAACCGGCTGGACCTGGAGGGTCTGCTGTGTGTCTCGGCGGACCACTACCACGGCGCCGTCCTGGCCACCGCCCACCTGTGTGAGCGGGGCCACCGCAAAATCGGCCTGCTGGCGGGCCGGTTCTCTCCCCAGGTCCGGGATGCCCGGGCGGAGGGGTTCTTTCGGACCCTGTCTGATCACGGTCTCACTGCAGATCCCCGGTTCGTGGTGGAACTGGACCCGACCCTGGAGGACAGCGAAAAGACCGCAGCCCGGCTGCTGCGCCAGCCGGACCGCCCCACAGCCTTCTTCTGTACCAACGACACCATCGCAGCCGGCGCCATGAAGGCGGCCTTCCGGGCGGGGCTGAGAATCCCCGAGGACCTGGCCATCGTCGGCTTTGACGACAGCTTTATCAGCCGTGTGGTGGCACCGGAGCTGACCACCGTGCGGATCGACGTGGATCAGATGGGCCGCCTGGCGGCCCAGAAGCTCTTCGACCTGATCGGCGGAGAGGAGATCCGTGAGACGCAGATCGAGATTCCAACTGAGCTGGTGATCCGGGGGACCACCTGACGGCGAAGCCGCCGGGACCCCGGATTCCGATAGAAGCTATTTGACAGAAAAGAGGTGAATGGATGCACGTTACAGTGATCAACGTGGGATACGGCGACGCGATCCTGGTGGAACCCTCCGACCGCTTCCGGCTGCTGCTGGACGGCGGAAGCGCCCTCCCCTCGGAATTTGAGGGGGACCCCTACCGGATCCGGGCGGCGTCGTATTTGAAGGCCCGGGGGATTCGGCAGCTGGACGCCGTGGTGATCTCCCATATCCACGAAGACCACGTCTGCGGCCTGGAGGCCGTTCTGGATCAGACAGAGGTGGGCCGCATTTACGTGCCCTACCCGGTGGAGCCCTTCCTGGCCGGCTGCGGGCTGACCCCTGCCGCCGGCGCCGCCCGGAGCGTCCCGCTCTACACCAACGCGCTGAATGCATTCCGGCGGATCCTGCTGCGGGCCCGGGAAGCGCACATCCCCATCACAGTGGTGCGGGCCGGGGACACCCTGGACCTGGACGGCGCCGCCCGGATGCGGGTGTTGGCGCCGCAGGAGGAAGTCCTGTCCGACTATATGGACCTGGTGGAGCAGGCCTATCGCCAAAGGGAGGATGCATCGGCCGTCACGGCCTGTCTGACACGGCTGGACGCCCTGTCCAACCGAACCAGCCTGCTGCTGCGCTTTGAATTGGGGTCACATGTCCTGCTCAGTGCCGCGGACAGCTGTCCCAAGGAGTGGTCCCAGGTCCCGAAATTTTTACTCGAAAATGTAAACGTTCTCAAATTGCCGCATCACGGGCAGATCGATTCGATTTCCGAACAATTTATGGCGAATATGCCCTTGGCGTTCGTTATTACCACCTCCGCCTCCGACCGGCGCTACAACAGCGCCAACCCGGCGGTCTACCAGCGGCTGGCCGCCCTGTTTCCGCCGGAGCGGGCCCCGCAGTTCCTGTTTTCCGACGAGCGGGAATACCCCCCCTATTTCTCCCGCCCCGAGGGATTCCAGGCCATCACCCTGGCAATGGATTCCGGTGGGATCATTCCGGAATTCGTGAAAGTATAAAAATTCAGAAAAAGGAGAATTCACGATGAAGAAACTGATGTCTCTGGCTCTCGCCCTTCTCATGGTCCTCAGCCTTGCGGCCTGCGGCGGCAAGGACACCGCCTCCGACGGCGGCTCCCAGGACGCCCAGCAGACCGCTGACGCCTCCTGGCCCGAGAAAGAAATCACGATCATCCAGCCCTGGAGCCTGGGCGGCGGTCCCGACGTCATCACCCGGCAGATCGCCTCTTACAGCCAGGAGTACCTGGGCGTGCCCATGATCGTGGAGAACCACACCGGCGGCTCCGGCACCATCGGCATGAACGACTTCCTGGACGCGGCGGACGACGGCTATACCCTGTTCTGCTGCAACGGTCTCCTGTTCTCCCTGACCCCCAGCTTCATCGACGTGGACTATACCATTGACGACATCACGCCTCTGGCCGGTATCCGCATCACCGAGTTCGTGGTCCTGGCCAACGGCTCCAGCGGCATCACCAACATGCAGGAGCTGGTGGACTACGCCAACGCCGGCCACACCGTCACCTACGCCACCACCGGCGGTCCCGGCAACGACAGCTACACCATGATCTCCGCCCTGTTCGCCATTCTGGACATCCCCTCCGAGCCCGTGGTCTATGACGGCGGCCAGGAGGCCATCAACGCCCTGATGGGTGGCCACGTGGACGTGGCCATCGGCTCTCCTCCGACCTACCGCGACTACGTCATCAGCGGCGACCTCAACTGCCTGGGCACCTTCATCCCCGAGGGCCTGGACGTGGAGGGCATCGGCCACATTGACTCCTTCAAGGACCAGGGCATCGACGTGGAGTTCACCGACATGGACTACTTCGCCGTCCGCTCCACCGTGGACGAGAGCAAGCAGGAGATCCTGCGGGAGTTCATCCAGAAGGTCTACGCCGATCCCGAGTTCCAGGAGTTCATGGAGGGCATGGGCAACGCCGTGTGGAACGCCGGCTCTGAAGAGATCCTCAGCATGGTGGCCGCTCAGTCCGAGGCCATGACCAAGTACATCCCCCTGGTCCAGTAATCCTTCGGCGCCCCATGGTCGCATCGGGCATGGGGCGCCTCCTTTCTCAACATGGAGGTGCATCGACATGAAGATCAAATACAATACGGAGATGATCTCCGGCACCGTGTTCACCATTCTGGGCGCGGTGATGTGGTTCCTGATCCCCTCCCAGATCCGGACCATGGAAAAAACCGCCATCAACGCCCAGACCCTGCCCCGCATCGCCATCGGCGGGATTTTTCTCTTCGCCGTCTGCCTGCTGCTGGAGGGGATCTTTGCCCGGGAGAAAAAAGAGCTGGTCATCACCCGGGAGAGCTTCCGCTCCGAGGGGTTCCGCAAGGAGATGCGCTCCGTCCTGTACGCGCTGTTCCTGGTGGCGTACTGCTTTGCCGTGGAGCCGTTGGGCTTCATCCTCTCGACCGTCATCCTGGTGGTCGCGATCATGATCTACTTCGGCGCGCGCAAATGGTATTATTACGCGATCCCCCTTGCCATGGTCGGCGTGGTGTACTATGTGTTCGCCGTGTTCCTCCATGTCTCGCTGCCGTGATGAGAAAGGAGAATGCTTGTGGAACAATTTTTAGGCGGGCTTGAGATCCTGGCCCAGTGGCAGAACTTCCTGGTCATCCCCCTGGGTCTGGCCATCGGCATCGTGGTGGGCGCCATCCCCGGTCTGACCTCAGACCTGGGACTGATTTTGTGCATCCCGCTGACGTACAGCATGGATCCCACCATGGCGATTTTGATGCTGCTGGCCATCTACTGCGGCGGCACCTACGGCGGGTCCATCACCGCCATTCTCATCAACACCCCCGGCACCTCCGCCAACGCGGCGACGCTCTTTGACGGCTATCCCATGACCGTCAAGGGCAAGGCTTTCAAGGCGCTGCAGATGGCGCTGTATGCCTCCACCGTGGGCGGTCTTATCAGCGCCCTGGCGCTGCTGTTCCTGGCGCCCCCCATTGCCAAGATCACTCTGCTGTTCGGCCCCGCGGAGTATTTCGCCCTGGCGGTGTTCGGCCTGTCGGTCATCGCCGGCGTGTCCAACAACAGCATCTTCAAGGGCCTGATCGGCGCGTGCATCGGCCTGTTCATGGCCACGGTGGGCACGGACGTCATCAGCGGCACGGCCCGGTTCATCTTCGGCCAGCGCAAGCTCATGGCCGGCATCGACCTGATCATCGCCCTGATCGGCCTGTTCGCCATCTCGGAGATCCTGATGAAGTCCCAGTACAACCCCAAGACAGACCACAAGACCATCAGTGCCTCCGCCATCACCAAGGACAAGATCACCAAGGACGAGTACCGCCGCTGCCGCAAGCCCATTGCCATCGGCTCTCTGATCGGCGTGATCATCGGCGCCACGCCCGGCACCGGCGGCGGCCTGGCGGCGTTCATCGCCTACAACCAGACCAAGCAGCTGTCCAAGCACCCGGAGACCTTCGGCCACGGCGAGATCGAGGGCGTGGCGGCCTCCGAGTCCGCCAACAGCGGCGCCTGCGGCGCCACCATGATCCCCATGCTGACCCTGGGCGTCCCCGGTGACGGGTCCACCGCCATCCTCATGGGCGCCTTCATGCTCCATGGCATGGTGCCCGGCCCCACGCTGTTCTCTGAACAGGGGAACGTACTGTACGCCATCATGCTGGGCCTGATCGTGGTGAACGTGTTTATGTACATCCTGGGCAGCGGCTTCACCCGCTTTTACGCCCACATCACCCGGATCCCCTATGAGATCCTGGCACCCATCGTGCTGACCTTCTGCATTGCGGGCTCCTACTCCACCAACAACCGGGTGTATGACATCTACATCATCCTGATCTTCGGCATCGTGTCCTATTTCCTGCGCCGCATGGACTTCCAGCTGGTGCCCATCCTGCTGGGCATGGTGCTGGGCCCCCTGGCCGAGAAGAACTTCCGGCGGGCCATGGTGGTCTCCGGCGGCAGCGCCGAGATCTTTTTCACCCGCCCCATCAGCTGCGCCTTCATCCTGATCGCCGTGGGCTCCGTGCTGCTGTTTGCCTGGCGGAACTACAAGGCAAGGAGCAAAGCCAAGCAGGCGTAAGCGCCCCGCATCTCCACACCTGGACCCCTGGGATCCTCTGGATCCCGGGGGTTCATCATGGTTTCGAAGTCCCGCGCTGCGCAAGGGGGCTTTGCTCCCCGGGCCCTTCCGGACCGCTCCGGAAGGGCGGATCCCCTTTTCCGCTTCCATCCAGCAGAATTCCGCATCCGCAGCAAGAGCCGGCGCCGCT
>UMKW01003239.1_pt1 | contig 10258 bp, 17 predicted proteins | sample 1966391 | NCBI WGS metagenome assembly UMKW01 (sample SAMEA4836183, study PRJEB28245) | human gut metagenome | biome: gut microbiome; material: fecal sample | place: Denmark | collected 2008
GTTGGCTAAAGAACTTGGAATTGATATTAAGTAAACAAAAAAGCCCACTGCAATGGGCTTCGGCAAGAAGTTTTCTAACTTAATTATACCACAAAAGGAGAATTTGATGAATGGCAGATAAGTTAGATAGAATTATTGGAGATTACGTTAATGGCAGACTTGAAGCCAGAATAAAATCAATTGAAAGCAGATATCTTTATAAGCAAAAAGTAGATAACTTAGGCATTCGTACAGCGTATTCTGGTGGTTCGGAACAATTGAGCCATGTTATAAATCAAGAAAAGCTCGATAGTGACGAAGAATATCTTAAACTCAAGGAGCAACTAGAGATATTAGACTTTTGGTTTAAGCCTTTGATACCAGATGAAAAAAGGGTTATTGAACTAAAATATAGTGGATATGCTGGCTTGTACTGGTACCAAGTAATGCAATATTTAGATATCGAAGGAATTGAAGATATTGGCTTGAAAAAAGCTAAGACGATATTCTACAAATTTAGAAATGATATCTACCGACAAATGCAACACTGTTTTTAGGGCATATTTTTGGACAAAAATTGGCACGAAATTGCCTAAAATTGGCACCTCAACCGCTGTTTTTACTGATATACTTGTATCATGAAGTTATCAGCGAAAGCAAACAAAATGTAATTCGTTCGGTTGGATATACTTCTATTGTTAGTGGCTACTTTACGTAGCGAGACGTTGCTGGACGATAAAACCAGCGTTGCAAGGAAAGCACCACTGGAGAGTGCGCAGGGTTCGACTCCCTGACTTGCTATTATATTTTATTACAGGTTGTCCACTGGGCAGCCTTTTATTGTTGGAAAGGAGATTAAATGCCAGTATTAGAAAATGCAAGACACGAAAAATTTGTTCAATGCCTAATTTCTGGCATGAGTCAAAGACTTTCTTATCGTGAATCGTTCCCTAAAGCAAAAAGATGGAAAGACAATACAGTTGATAGTAGAGCAAGTGAATTAATAAAAGCCAGTGAGGTTTTGGGTAGGTATAAAGAACTTCAAGAAGAAGCTCAAGATGCTGCGATTATGACTCGTAAAGAGCGAATGGTCACTCTATCAGAGATAGCTAAAAACGCTGAAAAAGAAGCTGACATGATTAAGGCAATTGACACTCTTAATAAAATGGATGGCGATTATACAAGCAAAGTTGAGTTATCTGGTTCAGTCAAAACCAATCCTTTTGTAGACTTATCGACAGAAGAGCTTAGAAAGTTGGCGAGTCGTGATGGATAAAATAGCGCTAGGGGCAAAAATTGAGCTGTCTAAGCGCTTTTTCTTTGATTACTGTAATCTCATCATGCCAAGCTTTTATAAACGAGATAGAGCTTATCTGGTGACAATGTGCGAAGAGTTTCAGTCGTTTCTAAATGATGATGAACACGATGTTTTAGTTTTGAATCTTCCGCCACGTCACGGGAAGTCGCTCACGCTCGGTAAATTTGTAGAGTGGGTGCTTGGTAATGACCACACGAAGAAAATTATGACTGGTTCATATAACGAAATTCTATCAACAGTTTTCTCTAAAAATGTTCGTAATACGCTTCAAGAGGAAAAAGCAGACGAGAACAAAATCGTTTACTCTGATATTTTCGATGCTGCAATCAAGTATGGAGATGCTGCGAAAAACCTTTGGAGCTTGTCGGACGGTTATAATAACTATCTGGCAACCTCTCCAACAGGGACTGCAACAGGTTTTGGTGCTGACATTATTATCATTGATGATGTTATCAAGAATGCTGAGGAAGCTAACAACGCGACAGTCTTAGAAAAACATTGGGACTGGTTTGTTAATACCATGCTTTCACGTTTGGAGTCAGGCGGTAAAATCATAATCAATATGACTCGTTGGCATAGCGAAGATTTGGCTGGACGTGCTTTGCGTGAACTGCCTAAGAATGGCTATCGAGTAAAGCATATTAATTTCAAGGCTTTCAATGAACAAACGAATGAAATGCTTTGTGATGACGTTCTGACTCTTGAAGATTATAAGCGCAAGGTAAAAACAATGGGTGCTGATATTGCCAGCGCCAACTACCAACAAGAGCCGATTGATGTCAAAGGTCGATTATATAGTGAGTTCCAAACCTACAATGCTCGTTCAGAGTACAAAAAGATTTGGAACTATTGCGATACCGCAGACACTGGGAAAGACTATCTCTGTTCGATTGTGTGGGGTGAAACCACAGACGGCTTTGCAGATGTGCTAGACATTATTTACACTCAAAAACCAATGGAGTACACAGAAAATGCAGTGGCCAATCAATTAATTAATAACAGAGTAAATGCTTCAAGAATCGAGCGCAACAATGGCGGTCGGTCTTTTGCTCGTTCTGTCAGGGATAAGATTCAAGGCAAAGTTGCTTGTGCTGTAGAAGATTTCTTCCAAGGAAATAATAAAGAAGCCCGAATTTATTCCAATAGTTATTGGATAGAACAGCATGTTCGCTTTCCGAATGACTGGCGAACTCGTTTCCCAGAATACTATCAAGCAATGACAACTTATCAACGTGAAGGTAAAAATAAACATGATGATGCGCCGGATGCAACAACAGGGATTGCTGAGACAATGACAACTCGTAAAGCAAAACTAAAATCTTTCAAAGGAGGATTCTAATTGAAATACAAACCACCTAAATTAATGACATTTCCAAAAGACGAACTAATCACAGTTGAAGTGCTTACCAAGTTCATGGAAAAACATAAATTAGAAGTTGCTCGGTATGAGTACTTAAAAAATATGTATCGTGGGATCATGTCGATTGATGATGAGCCAACAAAAGACCCTTGGAAACCAGATAATCGTTTAACTGTTAACTTCACTAAATATATCGTTGATACTTTCACAGGTTACTTCAATGGGATTCCAGTTAAAAAGTCTCATTCAGATAAAGAAATACTTTCTAAACTACAAGAATTTGATAATCTGAATGACATGGAAGATGAAGAGTCGGAGCTTGCAAAGATGGCTTGTATTTATGGTCGAGCTTTTGAACTCTTGTATCAAGACGAAGAGACTCGAACGAATGTTATTTATAACACCCCTGAAAATATATTCATGGTTTATGATGACACGATTAAACAAGAACCATTGTTTGCGGTGCGTTATGGTTATGATGATGACTATAAATTGTATGGTGAAGTTTATACCAAAGAAACAACCTATGCTTTAAATGGAACCATGGGATTTTACAACATGACTGAACAAGCGCCGAATCCTTTTGATGATTTGCCCGTTGTAGAGTTCTATTTCAACGAAGAACGAATGAGCATTTTTGAATCTGTTATTTCATTAGTCAACGCTTTTAATAAAGCTATTAGTGAAAAAGCAAATGACGTTGATTATTTCAGCGATCAGTACTTGGCATTCTTAGGTGCTGCAGTTGAAGAAGAGGACTTGAAAAACATTCGCAGTAACCGTGTTATTAATTACTATGGCGAGGGTTCCGAAGCGAAAAATGTGGATGTTAAATTCTTAGAAAAGCCTGATAGTGATTCTCAAACAGAAAATCTATTGGACAGACTAACTAAATTAATCTTCCAAACAACAATGGTTGCGAATATCTCTGATGAATCTTTCGGGTCATCAAGTGGTGTCTCGTTAGCTTACAAACTTCAAGCAATGAGTAACTTAGCTTTGTCATTTCAACGCAAGTTCCAATCTTCTTTGAATAGTCGATATAAACTATATTGTGAGTTAAGTACGAACGTTTCAAACAAAGACGCTTGGAAAGATATTGAGTACATCTTTACTCGTAATGAGCCTAAAGACATTAAGGAACAAGCTGAGACTGCTAATATTCTAAAAGGTATTACTAGTGAAGAAACTGCTTTAAGTGTCATCTCTGTTATCCCAGATGTCCAAGCTGAAATGGAAAAAATCAAAAAGGAAGAAGCTTCTACAGCTATCTTTGACAAGGATAAACAACCTAGTGAAAAGGGAACAGATGCAGTAGTTCCTGAAACAAATGAGGAGTAACCTATGAGAACTCCCGACTATTGGATAAAACGTGAGCAAGCGTGGCAGGCGCAACAAATCAAAGATGATACTAAACGCATGAATCAAATCATGGATAAGCTATTTGAAGCACAAGAAGCCATTCAAAAAGAAATCAATGCCAACTGGCAGAACTTTGCGAATGGTCAAGGGGTTTCTATTAGTGAAGCCATGAAACGTGCGGATAAGATGGATGTCAAGGCATTTGCCAGTAAAGCTAAGAAATACGTTCAAGAAAAAGACTTTTCGCACCAAGCGAATCAAGTGTTGAAACTTTATAACTTGACTATGAGAGTGAATCGTTTAGAACTTCTGAAAGCAAATATTGGTCTGGAGCTTATTTCAGTATTTGATGACTTGGACAAGTATTTCTCAAATAATTTGACTGGCGTAGCTCTCACAGAATTTGAAAGACAAGCCGGAATTCTTGGTCTAAGTGTTCCAAAGAAAGGATATAACAGTTTAGTTGAATCAGTTCTTAATGGAAGTTATAAAGTCGAAGGATTCGCCAGTTTCTCTGACAAGCTTTGGCAATATCAATTTGAATTAAAAGCTGATATTGAAAAACTTCTCATTCGTTCAGTAACCGGTGGAATCAATCCGAAAGCACTAGCCCCACAACTAAAAAGGCTAATGACTGAACAAGGCAAGCTTAATGCGACTTACAATGCTCAACGATTGCTTGTGTCGGAAACAACGAGAATTCAAACAGCTATTCAAGAAGAAAGCTATAAAAAAGCGGATATTGAAAGTTATGAATATATTGCTGAACCGTCAGCTTGTCCTATCTGTGGAGCATTGAATGGTAAAATATTCAAGCTTAAAGATATGTCGCCTGGTATTAATGCACCAAACATGCATCCGTTCTGTAGATGCAGCACAGCACCGCATGTTGATGATAAAGGTTTCTGGGATGATTTACTTGATAGGAAAGTAATCAGTCAAGATGAGTACAAGCAAGCTTTTGATGACAGGACAGAAGCTGACAAAGCGATTGAACAATTGCGCAATAAAAGAAAGGGATAAAATTCTACTTATGGTAAAATAATATTAACGAAAGCGAGGTTATAGATGGCTAAAGATGATTTCTTTTATATCTCTTATAAAATTTTGGCTTACCTTTATCATGCAATGAAAAAAGGAGAAAAAATTGATCCAGGAGTTTTTGATCCACAGAATTACAGAGTGAGCTATCCCTATCTGAATGATATTCTTGAGGAACTAAAAGAAAATGGCTATATTAAAGGTGTATCTTTTATTGAAACCAAAGACGGTAAGTTAATTACTGGGTTATCTGATATAAAAATTACTATTAAGGGTATTGAATATCTGGATGACAATAGCATGATGAAAAAAGCCTACAAAACACTCAAAGAGTTAAAAGACTGGATACCAGGAACTTAAAACAACTAAGCGTTTGTCACTGACAGGCGCTTTTCTTATGCTCAAAGGAGGGCAGAAAATGGACGAATTACAATTCACAAACAAAGCAAAGCAAATGGTAGCTGACTATGCCAATAAAAAGAACGAGGAAAAAACGACACCATTAGAAGTATATGTCGTGTGGTCATGCAAGACTTTGCAGAATAACAAAGCGTTGCTTTCTACCGATGCCCCAGACGGTCGCTATTATGAAGTAACTTACAACGGAGATAAGCAAGAATTTTATTTTGATGCTTATATCAAGGAACACAATCAACTCATTAAATAATAATTTTAAACCCTTGGTATTCCATGGGTTTTTCTTGTCCGTTTCCGAACGTTGTGGACACTAAATAAAACACGAGAAAATCAGACTCCCAAGTCTTTAAATGCGAGTAGGAGGAACCAGAAATGGAACAAACAGAACTTTTACCCCTTAATTTGCAACTGTTCGCAGAAGAAGCAGTCGATGAGACGTCTGAAGCTGGTTCGGAAACTGAAACAGAAACAAACGAAGAAGAGCAACAAGAACAATCAACTGACAATGACAAAATTGTCGAAAAGCTTCAAAAACGAATTGGTAAAGAGCAGGCTGAAAAAAATGAAACAAAAACACAGCTTGACCAAGCACTGGCTCGTATTGAAGAACTTGAAAAAGGTGGCAAAAAATCAGTTAAAGAAAAATCTGACGAAGAAAAAGCTGCCGAACTTCAAAAAGCTAAAGACGATGAAATCGCAAGCCTTAAAGCACAAATCAAAATTTCAAACATTACCAGTCAAGCTGATGAAGTATTGAAAGAAAGTGGAATTGCTTTGAGTGCTGCTGAATTAGGATTGTTAGTTGATGTTGATGAAGAAAAAACTTACAGCAATGTAAAAACTTTCCTCAACTTACTTGATAATCAACGCTCACAGTGGGAAAAAGCACGAAACACAGGAACAACGCCTAAACGTGTTCCGGGTAATGTAATATCAGTCGATAAAGAAAAATTTGATTCGATGACTTATGCTGAAAAAGCTGAATTAGCAAAATCAAATCCAGATGAATTTAAAAAATTAACAGGAGGCTATTAAAATGTCAAAACAAAAAACAACACTTACAGACTTAGTAAATCCAGAGGTGCTTGCACCAATTGTTTCATACGAATTGAATAAAGCACTTCGGTTTGCACCCCTTGCACAAGTTGACACAACACTTCAAGGACAACCAGGTAATACTTTGAAATTCCCAGCTTTTACTTATATTGGCGATGCTGCTGATGTTGCAGAAGGCGGAGAAATTTCGTTAGATAAAATCGGAACTACTACTAAGTCAGTAACAATTAAAAAAGCTGCAAAAGGTACAGAAATCACGGATGAAGCCGCATTATCTGGTTATGGTGATCCAATTGGAGAATCTAATAAACAACTTGGGCTATCTCTTGCAAATAAAGTCGATGACGACTTATTGAGCGCAGCTAAGACTACCTCTCAAACTGTTTCTACTAAAGCAAACGTTGACGGGGTTCAAGCTGCATTGGATATCTTTAATGATGAGGATGCACAAGCCTATGTTCTTATCGTCAATCCTAAAGATGCGGCAAAAATTCGTAAAGATGCAAACGCACAAAAAATTGGTTCAGAAGTAGGAGCAAATACTATTATCAACGGAACTTACGCTGATGTTTTAGGCGCTCAAATTGTACGATCTAAAAAACTAGCTGAGGGTTCAGCTCTAATGTTCAAGATTGTTTCAAATAGCCCAGCTTTGAAATTAGTTTTAAAACGTGGAGTTCAGGTAGAAACTGACCGTGATATTGTTACTAAAACAACTGTAATTACTGCAGATGAACATTACGCAGCATATCTCTATGATTTAACAAAAGTTGTTAATATCACATTTACGTCTGGTGTATAATGGGACGGCTACTAAGTCGCCACTTGCATAAATATGAAAACATAAATGCGACCAAGCAAGTGAAAAATGATGAACTAACGACGCTTACCGTTAATCAGCTAAAAGAGCTTCTTGAAACTAAAGGGATAGAATATACAAAAAACGATAAGAAAGAAGATTTGATTTCAAAATTAGGAGTTGCTTATGGCTATCACTGATGATTTAAAAAAGCTTTTAGGCGGTTCATCGGATGAGCGCTTGGAAGTAATCGAAAAACGCACTCGTGAACGTCTATTGCTTATTCTTGGTTCTGACATTGAAGAAGTACCGCCAGAACTAGAATATGTTGTTTTGGACGTTTCCTTGAAGCGTTTTAATCGTATCGGTCAAGAAGGCATGCAGTCCTACTCACAAGAAGGATTAAGCATGACTTTTTCAGAATCTGATTTTGATGAGTATGCCGATGAAATTGAATCATGGCGAAAATCAAAAGAAACTGAGGGCGATAAGAAGATTGGGAGGTTCAGATTGTATTGAGATATTTAGATGAAGTTACTTTTATCAAAGAATCGCCCGACTCACATTATGACCCCGATTTGGGCGAATGGGTTGAAAAAGAACCAACTCGAGCAGTATTTAGTGCAAACATCACTGATATTGGAACTGACAGAAGTATAAAAGTTTTCGGGGATATTAAACAAGGGGCAAAAGTCATGCGAATGATGCCCCTTTTTACTATGCCAGAATATGATTACATTGAGTTTGATAATAAAAAGTGGGCTTTAATGACTTACCGCAATCCAAGTGAGCGAAACACTTTTATTTTGCAGGAGGTAAGTCAATGAAATCTAGCTTATCCATAAAAGGGATTGACCAGCTTGTAAAGCATTTGGATAAAGCCGCTTCTTTAAAGGATGTTCAACAAGTTGTAAAGTCTAACACGTCAAATATGACAGCGAATATGCAGAAACTTGTTCCAGTTGACACCGGATATATGAAGCGATCCATAAAAATGGAGTTGACAGAAGGTGGATTCAGCGGTCAAGCTGGACCACACACAGATTATTCCGCATATGTTGAATATGGAACTCGTTTTCAATCTGCTCAACCTTTTGTAAAACCAGCTTATAATGAGCAAAAAGGCGTATTTATTAAAGAATTAGAAAGGTTACTCAAATGATTAAAACTCGAGACCAATCTATTTTTGACGAATTGTTCAAACGAATACAAGCTTTGGGGTATACCGTTTATGATTATAAGCAAATGAATGAAGTGAGATATCCATTTGTTGAATTGGAGAATACTCAAACCATTCATGAACCAAATAAAACGGATATCAAGGGGACAGTAAGTCTCTCATTATCTGTTTGGAGCTTACAGAAGAAGCGCAAGGAAGCGTCTGACATGGCAAGCAATATATTTAATCAAGCATTGAATATAAGTGCCACAGATGGCTATTCTTGGGCTTTGAATTCACAAGCAAGTACCATTCAAATGCTGGACGATACAACAACAAATACACCGCTTAAAAGAGCGTTGATTAACTTAGAATTTAGACTAAGATAGGAGATTTAATATGGCAGAATTAACAGCCAAACAAGGGAAAGATATTATCTTGCTCTATCGTGTGCTTAGTAAAGCATCAAAAGAAGCCGCTTGGAAACTTGCATTCCAAACAGAACACTCTAATGAAAAAACTCGAGATTACAACACCATAGCAACTAAAGATGGACCAATTGGTGCTCTTGCAGAAGTTGAATATAGTTTGTCTGCCACATCTATTGCAGCAAATGGTGACCCACATCTTGACGAAATGGACAAAGCGTTTGATGATGCAGAAATTATTGAAGTGTGGGAAATTGATAAAGCTGAAAAAGCAACTCTCGGATTAGACACAGGCAAGTACAAAGCGAAATATCATCGTGCTTATCTTACAAGTTTCTCTTATGAACCTAACTCAGAAGATGCGCTTGAATTGAGTTTAGAATTTGGAGTGTTCGGTAAACCTCAAAAGGGCTATGCCACACTAACTACTGAACAAGCTAATGTTGTTCAGTATGTCTTCAAAGATACTGTTCAGGGATAAAGCTGAAAATATTACTGGCCCTGCCTGGAGTACAGTTGTAGAAGTGACAATTTAAATACTATAAACAAAAGGCTAGAGATTCGCTCTAGTCTTTATTTTTTAAGGAGAAATCAAAATGGAATTAACAATTAATGACAAACAGTATGTTTTTATCTTTGGTTACCGATTCATTAAGGAATTGAATAAAAAAAATGAAGTCACAGAGCGTGGGATGACTTTAAAAGCCGGCTTAGATAATGCTTTGATGAACTTCTTTAGCGGAGATATCGAAACACTTGTTGAAATGCTAAAAACTGCGAATGCAACAGAAAATCCTCGTGTCTCTGAGAAAGGGATAGTTGAATGGATTGAAGAAAATGGAGTTGATGCGCTTTTTGATTTAGTACTCGAAGAGTTAAAAAAGTCGGAATTTACCAAGAAGAAAACGTTGAACTTCGAGAAAGAAGTCAACAAAAATCTACAGTAACAGATTTTGACAAACTCTATGAACAAGTTCAGTTAAATTGTTTGCGTTATCTCGGAATTGCTAATCTAAGAGATATAGAGCGCATGACCATTTCGGAGTATGAATTAAGGCTGAAAGCTTATAGGCTAAAAAGACTTGATGAGCAAGAATCTATTTACCAACAAGCATGGGCAAATTGGCAAGTTCAATCAACTAAGCAACAAGGTAAGAAGCAAGTTCCAGTTTATTCGACCTTCAAGAAGTTTTTTGATAAAGAAAAATTTGAAAATGATATTTTAGGAATCGAAACTTCGGACAGTGCTTTTAAAAAGGACAAAAAACTAATTAACCTCATGAAAAAAGCAAATAAGTAAGAAAGGAGGAAAAACATGGAATCTTATAGTGTAGAAGCG
>UMKW01021217.1_pt1 | contig 10238 bp, 8 predicted proteins | sample 1966391 | NCBI WGS metagenome assembly UMKW01 (sample SAMEA4836183, study PRJEB28245) | human gut metagenome | biome: gut microbiome; material: fecal sample | place: Denmark | collected 2008
GCGTCGTCCGCGCCGGACATGGATGAGCTGCTGTCCCGCCGGGTGGAGCTGAATGCCCTGGCCCGGGTGTGGCCCCGGCTGGATGAGGACACCCGCTGGCTGCTGGAGGCCCGGTACATTCTGGACTATTCGGACAGCGAGCTGGCCCGGGAGATGGGCGTAAAGCCCACCAGCGTCCGCATGGCCCTGACCCGGGCCCGGAAAAAGGCCCGGGCTATGCTCCGGCCGGAGCTGGAGAAAATGTGATAAAAGGGGGAGAATTCTATGCTGACCGGTCTGACGGGCTTTTTGCCGGAGTCAACCTTGACCCTATACGATAACCTGGAATTTCTGTTCCGGATCCTGCTGTCCGCTGCCCTGGGCGCGGCCATTGGCCTGGAGCGCACCAAGCGCCAGAAGGAGGCGGGGGTGCGGACCCACTGCATCATTGCCTGCGCCTCGGCGGTGTTCATGATCCTGTCCAAATACGCATTCATCGACACTGCCGCTCTGGACGGCTCCCGGGGGGCGGACACCGCCCGCATTGCCGCCCAGGTGGTCAGCGGCATTTCCTTTCTGGGCGCCGGCGTCATCTTCAAAAACGGCAGCTCCATCCGGGGCCTGACCACTGCCGCCGGTATGTGGGGCACCGCCGCCGTGGGCATGGCCATCGGCGCGGGTATGTACTGGCTGGGCCTGATGGAGGCTGTGGTGCTGGTGGTGATCCAGCTGGTGCTGCACCGGTTCCGGGTGGGCGGCGATGCTGAGATCACCCAGGAGGTCACGGTGCACATGACGGACAGCGATGGCCTGATGCAGGCCTTTGACTGCCTGGTCCGGGAGCACCGGGGCAAGATCACCGACAGCACCCTGACCCGGGAGGACAGCATGCTCTGCCTGGAGGTGTCCATCCGGCTGCCGGACCCCATTACCCATGAGGAGGCCCTGCGTTTTCTCAGGGAAAACCCCGGCGTCCGCAAGATTTCCGTATAACAGAGGAGGAAGCCATGAAGATCGTATGCCTGGGCGACAGCCTGACCACGGGATACAACCTGGCCCCCGGAGAAGGCTGGGTGGACCTGCTGAACCGGGAGACGCCCCATCTGTGGGTCAACGCCGGCGTGGCCGGCGATACCTCCACCGGCCTCCTGGTCCGGCTCCAGAGCCAGGCCCTGCCCCAGAAGCCGGATATGGTCCTGTTTATGGGCGGCGACAACGACATGATGCTCACCGGCTCCGCCGACCAGGCCAAGTCTGCCGTCATGGCCATGGTCCACCAGTGCGTGGCCGCCGGGGTCCGGCCGGTGGTGGGCATTCCATATCCCGTGCGCACCATCCCGGCCCAGTGGCAGCCGGTGTGCGACATGGACCGGGCTCTTGAGGCCTCGGCGGAATACGTCCGGTGGCTGCGCAGGCTGACGGACGCCATCTCCCTGCGGCGGGTGGATTTCGGCGCGGCCTTCGACGCCGCCGGGAACACGGCGGACCTGTACCAGCGCGACGGCATGCACCCCAGCCGCCTGGGCAGCCGCGTCATGGCGGACGCCGTGCTTCACGACCTCCACTTGGTCAGATAGCCCAAAGACGGACCTCCGTTTTTTACCATTTATCCAAATGTTACCCGGGCCCGATGTTTCGCGTTGACACCATTTCCCGCCCCGTGATAGAATGGACGTGACAACGGAATAGGGATCATCGGTGGATGGACTCGGGAGAGACCGTGCTCTGCGCGGCGCCGAAGGGGAACGCAGAAGCTCTCAGGCAAAAGGGACCGGGTCCGGACGATACTCCGAAAAGGCCGGATATGTCCGGCCACCGAAGGTGCAACTCGCCTCATCCGGGGCGGGGAATCTCTCAGGTTAGGATACGGGGGCGCAAGGCAACGGCTTTGCGCCCTTTTTTGCTGCCCAAAAACAGGAAGGAACAACTTTGAAGGAGGAGCTTAGAAAATGAGCGAACTGAAGCGCACGCAGCTGTACGACGTGCATGTTTCCGCCGGGGCCACCATGGTGGACTTCGGCGGGTGGGAAATGCCCATCCAGTATCCGTCCGGCATCATCGCCGAGCATCTGTACACCCGCCAGGTGTGCGGCCTGTTCGACGTGTCCCACATGGGCCGCCTGCTGATTGAGGGCCCCCAGCGCAAAGAATTTCTCCAGCATGTGCTGACCAGCAACGTCAGCGCTCTGGACCTGAACATGGCCCAGTACTGCATCATCCCCAACGAGAACGGCGGCGCCGTGGACGACGCGTATCTGTACCTGTTCCAGGAGGACAGCTATCTGCTGGTGGTCAACGCTGCCAACATTGACAAGGATCTGGAGCATCTGAACCGGGCCCTGTCCGGCTTCGACTGCACCATCACCAACATCAGCGCCGAATGGGCCTCCATCGCCGTCCAGGGCCCCAAGAGCAAGGAAATGCTCATGACCCTCTCCGGCGGCGAGTCCCCCACCAAGGAGCCCACCAAGAACTCCCTGGGCACCGTGTCCCTGGAGGGCCGCCAGGCCCGCATCGCCAAGACCGGCTACACCGGCGAGCCTCTGGGCTACGAGGTATACGTCCGCAGCCAGGACGTGGTGTGGCTGTGGAACCGTCTGGTGGAGCTGGGCGCGCGGCCTGCCGGCCTGGGCGCACGGGATACCCTGCGGATGGAGGCGTCCTTCCCCCTGTACGGCCACGAGATGGGCGTTGCCCCCGACGGCACCGAGATCCCCATCTTCGCCGTGCCTCTGGCCAAGTTTGCCGTGAGCTTCTCCGCCCAGAAGGGGAATTTCATCGGCCGCGCCGCTCTGGAGCGTCAGCACCAGGCATTTATCCGCCACATGGACCGGGACTTCTCCGACATGTCCGCCCTGCCCCGGAGGATCGCCCCCATCGCCCTGCTGGACCGCGGCGTCATGCGGGCCGGAATGGAGATCTACAAGGGCGATAAGCTGGTGGGTTGGGTCACCAGCGGCACCATGGTGCCCTATTTCAAGACCCAGGGTGAGGGCCTGTCCACCGTGATCCTGGAGGCCAGCGGCAAGCGTGCCATCGGCCTGTGCTATATCGACAGCGACGTTCTGGTGGACGACACCGTGGAGGTGGATATCCGCGGCAAGCGCCTGAAGGCCGTGATCCCCGCCCGCCACATGAGCGTGGGCGCGCCTCCCTTCGCCCGCCCCCTGCTGTACGGTGAGCAGGAGGAGGTCCGCACCGTGGCCGGCGGCGACCGCACCGGCAAGGCCCTGGCCCTGCTGCACAAGGCCATCGAGAACCACGTCTGGCGTCAGGAGCAGTGCGTGAACCTGATTCCCTCCGAGAATACCCCCAGCCGGGCCGTGCGCCTGCTGTCCGGCAGCGACCCGGCCTGCCGCTATGCCGAGCACAAGAAGATCCTGGCCTTTTATGAGAAGGAGGTGTTCTATTACCAGGGCACCAAGTTCATCGACCAGGTGGAGCGTATGCTCACCGAGGAAATGCGCGCCTACTTCGGCTGCACCGAGGTGGAGACCCGCACCCTCAGCGGCCAGATGTCCAACATGGCGGTGTTCTCCGCCCTGACGGACTGGAAGAACCGCTTCGACCGCAAGAAGGATGCCAAGCGCCTGGGCTACGTCATGAACAACCACATCATCAAGGGCGGTCACCTGTCCGCCCAGCCCATGGGCGCCCTCCACGACTATATCGCCGTGGACCCCGTCACCGAAAAGCCCGCCGTGGTAAACTTCCCCGTCTGCCGGGACAACCCCTATAAGATGGACGTGGAGGAGACCAAGAAGCTCATCGACCGCTACCGTCCCGAGCTCATCATCTTCGGCAAGTCCATGGTTCTGCATAAGGAGCCTGTGGCCCAGATCCGCCGCTTTGTGGACGAGCAGAAGATTCCCACCACCATTATGTACGATATGGCCCATGTGCTGGGCCTCATCGGCGACCATTTCCAGAACCCCTTCCAGGAGGGCGCGGAGATCGTCACCGGCTCCACCCACAAGACCTTCTTCGGCCCCCAGCGCGGCGTCATCGGCGTCAACTATAAGGAGGAGGACCTGAAATACGGCCTGTGGAAGACCATCGAGAGCCGCACCTTCCCCGGCAGCGTATCCAACCACCACCTGGGCACCCAGCTGGGTATGCTCATGGCGGCCTATGAAATGAACCAGTTCCGCGACGCGTATCAGAGCGCCATTATCCGCAACGCCAAGTCCTTCGCCCGCAGCCTCAGGAGCTACGGCCTGGACGTGGTGGGCGATCCCGCCATCGACTACACCGAGACCCACCAGGTCATCGTCTCCGTGGGCTACGGCGAGGGCGCGGAAATCGCCGAGCGCCTGGAGCAGAACAACGTCATCGTCAACTACCAGGCCACCCCCGATGAGGAGGGCTTCACCGCCTCCGGCGCCCTGCGTATGGGCGTCAGCGAGATGACCCGCTTCGGCTTCGAGGAGAAGGACTTCGACCAGCTGGCCTCCCTGATGGCCGACTGCATCCTCCGGGGCCGGGAGATCAAGGGCGACGTGGAGCGGCTCCGGGCCAGCCACACCGAAATGCGCTACTGCTTCGACGACGCCGCCATCAACGACGCGCTGGAGCAGCTGGCCGGCAAGCTGGACATTTGAACAAACAACAAAACATATTAAATTTGGAGGTAAATCACAATGCTGTATCCGACTGATCTGAAGTATTCCAAGTCCCACGAGTGGGTGAAGATGGAGGACGGCGTGGCCGTCATCGGCATTTCCGACTTTGCACAGGACGCCCTGGGCGATGTGGTGTTCGTGAACCTGCCCGGCGAGGGCGACGACGTCACCTGCGGCGAGGCCTTCGGCGATGTGGAGTCCGTCAAGGCCGTGTCCGACCTGGTGTGCCCCGTCACCGGCGCCGTCTGCGCCGTCAACGAGGACCTGCTGGACCAGCCCGAGCTGCTGAACAAGGAGCCCTATGACGCCTGGATCATCAAGGTGGAGAACATCACCGACACCGAGGAGCTGCTGGACGCCGCCGCTTACGAGGCATTCTGCGCCGAGGAGGGCTGAGCATGGGCAGCTATGTCCCCTCCACCCAGGCCCAGCGGGAGCAGATGCTCCGGGCCGTGGGGCTGGAAAACATCATGGATCTGTACCGGGATGTGCCGGAGCAGATGCTCCTGCGGAAGCCCCTGAACATCCCCGACGGCATGAGCGAGCTGGAGGCAAGCCGGGCGGTGTCCGCCATGGCCGCCGAAAACCGCACCTACGCCACCGTTCTCCGGGGCGCAGGGGCCTATGACCACTACATTCCCTCCATCGTCAAATATATCCCCGCCAAGGAGGAGTTCCTCACGGCCTACACCCCCTATCAGGCGGAAATGAGCCAGGGTCTGCTGCAATCCATCTTCGAGTATCAGACCATGATCTGCGAGCTCACCGGCATGGACGTGTCCAACGCCTCTGTGTACGACGGGGCCACCGCCGCCGCCGAGGCGGCGGCCATGTGCCGGGAGCGCAAGCGCCGGGTGACCCTCATTTCCGGCGCGGCCCACCCCGACACCATCAACACCGTCCGCACCTATTGCTACGGCACCGGCGACGAGCTGCGCGTGGTGCCGGCCAAGGACGGCAAAACCGACCTGGAGGCCCTGGCCTCCATGCTGGATGAGGAGGTTGCCTCCTTCTACGTCCAGCAGCCCAACTTCTTCGGCCTGTTTGAGGACGCCGAGGCCCTGGGCCAGGCCGTCCACCAGGCCGGGGCCAGGTACATCATGGGCTGCAACCCCATTGCCCTGGCCGTTATGAAAACGCCCCGGGACTGCGGAGCGGACATCGCCGTGGGCGAGGGGCAGCCCTTGGGTCTGCCCCTGGGCTGCGGCGGCCCGTATCTGGGCTATATGGCCGCCACCGATAAGCTCATGCGCAAGCTCCCCGGCCGCATCGTGGGCGAGACCACCGACCATCAGGGCCGCCGGGCCTACGTCCTGAGTCTCCAGGCCCGGGAGCAGCACATCCGCCGGGAGAAGGCCAGCAGCAACATCTGCTCCAACGAGGCGCTGTGCGCCCTGACCGCCGGGCTGTACATGGCCACCATGGGCCCCGACGGCATGGCACAGGCGGCGGAGCAGTCCATGGCCAAGGCCCATTATCTGGAAAAGGCCCTGTGCGCCCTGCCCGGGGTGGAGCCGGTATACGGCGGTGCGTATTTCCACGAGTTTGTCCTGAAAATGCCCCGCAGCCAGGAGCTGCTGGAGGCCCTGGACCGCCGGGGCATCCTGGGCGGTCTGCCTCTGGGCGACGACCGGGTCCTGTGGTGCGCCACGGAGAAGGTCAGCCGCCGGGAGCTGGACGAAGCCGTATCCATCGTCAAGGAGGTGCTGGACAAATGAAGCTGATTTTTGAAAAGAGCGTGCCCGGCCGCCGGTGCACCATCCTGCCCCCCTGCGACGTGGACGCCGTCTCCCTGCCGGAGTCCCTGCGCCGGGAGACGAAGCCCGACCTGCCCCAGCTCAGCGAGACCGACATCTCCCGCCACTATACGGAGCTGTGCCACCAGGTACACGGCGTCAACTGCGGCTTCTACCCCCTGGGCTCCTGCACCATGAAGTACAATCCCCGCATCGACGAGGAGATGGCAGCCCTGCCGGGCTTCACCGGCTGCCACCCCCTGGCCCCCCGGGAGTCCCTGGCGGGTATGCGCCATGTGCTGGACACCGCGCAGGAGTACCTGTGCCAGATCACCGGCATGGACGGCATGACCTTCCAGCCTGCCGCCGGAGCCCACGGCGAGTTCACCGGCGTCCTGCTGATCAAGCAGTACCACGATGCCCGGGGCGACCACAAGCGCACCAAGATCATCGTTCCCGACTCCGCCCACGGCACCAACCCCGCCACGGCGGCTATGTGCGGCTATGAGGTGGTGAACATCGCCTCCGGCCCGGACGGCTGCGTGGACCTGGACAGCCTGCGCTCTGCCCTGGGGGACGATACTGCCGGCCTGATGCTCACCAACCCCAACACCGTGGGCATCTTCGACAAGAACATCCTGGAGATCACCCGGCTGGTCCATGAGGCCGGCGGCCTGTGCTACTACGATGGGGCCAACCTCAACGCCGTTATGGGCATCGTCCGCCCCGGCGACATGGGCTTTGACTGCATCCACATGAACCTGCACAAGACCTTCGCCACGCCTCATGGCGGCGGCGGTCCCGGCGCAGGCGCCGTGGGCTGCAAGGATTTCCTGATCTCCTATCTGCCCCATTCCGCCCTGGCGGAGGAGCCCGGCCATATCCAGGTCCGCAGCTTCATGGGCAACTTCCTGGTGGTGGTCCGGGCGCTGACGTACCTGCTGACCCTGGGCCGCCAGGGCATCCCCGAGGCGGCGCAGAACGCCGTGCTCAACGCCAACTACCTGCAGGAGAAGCTCCGGGGCACCTTCCAGCCGGCCTATGACCGCATCTGTATGCACGAGTTCGTGCTGGATCTCAGCGGCCTGAAGAAGGAGACCGGCGTCTCCGCCCTGGATGTGGCCAAGTCCCTGATTGACGAGGGCATTCATCCGCCCACCATGTACTTCCCCCTGATCGTCCATGAGGCCCTGATGCTGGAGCCCACGGAGACCGAGGGACCCGAGGTCCTGGACCAGGCGGCGGAGGTGCTGCGGATGCTGTACCAGCGGGCCTACGATGACCCCGAAGCCATGCACGATGCGCCCCACCATATGCCCATCGGCCGTCCCGACGAGGTAAAGGCCGCCCGGCACCCGATTCTGCGTTGGAGGAAACCATGATCAAGCACCTGTATACCTATTCCGGCAACGGAACCGATCCCTATCGCAACCTGGCCCTGGAGCAATACCTGACGGAGCATGTGGCGGACGACGCCTGCATCCTCTACCTGTGGCAGAACCAGAACACCGTGGTCATCGGCCGCAACCAGAACGCCTGGCAGGAGTGCCGCACCGGCCTGCTGGAGCAGGAGGGAGGCACCCTGGCCCGCCGTCTGTCCGGCGGCGGTGCAGTGTTCCACGACATGGGGAATCTGAACTTCACCTTCTCCGTGTCCACCGAGAATTATGACCTGCCCCGCCAGCAGCGGGTGATCCTGGAGGCCTGCCGTCTGCTGGGCATCCAGGCGGAGCTGTCCGGCCGCAACGACCTGCTGGCCCAGGGCCGGAAATTCTCCGGCAACTCCTTCTACAATCACGGCGGCCGCTCCTTCCACAACGGCACCCTGCTCATCGACGCGGACATGACCAAAATGGGCCGCTATCTCAGCCCGTCCCCGGCCAAGATCGCCAGCAAGGGCGTGGCGTCCGTGGCGTCCCGGGTGGTGAATCTGCGGGAGCTGTGCCCCGGCCTGACGGTGGCGGGCATGACCGACGCCATGAACCGGGCCTTCCAGCAGGTATACGGCCTGACGGCCCAGCCCCTGGAGGAGAAGGATTTTGACCAAGAGGCCCTGGAGACGCTGTACAGGCAGTTCAGCAGCCGCGACTGGGTATACGGGGCTACCTTCCCCTTTGATTTTTCCTGCACCGAAAAGTTCCCCTGGGGCGAGGTCAGCATCCGGCTGCGGGTGGAGCAGGGCATTTGCCGCCAGGCGGCGGTGTATACCGACGCCATGGACGCCCACCTGTTCGACGTTCTGACCCGGAAGCTGGAGGGCTGCGCCTTCTCCGGCGCGGCGTTGTGCGGCGCGGCGGAGTCTGCGGACCTGCCTGCGGACGTAGCCGGGGATCTCTGCGGCCTGATCCGCAGCCAAAACCTATAACGAATAACGGAGGATGGACCAATGTCCGATTATCAGCTCATTGTCATCGGCGCGGGGCCCGGGGGCTACACCGCCGCCCTGCAGGCGGCCAAACGCGGCCTGCACACCGCCGTGGTGGAGCGCCGGGAGGTGGGCGGCACCTGCCTGAACCGGGGCTGCATCCCCACCAAGACTCTGCTCCACGCCTCCCAGGTGTACCGGGACGCCGTGGACGGAGCCCCTGCCGGGGTCCACGCCGGAGACATCACCTTCGACCTGGCGGAGATGTTCGCCTATAAGCGCGGCGTCTCCGAAAAGCTCCGGGGGGGTATCCACGCCCTGCTGAAGGGGGCCAGGGTGGACCTGCTGGAGGGGACCGCCCGCATCGACGCTCCGGGCCGGGTCACCGTCACCGGCCCGGCAGGGGAGACTGCCTACACCGCTGACCGCCTCCTGATCGCCACCGGCTCCGTGCCGGTGCGCCCGCCGATTCCAGGGCTGGACCTGCCGGGGGTCATGACCTCCGACCAGCTGCTGGAGGGCAGCGACACCCTGTATGAGTCCCTGGTCATCATGGGCGGCGGCGTCATCGGCGTGGAGTTTGCCACGTTTTATGCCAACCTGGGCTGCCGGGTCACCCTCATCGAGGGCATGGACCGGCTGCTGCCCACCATGGACCGGGAGCTGGGCCAGAATCTGGGCCAGATCCTGAAAAAGCAGGGGGTGGAGGTGCTGACCTCCGCCATGGTCCAAAGCGTGGAGCAGGCTCCCCAGGGCCTGACCGTCCATATTGACCAGAAGGGCAAGGAAAAGGCCGTCTCCGGCGAAAAGGTCCTGTGCGCCATTGGCCGCCGTCCCTGCTGGGACGGGCTGTTTGCCCCGGACCTGACGCCTGAGACCCGGGGCCACAGCCTCCGGGTGGACGAGGATTTCCAGACCAGCATCCCCGGCGTATACGCCATCGGCGACGTGTCCGCCGTGATCCAGCTGGCCCATGTGGCCGCCGCCCAGGGCATTGCCTGCGTGGACCGCCTGTGCGGCGCGGCCTCCGCCACGGATCTGAACGTGGTGCCCAGCTGCATTTACAGCAGCCCCGAGATCGCCGTGGTGGGCCTCACCGAGGCCGAGGCCAAGGAGCAGGGCATCAACGCCATGTCCGGCAAGTGCACCATGTTTGGCAATGCCCGCACGGTCATTGAGGACCCGGGCCGCTGCTTCATGAAGCTGGTGGCCGACCGGGATACCGGACGACTCATCGGCGCGCAGCTGATGTGCCAGCACGCCAGCGACATCATTAGCCAGCTCAGCGCCGCCCTGGTCAACGGTCTGACAGTGCGCCAGCTGCTGGCCGTTATGCGTCCCCACCCCTCCTTCGAGGAGGCCATGACTGAGGCGCTGGAGCGCCTGGCCGAAAAGCTGTAGCTTCCCCATAATAAAGCATGCCCTGGGCACAACACCCAGGGCATGCTCGAGCTTGTCAAAAAAGGGCGGCGCCCTTTTTTGACAAAAGAGTTTTCGCTCCGACCCGCGCGTTTTCACGCATAAAATGCGCGAAAA
>UMKW01055644.1_pt1 | contig 10237 bp, 7 predicted proteins | sample 1966391 | NCBI WGS metagenome assembly UMKW01 (sample SAMEA4836183, study PRJEB28245) | human gut metagenome | biome: gut microbiome; material: fecal sample | place: Denmark | collected 2008
TTCCCCTTTCGGCGTATACACCGGGTTTTCTATCATATCCGGATACTGCTCAATATCCATTTTTGACCGTTCATCATAATGGGTAGGGAGATCCATTTTGGCCCCCTCGATATTAAAATGAACAAACTTAGCCATAGGATCCTCTCCTTTCCTGCAAAGAGGAAATTTTTGGACACTTTTATTATACAGGGGAAAAAACCAAATTTCTATCACCCATTTTACCCTCTCAAATGGGTGATACCCGCAGGCATTTCTGCCGGTATTTTTTTATTGCAGAAGATACCGTTTCAGGTCTTTTCTGCCCTCTGCATGAAGCTTTTTGATTGCCTGGGAGATATGATTTTTCACTGTATTCGCAGATATATTCAAGTGTTCGCCGATCTCAGTGTTCGTCCATCCTCTGGCGGCAAGCATGGCGGCGGCAAACTCTGTGGTGCTAAGGGTGTCTGCCACCTCATCTCCGGTTTCAGGATTATGGATCTTTCTCCATCCGGCAGAAAATTCATAGGTAATGGCAATGATCCTTTTAAAGTCTTCCGGCCATTTCCTCTTGATCACAGCTTCCAGCATTCCGCCTAACAGACCGTGATGCTCCCCGAATCCTTCAATCAGATCATCCGGACGTGCCAGTTCCCATGCAGCCATCAGATGCCTCTCTGCCATCTCGATCTGCTTCAGGCTCATATAATCCATCACGGCTGCCAGGTGCAGATAGATAGCAGGTATCGGATACTGCTCTGCCCCCATCGTCAGTGCGGACTCTATGATCCCTATACTCTTCTCATAATTCTTCTGCAGATAAAGATAATGAGCTTCCACATACAGAGCAAAAGCCCGCAGGCCAAAGGGGAGAAGCGGCGCAAACTCCTGCACGGACGGCATTTCCTCCGGCATGGGCAAATGAAGGAGGACAGCGGCCGCAGCCGCAATAAATGCATCGATCACCATTGCCTGCGAAACTCTTTTTTTATCTTCTTTTAAGGTATTTCTGATCTCCTCCAGGGTCTGTTTTGCCTTTCCGATTTCCCCGACGGAAAGGCTGGCAAACGCATAGATCAGGCAGGCAGAAAGACGCAGCTCCCTGTCTTTGCAGTTCAGATATTCTTCTGCCTTCTGCCTTGCCATTTCCGCACAGCCGCTGAAATAATAATATTCCGCATACGCAATATCTTTTCTTGCCTTGCCTTTCATCGTCTCCAACAATTCCCTGCAGCTCCCCGGCAAAAAAGCCGTGTTCATCAAAGGCATAAGATTTCGAAATGCTGGTTTTCTGTGAACGGTCTGATTTTTCCCTTCCCTCCTGGGATCTTCCGGCTTTGCCGCATCAGAAGGAATTTCCCATGAAATACCAGTTTTTCTTGCTCCTTCAATCCGTCCCTGGATACAGTACCTTTGAACAAGTCGTATGGATATCTCCCATTTTTCTGCAGCTTCTCTTGCAGTCATAAATTCTATTTTTCATCTGCTCCTTTTTATGCGAACATTTTTGTTTTGTTCGTGTCTTCTGGATTTAGTTATACCGTATTTTATTTCTGTTCGCAAGGTGATGTGCTCCAGCATCAATTCCTTTTATACTATAAAAACCCTTACAAGTAGTGTAAAATCACTACTTATAAGGGTCTGATTTTCAGAATATCAATGCAAAATTCTCTTAGTTTCCAGCCATCTGTTTTGCACAGTATCTCTCTGGAATGCCCGTATTTACTGGGTCTTTGGGGGCTCGTCCAAGCCTGTACGCAATTTTTGCGCAGTTTCTTATTTGCCCTCTTCTGAAAATCCTTTTATGGTTTTGACAACTGCTTTTTCTTTTCGGCTGGTACAGAAACAGGCGGCTGAATCGCCGCCCGTTCCGCTATGGTCTGTACCGCCTGCACGAAATCATATCCTCTCACTTTGATCAGATAGTCCAGTGCGCTCCTGCCCGTGATTGGATATTCCATAAGTTATTTCCATATCCGGGCATAAGAATAGCCGGATGATCTTTTTTCTTGAAAACCGTCCGGCTATGTAGTCTCTTTTAAACAAACATATTTCGCACTGTTTAATATCAAATTTTAATACCTAACTGCCTCATCATATAATATATATTTTCTGTTTTCACCCCAAATGCCCTTGCAACATCTGGAATCTTCGCCGCCTTATTTGGAGTTTTAATACTTAATCCCCCTGATGGCACTTCCACTGTAATAAGTGTATAGTTGTTTACAGCAGCAGTGGCAATCAGCCACGGATCTGCCACATCATTGGCAGCCCATATTTGTAATGCCTGTTCTTTATATAATCCACATGTTTGAACATATTGTAAAACTTCTTGATATTTACCGATGATTTCAGGCACAACATGACTGCAAATCACGAATCCCGACTCATTATCTATCCAGTCGGCAAGCTCGTCTTTTCCTTTTTCAATTTCCGTTTTTACCATATCAAGTAAGATCAGGTTTCCGGAATCCGTCCGCTTAGACAACTCTTTCCAAAATGTAGGAACTAAATCAAAAGCATAATACTGTCTATAAGGCGTCATAAAGGAATTCGAATCAATCAGAAACTTCTCTACCATTCTACACCTCCAAGACGCTGTGCAATCTCAGAAAATGTCTTTCGACTGGTATTAGTCAAATGATAAGCCTCTGTGTAAGTAGTCCTTCCCATATTAATACTTTCGCAAAGTGCTCTAACAAAACATCCGTCTAGTCGAGATCCCATTGTATTGTAATAATTTCCACCGCTGGTGTCTTTGCTTTCTTTCATTCGTTTATAATTTTCAATAGCTGTTTGTACCACTTGGTCATGAGACTTTTGACTGATTTTTCCACAATCTATTGCTTTTCTGGCTATAACAATCTCTCCACATCGGAAATATTTTGCCAAATCAGAAATCTTTGTATATACCTCCGTTTTGTGTTCACTCCATTTTTTCAAAAAAGACTCTTTCGGTACAATCAACTCGCCTGCCACCGCATTACATAACTTTTCTGTATCACTCACGCCTGTTAGTCGGTTTTGTCTGTCATTAAATAAATCACTTTTTCCAAGCCAAATATGAACTATTTCGTGTAATAAAGAAAATAATTTTGCACCATTAGAATCAGCAGTGTTGATAAATATCAGCGGTGCCCATTCATCCACCATAGCAAATGCCCTAAATTCATTAACATCTAAGGCTCGGTGCGTATTCTTTCCGACAATACCACTCATCATTACCACAACGCCGCATATTTCTAATTGTTCTCTGATATACGCAAATACCTCCCGCGAATTATGAACATTCTCATGCAAATTTTTACTTATATTCAAATCTGTACGAATTCTGTCAGCAATCTGATTTACGTCATATTCATCGCTTACACACCCTACTACAGGCAATTTATCAAAGCCCCTTTCCTGTCTGTATGCTTTCATCCAGTCCTGAATATTTTCCATTTCATGAATTGTATCAATTAAATTGCGGCTGGGATTTGCAAGCTGAATACTGTCTACTGTACGATATTCTAATAAACCGATTTCTTCAGTTGGTGGTGTTTGTAAGAAGAAATATCCTAACGGGATATTGCTTTTTTTACTAAAATCTTCTATCTGATTAAAAGTCGGTGTCTTAGTACCGTTAAGCCATTTTCTTATATTATTCATTAACTTTTCGCCAAGTTTTTCTTCCTGTGTTTGACTCAATGCCCAATTTATTATTTCCGGGCGAATATTTACATTTACTGTCGGCATAGTACACCCTCCTTTCATCAAATATTTCTACTGTAATTATAGCAAATTTTTTTTAGATGTGAACCACCTTTTCATGGTATTTTCAGAGTTCCAACCTCTCCACCGCAGTCATTGTTTCTTATTTTATCATTCCCAGCAAAAGCGGCTTGGCGTAAATTTGTCACATATGACGTAAATATATGTTATTGGCTCAGCCATCGGCTGAGATATTATTTGCAAGATATGCATTTTGTTAGACAAAATACTATCTTGTTATGGGGACACAGCCCCCCCCTAATACCTCTCTGTACTTTATTCCACAAACTTATAGTATTTATACACGCGAAAAAAGTCCCTGCATCACACAAGGACTTTACTGAAAACTAGATATTCTTTCCCTGGTGCAGCCCCTTTTCCTGCACCGTTTTCCAAAATTTTTTTATGGTATCCAAGGATTGCTGTTCCCCTTTCCCGATCAGGTAAACCATCATGGAGACATCACCGCTCTTATCATATCTCCGGAATGCCTGGCGGTATTTGGACTGGTCTGTTACCAGAATCGGAAGGAGCCCCGCATTAAGAAGCTGCTGGTTTAGGAGTATCCGTCCGGTTCTGCCATTCCCATCCCGAAACGGATGGATCCGCTCGAAACAGACATGTTCCTCGGCTAGCTGCTTTATTTTTTCATAGGAGATCTCATCCCCCCGTCCACGGAAGGAAAGATTAGCAAGGTACTCTTCCATCAATCCGGGTACCCGTTCATAAGCCGGCGGATAATAGGTCGCCTCTGCCAACGTACCAATATACAGGTTCTTTTCCCGGTAATCCGCCTCTTCCCCCAGGATCTTCCCATTCACATTCTTGATCCACTCTTCCGTGATGTTTGTCCCTTCCACATCCAGAAATTTCCGGATTGTACGATACAGGTTCTTCGCTTCCGTATATTCCTGGTAGGTATGCCCAGACCGCACGGTATCAAAGTCTACCACTTCGATTGTTTCGTCCAGTGAGAGCGTATTCCCTTCAATGCTGTTGGAGTTCCAACAAAAACGGTAGGCAAAATCTTTATAAAAAGGTTCCATGACCAAGGGTTCCGAAAATATCTCCTGGCAGGAAACCAAATCATGAAAAATGCTTTGGATCAGCTCTTCTTCCTTTAAGAACATCCTTTTTCACCTCCTGGGATTTCTTTTCTTATCTTAACATACCACAGAATTTTCTGCACTATTTTTCTTCAGTACCTTCCCGATCTTCCTTGCCCTGGAAAACACCTGGTCGATGCTGGTACACCGCAGCGTTAAATTAAACCGTTCGTATTCATTTTTGATCCGTTCCCCTATTGCTTCCTTACACATATATCCACCTCTTAGATCAAGACGAAGGAATATTGGTTTGAGCTTGTGAAATAAGTCGCTATTCCATCGTCTTCCAGTTGGCAGCACTTTATGTATTAATTGTCAACATACCGAGCGATGGCATACAATCAATAATGATATAGTTATAGGCCTTTTCCATTCGACACAAAAAAGGCCCCAAAAACCCTTATAACCACTGGAAAATGCTGTGTTTATAAGGCTTTTGGAGCCTTTAAAATTTCACCTAAGTTTTCTACCGAAAAGTTGCTTTACATTCCCATCTGCTTCGCAACCTCAGCCGCGAAATCCTCTTCCTTCTTCTCGATACCTTCGCCGGTCTCGTAGCGAACAAAGGACTTGATGGAAATCTTTGCGCTGTTGGCCTTGGCCACTTCCTCTACGTACTTGGCTACGGACTGCTTGCCGTCCTCTGCCTTTACGTATACCTGATCCATCAGGCAGATCTCTTTCAGCTCCTTGTTCAGACGACCCATCACAGCGCCCTGGATTACCTTCTCGGGCTTGCCGGCCATCTTGGGATCGTTGGCGATCTGAGCTGCCAGGATCTCCATCTCGTGCTTCTTGTAATCCTCGGGAACTTCCGTATCGGTTACATACTGGGGCTTCAGGGCCGCGATCTGCATAGCCACATTCTTGGCCATCTCCTTGATGTCATCGTTTACCACATCTGTCACCACGTCAACCAGTACGCCGATCTTTCCGCCCATATGGGTGTAGGAAGCCACAAAGCCTGCCTCCTCGGTTACCTGCACAAATCTTCTGATGTTCATGTTCTCGCCGATTACCGCGATCTGTCCGGCCAGAGCCTCGTTCACGGTCTTGGTGGTATCGAACTTCCAGGGCTCTGCCAGGAACGCGTCGATATCAGCTGCGGAAGTCTCCATGGCCTGCTCGGCAACCTGAGCCACATAGCCCTGGAACTTCTCATTCTTGGCAACAAAGTCTGTCTCGGAGTTTACCTCTACCGCTACAGCTTTCTTTCCATCCTCGGATACCAGTACCTTTACCAGACCCTCGGCGGCAATTCTGCCGGCCTTCTTCTGGGCGGTAGCCAGTCCCTTCTCTCTCAGCCACTCAATGGCCTTGTCCATATCGCCGTCGGTAGCAGTCAGGGCCTTCTTGCAGTCCATCATGCCGGCGCCGGTCATCTCTCTTAACTCTTTTACCATTCCTGCTGTAATAGCCATCGTTTTTCCTCCTGATCTGTCTCAAATAAGATGATGTTGGGTTAAAAATTACTCAGCGTCCGCAACAGCCTCTACGGGAGCTTCCTCCTCAAATTCGCCGGTAAACTCGCCCTCTTCCACAGCTGCCTCTTCCTCAGCGCCCTGCTTTGCCTCGATCACAGCGTCCGCCATCTTGGAAACGATCAGCTTCACGGCGCGGATCGCGTCGTCGTTGCCCGGGATCACATAATCCAGCTCCTCCGGATCACAGTTGGTATCCGCGATACCGATCAGGGTAATACCCAGTGTATGTGCTTCCTGTACGCAGATTCTCTCTTTCTTCGGGTCAACCACAAAGATGGCATCCGGCAGTTTCTTCATCTCTTTGATGCCGCCCAGGTTTCTCTGAAGTTTGTCCATCTCTTTCTTCAGAGCGATTACTTCCTTCTTGGGCAGTACATCGAAGGTTCCGTCCTCCTGCATAGCCTCGATCTCTTTCAGACGTTTCACACGGCTCTGGATGGTCTTGAAGTTGGTCAGCATACCGCCCAGCCATCTCTCATTCACATAGAACATACCGCATCTCTCAGCCTCAGCCTGAACAGCGTCCTGAGCCTGCTTCTTGGTTCCCACAAACAGAATGGTGCCGCCCTGAGCCGCGATGTCGGCCACTGCCTTGTAGGCGGTGTCTACCATTCCCACAGATTTCTGCAGGTCAATGATGTAGATGCCGTTTCTCTCGGTATAGATGTAGGGAGCCATTTTGGGGTTCCATCTTCTGGTCTGATGTCCGAAATGAACACCTGCTTCAAGTAACTGTTTCATTGAAATAACACTCATGTCTCTTCTCCTTTTGGTTAGACTTCCGTGTGCATCTGACTTCCGCCATCACCCGTCAGGCACCAATGCCGGAATCCACACACGTGATTAATTTTGCAACTTGTTCAGTATAGCATAAAGGGCCTGCATGGCGCAAGCCCTTTATACCCCTTTTTTACGGTTTTTTGAAACTTTTTTATTATTCTCTGCGCAGCGCTTCGATGGGATCCAGGTTGGCCGCCTGCACGGAGGGCAGGAACCCGAATATGATCCCGATCACCATGGAGAATACCACGGCGATGATAGCTGCCGGAATGCTGATCCCCACGGCCACCCCGGAAATCCGGTGTATCACCTGGGAAGCGCCCACGCCGGCCGCCACCCCCAGAATGCCTCCCAGGCTGGTAAGCACGGCGGCTTCTGTCAGAAACTGCCCCAGGATGGTGGTTTTTCTGGCGCCGATGGCCTTCTTCAGGCCGATCTCACTGGTTCGCTCTGTCACAGACACCAGCATAATATTCATCACGCCGATGCCGCCTACCAGCAGGGAAATGCCGGCAATCCATATAAGCTGCATATTGGTGGCATTGCTCAGGTTCTGCAGATCCCTGGCCTGTCCCAGCAGATCCTCCGCCTGATAGGTGATGGTGGAGTCCGTGCTGGTAATGGTGGCGTTCAGAATATTGGCCGTCTGCTGGCCCGCCCGGGTCATGTCGTCGGTGCTGACGGCCCGGATCACCACGTTCTCCGGCTCGTCGTAGTTGTACACGATGGGCCAGGAAGCCTTGGGGATATACAGCTGGCTGGTATTTTCCGCGCTGTAGGTATAATAGTCGTCAATGGACGTAATGTTCTGGGCGTAATCCGAGTTTTCCTCCACCAGCCCCACCACCGTAAAGGGAACGCCGGCAATCTCCACTGTTTTTCCCAGAGGATTCTCCGAGCCGAACAGTGTATCCGCCGCTGTCTGGTTCACAATCAGCACGGTACGGAACTGCTCATAATCCTCCGGCAGGAAATTCCGGCCGGTCTTCACCACATAGTCGCAGGTGGAAAAGTAAGCGGTATCAATTCCCATCACATTTCCGTCCGTAAGGGGGGTGTTCTGGTAGTACACGCCCTCCGAGATGTAGCGGCTGCAGTAGGCGGTTACCGCCTCCACCTCATCCAGATCCAGGATGGATTCCAGCGTCTTGTCGGACACCGGAGGAATCCCCTGGGGGATGCTGGAAGAATCATAAATCATGTAATCGGATCCTCCCTGCCGCAGCTTGACATTCACTGTATTGCTGCCGGCTCCCACCAGCTGATTTTTGATCTGTTCGTTGGTTCCGGTGATTGTGGACACAATGGCGATGATGGCCGCAATGCCGATAATAATACCCAGCATCGTCAGGAAAGACCGCATCTTGTGAGACCAGATTCCCTGAAACGCCAGTCTGATATTTTCAAACAAAGTTCCACCTCCCCTTAACCCACATAGTAGCTGTCATAAAACAGGCTGTCCACCTCCCGGGTGGCCGCCCCCTCTTTCACATCCTCCCCGTAGGGGAAGGCAACCTTATCCTCCATGGTAAGGCCCGTCTTAATCTCTGTGGCCGAGCTGTAAATCACCTGGCCGGTCTGCACATACTGCTTTTTCAGCAGCCCGTCTTCGCCCTGGATATACACATAGCTTCTGCCGTCATTCTCTGTCCGGATAAAATAGTTCTCCAGATAAATGCCGGTTGTGGGCGAATTGTCCACCAGCTGCAGGTCCACATACCCTTCCGTCAGTCCCTCCGCATCCTCGATATAGGCCAGGAATGGATAGTAGGAAGCGTTTGTATTATCGCCCCCGTAGCTGTAATAGTAATCATTGCTCTCTGTAGGATACATGGAAATCTCCGTGATGGTGGCGGTAAAGCTGAGACCCGAGTCATAGGACGTACCTGTCACCTGGTCTCCCACGCCCACGCTGTCCAGCCGCATCTCATTCAGGCTGCCCTGGACATACATGCCGGCTTCCCCTGTAATCACGATAAAGTCCTCGTCCACTACGGAATCTTCCACTGTGCCGGCGGACTTCACAATGCCGTCCATGGTGCTGCGCACAATCTGGCTGTCCAGCGTGCGGTCGTACTGCTTCAGCCTCAAATCGGATTCCCGAATCTGCAGCTGCGTCTCCTCAATATCCCGCTTCTGCTCCTCAATGGCAAGCTTCAGTTCCTCCGCCGTATAGGTTTCTCCGGTATCGCCGAAATCCCCAAAATCTCCGAAATCCCCGTAGTCGCCGAAGTCATCGTACATCTCGCTCTCCGCCTCCGTGGCGGGCTCTGTCTCCTCCAGCACATACAGGCGGTTCAGCCGGGCCACAAAGGCGGCCAGCTCATCCCGGTAGGGCACCAGGATCTCCGCGTATTCCGGGTTTGTCCACACAGTCTGGGGCAGATCGTAGAAGGCATCCACCGCGTTCCGGATCAGCTCCTTCATGGCCCGGATCGTATCATCATCCAGATCATTCGCCGACAGATTCTGGGGATCGGAAGTCTCCTCCTGAATGGTATCCTGCGCTTCCTCCGTTTCTCCCTCAGCCGGTTCCTCCGGCGTCTCTTCCGGCTGTTCCACCGTCACGTTTCCCGGCTTCAGCTGTTCCATACAGTAGACAAACTGATAGAAGCAGGCTCTCTCATAGGCCTGGGTCAGCACCTGGGCCGTGCTCTCCCCCACGATGGAAGCCACGGAAGGGTTCAGGGAATAGCTTCGCACTACTCTGCGCTCTCCCAGCACATCCAGCCCTTCCAGTTCCTGTTCCCGGACAACGGAAAGCTGCTCCCGGTAAATCCGAAGGGCCTCGCTGATATCGGAGGCAATCAGAGAATCCAGTTCCTGGGAGGAGAGCTGGGAAACTCTGGTGAGAAACGCGTTGACCGCTTTAATCACCGTCTCCTGATCCAGCTCCGTCATCTCATCTCCCTCCGGAGTCTCACTGTCATCCGTAAGCAGGGAATCCTCCGTCTGGGTTTCCGGCTCTGTCTCCGGATCTTCCAAAACGCTGTCTGATTCACTCTCTGTCTGCTCCGCACCGGAAGTTTCGCTCTCCGTCTGTTCCGGTATTTCCGGCTCTGTCTCCGCCGTGTCCCCCGGCGCTGTCTCGCTTTCGCCTGCAGTCCCGGCCTGGCTGCCGCTCTGGCTGTTATC
>UMKW01054832.1_pt1 | contig 10194 bp, 6 predicted proteins | sample 1966391 | NCBI WGS metagenome assembly UMKW01 (sample SAMEA4836183, study PRJEB28245) | human gut metagenome | biome: gut microbiome; material: fecal sample | place: Denmark | collected 2008
CGGGGGCAATGAACAGGCGCAGCCGCTGGAAGGTACGCTGTACCTCCCGGGGGCTGGTGAGATAGTTCAGGCTGTCCAGGCAGCACACCGCCGCATCCACTGTTCCATAAAGATCCAGCTCCGGCATGGATTGGTTAAGGAACACCGGCGGGATACCCTCTTTTCCCTCTGTCTTTTCCCGAGCGGCGGAGAGCATATCGGGGCTGGCGTCGGCCGCAATCATCTCGTAGCCCCGGCCCATGAGAATCTCCGTCATGGAACCGGTGCCGCAGGCCAGATCCAGCACCATGCGGACGGGAAGGCGGCTCTTCTTGAACAGTTTTTCCAGGTAATCTGCCCGACGTTCATAGCCCACATCTTCCGTCAGGCGGTCATACACACCTGCCAGGGCTTCATAGGCACTCATTTCTTCTTCCTCCTGTCCGCTGCTGCGTCCCGCCGGTCGAAATATGCCTCATAGCCTCCGTGTCCGAAGGCCAGAGAGCGATTGACCCGGCTGATGGTGGCACTGGAGGCACCGGTGCGCTCCAGAATTTCGTTGTAGATCATCCCATCGGTGAGCAATACCGCCACATCAAAGCGCTGCTCCATGGCCCGCAGCTCCGTCACCGTGCAGAGATCCTGAAAAAAGTTATATACTTCCTCCTCATTTTTCAGAGTCAGAATGGCCCGGTATAGGCCGTCGCTCTTTTCCTTCTTCGCAATTCTCGCCATCACGCTACCTCCACGGTCATAGTGCCCGTATTTTAGCACTTCACCCCGTGAAAGTAAACACCCCGGTCAAAAAATTCATAATCTCTTAAACATATCCGGCTCTAATCACACGCCTTGTTCCGGCAGGCACAGCAGCACAACGCACCGTGCACTGCGGACGCATTTCACACGGCGGACCAGTCTTTTCGTCAGCTTGGCAAGGAGTTATAGCGCTTTAAACTGGACAAATTCGTTAAATATGGAGAAAATGACCATACATTTTGAAAATATAGGCCATCTTTTTGTTTAAATCAACGTTATTCATTCCGTTTTTTTGTGGCTTTTGCCGTTGAGAAACTGACGGAAGTTGCCTTGACGGTAGGCAAAAAATTAGAGTATAATATCCCTAACATGGTCGTCTGGTTTTTTCTTCCTGCGGCCAATACCAGGGAGGTTTGCTATGCCCTACAGAGATGCTGACCAACTGAATACTTACCTCTTCCACGAGGGAACAGCTATAAGCGCCTATGAGTATATGGGCGCACATGCTACCACCCACGACGGAGAATCCGGCTATATGTTTCGCGTCTGGGCGCCGCGGGCAAAGGCTGTATCCGTAGTGGGTGATTTCAATTTTTGGGATACCGAGGCCCATCCCATGCATAAAATCACCGATGGGATCTGGGAGGTCTTTATCCCCGGCGGAAAGCCCTTTGACACCTACAAATTTGCTGTCACCGGGCAGGACGGGAATCTGCGCTACAAAGCAGACCCCTACGCCTTCCACGCTGAGACCCGGCCCGGTACTTCCAGTAAGCTTTATACCATCGACGGCTATCAGTGGGGCGACCAGCAGTGGCTGGAGTACCGCCATTCCCACCCCGTCTACCACGCCCCTCTGAACATCTATGAGGTCCATCTGGGCTCCTGGCGCCGGCGGGACAACGGTGATTTCATTGACTACCGGGACCTGGCCCATCAGCTGGCCCCCTATGTCAAGGAACTGGGGTTCAATTTCATCGAGCTGCTGCCCATTACCGAGTACCCCCTGGATGACAGCTGGGGTTACCAGTGCACCGGCTACTTTGCCCCCACCTCCCGCTATGGTACGCCCCAGGACTTCATGTACTTTGTGGATTACATGCACAAGCAGGGCATCGGCATCATTCTCGACTGGGTACCTGCCCACTTCTGTAAGGATGAGCACGGCCTCTATGAGTTTGACGGCACCTGCTGCTATGAGTATGAGGATAAGCGCAAGAGTGAGCACCACTCCTGGGGCACCCGGGTATTCGACTATGCCCGGCCGGAGGTGAAGAGCTTCCTTCTCTCCTCTGCGGCTTTCTGGCTCAAGGAGTACCACATCGACGGCATTCGGGTGGATGCGGTTGCCTCCATGCTGTACCTGGATTATGACCGCCCCGACGGCCAGTGGACCCCCAACATCCACGGCGGCAAGGAGAATCTGGAGGCCATCGCTTTCCTTCAGGAACTCAATAAAACCGCTTTCACCGTAAACCCCGACGCTCTGATGGTGGCGGAGGAATCCACCGCCTGGCCCCTGGTCACCCGCCCCGCCGATGTGGGCGGTCTGGGCTTCAATCTCAAGTGGAACATGGGCTGGATGAACGACATGTGCCACTATCTGAAGATGGACCCCTGGTTCCGCCAGGGCAACCACAAGGATATCACCTTCTCCATGTTCTATGCCTTTTCGGAGAACTACATTCTGCCCCTGAGCCACGACGAAGTGGTTCACATGAAGGGCTCCGTATTCGGCAAGATGCCCGGCGACCGTCAGCAGAAATTTGCCGGTGTCCGTGGCTTCTACGCCTACACCCTGGCCCACCCCGGCAAGAAGCTGAGCTTCATGGGCGTGGAGCTTGGCACCGAGAAGGAGTGGAACTCCTCCAAGAGTCTGGACTGGGAGCTACTGGATAACAAGGACAACCGCCAGCTCTACCAGTATATCAAGGATGCCAACCGCTTCTATCTGGAGCAGCGTCCCCTGTGGGAAGTGGACTTCGACTGGCAGGGCTTTGAGTGGTTGGTGCCTGACGACAACCACAACAACGTGGTGGTGTTCCTCCGCAAGGATCAGGATGAGAACCTGCTCCTCTGCGCCATCAACTTCAGTCCCAACACCTACGAGGACTACCGCTTCGGCTGCCCGCCGGTGAAGGAGTTTGTGGAGGTGTTCAACACGGACGAGCCCGCCTACGGCGGTACCGGCGTGAAGAATGACACCCCCTGTAAGGTCAGCTGGAAGCCCTCCCACGACAAGGAGTGCTCCGTGTCCATCAAGATCCCGCCTCTGGGCGCCGTGTTCCTGGTAGGACAGGGCAAGCTGCGGGCCAAGCCTCAGCGGAAAAAGGTGGCCGTTGAAAAAGCAGGAACAGAGAAAAAAGCTGCGCCAAAATCCTCCGCAAAAGATGGAAAAACCGTAAAGCGGGTATCTTCCAGGAAAAAAGCTTCTTCCGCGTCTGAATAATGCGCGTTTGAATAACGACTGAGAGAGGATGAGACACCGATGAAAAAAGAATGTATCGCAATGCTCCTGGCCGGAGGTCAAGGCAGCCGGCTGTATGTGCTCACCAGCAACGTGGCCAAGCCTGCCGTCCCCTTTGGCGGAAAGTACCGCATCATCGACTTCCCCCTGTCCAACTGCACCAACGCCGGCATCGACACCGTGGGTGTGCTGACCCAGTATAAGCCTCTGGAGCTCAACAGCTATATCGGCTCCGGCCAGCCCTGGGATCTGGACCGTCTGGACGGCGGCGTACATATTTTGCCCCCCTACATGCAGGAGGGCGAGCGGGGCAGCTGGTATAAAGGCACCGCCAATGCCATTTATCAGAACATCGGCTTTGTGGACATGTATGACCCGGATTATGTGGTGATCCTCTCCGGCGATCATATCTACAAGATGAATTACGCCAAGATGGTCGAGGCCCACAAGGCTGCCGGTGCCGCCTGCACCATTTCTGTGCTGGAAGTGCCCTGGGACGAGGCCTCCCGCTTCGGTATCATGGCTGTGGACGGCGAGGACAACATCGTGGAGTTCCAGGAAAAGCCCAAGCAGCCCAAGAGCAACCTGGCCTCCATGGGCATCTACGTCTTCTCCTGGAAGAAGCTGCGGGAATACCTCATCAACGACGAGAAGGACCCGAACTCCAGCAACGACTTCGGTAAGAACATCATCCCCAACATGCTCAATGCCGGTGAGAAGATGATCGCCTACCGCTTCGACGGCTACTGGAAGGACGTGGGCACCCTGGAGAGCCTCTGGGACGCCAACATGGATATGCTGTCCCGGGGCGACCTGGATCTGCTGGAGAGCAGCTGGCCCATCTATGCCCGGCTGCCGGCGGAGCCCCCCGCTTTCATCGGTAAGGCAGCTCTGGTGGAGCACAGCGTGGTCACTCAAGGCTGTGAGGTGAACGGCACTGTGAAGAACTCTGTTCTCTCCCACGGCGTGCAGGTAGAGGACGGCGCTGAGGTCCACTACTCCGTCCTCATGCCCGGTGTCACCGTGAAAAAGGGTGCTGTCGTGCGCTACGCCATTGTGGGTGAGAATTGCCAGATCGACTGCGGCGCCAGAATTGGCGGGGATCCCGAGTCCTGTGATCCCGCCACCTGGGGCATCACGGTCCTGGGGCCCGGCACTGTCATCGGCGAGGGCGAGGTTGTCGCCCCCAACACTATGCTCAACCGCGAGCACAAGGAGGTGCGCAGATGAAAGGTCTGCACGGAATCATCTTTTCTTACGAAAAGCATACTAATTTACGGGAACTGACCGCTAACCGGACCCCCGCGTCCGTCCCCTTCGCCGGACGTTACCGCATCATCGATTTCATCCTCAGCAGCATGGTCAACGCCGGTATTACCGACGTAGGTGTTGTCCTCCACGGCCGCTACCAGAGCCTTATGGACCACCTGGGCTCCGGCAAGGACTGGGACCTCAGCCGCAAGCACGGCGGTCTCCGGCTCCTGCCCCCCTTCGCCTACGAGAAGTCCGGCTTTATCCGGGAGTTCCGGGGTCGGATGGAAGCTCTGGCCGGTGTGCGTTCCTATCTGCAGGGCATCCGCCAGAGCCATGTGGTGATGGCCAACAGCGACCTCATCATCAACATTCCCCTTCAGGATGTCTACCAGGCCCACCTGAACTCCGGTGCAGACATCACCGCCGTGTGCACCAGCAACCTGGATGCAAACGCCGAGGACGTCAACTACTTCCGGCTTGACAGCAATGGACGGATCACTGAGACCCTCTTCTCTCTCCGCAATCCCGAAGGATACTACCGCTCCCTGGAGATCTATATTCTCTCCAAGCAGCTGCTGCCGGATCTGGGGGATGAGGGCACCAGCCACGACCTCTTCAACTTCCGCAGCGCCGTGCTCCAGGGCAAGGCCGACAGCCTGCACATCCAGAGCTACGTGTGGGACGGCTATGCCGCTCAGATCCACAGCGTGAAGGAGTACTATGACCGCAGCGTGGAGCTGCTGGATCCCGCCATCCGTCGTGAGGTCTTCCATCCCCAGCGGCCTGTTCACACCAAGGAGCGCAACGACGCCTCCACCTATGTGGATCCCGACGGTTCCTGCTCTAACTGCATCGTGGCCGACGGCTGCACCATCGAGGGCACCGTGGAGAACTCCATTCTCTTCCGGGGCGTATCCGTGGCACGGGGCGCCGAGGTGAAGAACTGCGTGCTCATGCAGGACGTCACCGTGGATCGGGATGCCGTGCTCCACTATGTGGTAGCCGACAAGAATGTGGAGATCATGGAGTCCCGTACCCTGATGGGCCACGACCAGTATCCCATGGCCATTGCCAAGAACAGCAAGGTGTAAAAAAGGGTACCCTGCCGTTCCTAAACCTTTTATCAATATCCACAATTTTCAGCCATATGCGGTAGTTTTTCCACGAATCACCTTTACTTTTTTACAATTTGAGGCTATACTCAACAATTGCAAAGGAGGCTTTCCTCATGAAAATCCTGTTTGCCGCCTCAGAGGCTGTTCCTTTTTGCAAGACCGGCGGCTTGGCCGACGTGGCCGGCAGCCTGCCTCAGGCTCTGGCCAGATCAGGTAATGAGGTGGCGGTGATCCTGCCCCTCTACCAGTGTGTGGCCGAGAAGTGGAAGGACCAGATGTCCTTCGTCTGCCATATTGAGGTGCCCCTGGGCTGGCGGCGTCTCTACTGTGGCCTGTTCCGGCTGGACCGGGACGGCGTAATGTGGTACTTCGTGGACAACGAGTACTACTTCAAGCGGGATACCCTCTACGGCCACTACGACGACGGAGAGCGCTTCGGCTTCTTCTCCCGGGCTATTGTGGCACTATTGCCCGCCCTGGCCTTCATGCCGGAGATCATCCACTGCAACGACTGGCAGACCGCTCTGGTTCCCATCTACCTCAAGGACGAGTGCGTCCGCTGGAGCGAAGTCCGCGCTATCAAAACCGTATTTACTGTCCATAATATCGAGTACCAGGGCCGCTATGGCAAGGAAACCCTGGAGGACCTCTTTGGTCTTGCCCCCGGCTGGTTTGCCGACGGCACCATTGCCATGGACGGAGATGTGAACCTTCTGAAGGGCGCTCTGATGACCTGCGACGCCATCACCGCTGTAAGCCCCACCTACGCCCAGGAGCTGCGCTACGCCTACTACGCCCACGGTATGGAGAGCGTCATGCAGCTCAACGCCGGAAAGCTCCATGGTGTCCTCAACGGCATTGATATGGACCGCTATGATCCTACCAAGGACCCGGGCATCCATGCCAACTATTCCGTCAACGACCTGTCCGGCAAGGCCGCCGATAAGGAGCAGCTCCAGAAGCAGCTGAACCTGAACGTGGACCCCAAGGTGCCCATTATTGCCATCGTCAGCCGTCTGGTCAGCCACAAGGGCCTGGACCTCGTTTGCCGGGTATTTGACCAGATCATGGATCTCAACTGCCAGTTCGTGGTGCTGGGCAGCGGCGACTGGAACTATGAGCAGTTCTTTGAACAGAAACTCAGCTGGTATCCCGGCCGCATGGCTTTGTACCGGGGCTATAACGAGCCTCTGGCCATGGCCATTTATGCCGGCGCGGATCTGCTGCTGATGCCCTCCAAGAGCGAACCCTGCGGCCTGGCACAGATGATTGCCATGCGCTATGGTACCCTTCCTATCGTCCGGGAGACCGGCGGTCTGAAGGACACCGTCCATCCCTACGAGTCCTGGTGCGGAGCCGGAAACGGCTTTACCTTCGCCGACTACAACAGCGGCGATATGCTTTATGTCATCCGGCAGGCGGTGGACCTTTACTATAACAACCCCGCTGCTTTCTACAAGCTGCAGCATGCCGGCATGACAGAAGATTTCAGCTGGACACGCAGCGCAGAAGCATATAATGAGATCTATCGGTCCATCTGCTCCTGAGCAGCAGGCCTGATATGCAGGCGGGGGGTATCGTTCGGATACGCCCCGCCTTACTTTTGCATGAAATGAGGATTTTGCCCTATGGAAAAATTCACCAAGGAGTCCTTGAAGCAGGCTATTCTGGATAAGCTGCATCTGAACTTCGGCTGTACCGTGGAGGAAGCCACGGAGGAGAACATCATGAAGGCCTGCGCTATGGTGCTGCGGGACCGGATGAGCGCCCACGCCGTGGAAACCCGCACCGAGGTCCGCAAGGAGCAGCTGCGGCAGGTCCACTATATGTCCCTGGAGTTCCTGATGGGCCGGAGCCTGATGAAGAACGCCTACAACCTGGGCGTACTCCAGCCCCTCCGGGAGGCCATTGAGGAGCTGGGCTTCAAGAGCGCCAACATCTTCGACATGGAGCCCGACGCAGGTCTGGGCAATGGCGGCCTGGGCCGTCTGGCAGCCTGCTATCTGGACAGCCTGACCACACTGGAGATCCCCGCCTGCGGCTACTCTATCTGCTATGAGCTGGGTATCTTCCGTCAGAAGATCGTGGACGGCCAGCAGGTGGAGCTGCCCGATAACTGGAAGGAGCAGGGCGACGCCTGGCTCATTCCCCGTCCCGACGAAATCGAGGAGGTCCACTTCGGCGGTACCCTCCGCGAATTCTGGGCTGACGACCATCTGCACATTGTCAACGAGGGCTATACCCGGGTACTGGCGATCCCTTGCGACATGTCCATTGCCGGTTATGACACCCGTCACACCAATACCCTGCGTCTCTGGGACGCCAAGAGCCCCACGCCTATCGACATGAGCCTCTTCAGCCGGGGCGAGTACCTGAAGGCCAGCGAAGAGCAGGCCATGGCGGAGGTTATCGCAAAGGTCCTCTACCCCGAGGACAATCACTATGAGGGCAAGAGTCTGCGCCTCAAGCAGCAGTACTTCTTTGTCTCCGCCACCGTGCAGTCCATTGTCCGCAAGCACATCCAAGCTTACGGCACTCTCACCAACTTCCACGAGAAGAATGTCATCCAGATCAACGACACCCACCCCGCTCTGGTGATCCCTGAGCTCATGCGTATCCTGATGGACGATGCGGGTCTTGACTGGGACACCGCTTGGAACATCACGGTAAACTCCGTGGCCTACACCAACCACACCGTTCTGGCGGAAGCCCTGGAGCGCTGGCCCCAGGCCCTGATGCAGTCTCTGCTGCCCCGGATCTGGCAGATCCTCTGCGAGATCGCCCGGCGCTGGCAGACCAAGGTGGAGAACTTCTACCACGACGAGGCCAAAACCAAGAACATGGCCGTTATTTGGGACGGAGAGGTCCGTATGGCCAACCTCTGCATTGCCGGCGGTATGGCTGTCAACGGCGTCAGTGCCCTCCACAGCGACATCCTCCGCCACGACGTATTCAAGGACGCCTACGGCATGGAGCCGGAGAAGTTTAAGAACGTCACCAACGGCATCGATCACCGCCGGTGGCTGGCAGAGATCAACCCCGGCCTGGACAGCCTGATCCGCGACCTGGCCGGTGGTGACGAGTACCTCCTCCACCCCGGCACTGCTCTGCCCAAGCTGGACACCTACGCTGATGATAAAGAAGTCCTTATCCGTCTGGAGCAGATCAAGAAGGCCAACAAGCTGGCCTTTGCCAAGTGGGCCAAGAAGGAGCAGGGCGTCATCGTCAACACCGACGCCATCTTCGACGTGCAGGTCAAGCGCCTCCACGAGTACAAGCGCCAGCTCCTCAACGCCATGCACATCATCCACCTCTACCTCCAGCTGCGGGATAACCCCAACATGGAGATGCGTCCTCACACCTTCCTCTTCGGCGCCAAGGCAGCACCCGGCTACGCCGTAGCCAAGCGGATCATCCGCCTCATCAACTCCATGGCCAACCAGATCAACAGCGATCCCATCTGCAAGGATAAGCTGCAGGTGTTCTTCCTGGAGAACTACCGCGTGTCCATGGCCGAGGTGCTGATGCCCGCCAGCGAGGTCAGCCAGCAGATCTCCACCGCCGGCAAGGAGGCCAGCGGCACCGGCAACATGAAGTTCATGATGAACGGTGCCCTCACTGTAGGCACTCTGGACGGCGCCAATGTGGAGATGCATGAGGTGCTGGGCGACGAGAACATGTTCCTCTTCGGCCTGAAGACCGACGAGGTCAAGGAGATGCGCAACAGCGGCTACAATCCCTACCGTCTATACAGCCGGGATCCTGCCCTGCACCGGGTGCTGGACCAGATCAGCAACGGTTTCAAGGACGGTATCCGCTACGACGACCTGGTGGAGCGGCTCCTCTTCGGCAGCGGTTCCCCCGCCGACGAGTATATGCTCCTGGCGGACTTCGCCTCCTACTGCGCCGCTGAGCGGCGGATGGTAGAGACCTACGCCGATCGGGAGAAGTGGAACAAGATGAGCCTGCACAACATTGCCCGCTCCGGTATCTTCGCTGCGGACCGGTCCATTGCCGACTACGCCGACACCATCTGGCACGTACCTTACAAGAAGTAAGCTCTTTTCCGCCGGCTCTCCCTTAAGGAGAGCCGGCGGTGTTTTGAGAAAAACGCCCAACATCAGGCGGTCCTTTTTCTGCCCTCACGTCCTGATATCATGAAAAAACTGTGAATTTTCCGCAAATACCTCCCGCCGCACTTGCGGCAGGAGGTATTTTATGTTACACTATGTTGGTTAATCTGTACAAACCAGAAAAATGACACAACTGTGAGGAATGATATTATGGAGATCACACAGGGCGTACGCTTTGACTCCCTGGGATTGTCCCCGGAGCTCATGCGCGCGCTGGAGAAAAAAGGATATGTGGAATCCACTCCCATACAGGCGGGGTGCATTCCCCCTATGATGGACTGGCAGGATGTCACCGCCAAGGCCCCTACCGGAACCGGCAAAACCTTTGCCTTCGGCATTCCTATCATTGAGCATGTGGACCCGGAGAGCGAGGCGGTCCAGGCAGTAATTCTGGCTCCTACCCGGGAGCTGGCCATGCAGATTACCTCTGAGATGCGGGACCTAGCCCAGTTCAAGCCCGGTATCCGCATGGTCTGCCTCTACGGCGGCC
>UMKW01038970.1_pt1 | contig 10159 bp, 8 predicted proteins | sample 1966391 | NCBI WGS metagenome assembly UMKW01 (sample SAMEA4836183, study PRJEB28245) | human gut metagenome | biome: gut microbiome; material: fecal sample | place: Denmark | collected 2008
ATTCAGGGCGCAAGCAATTGCCTGGCGAATCAGCTGATTGTTGGTAACGTCGTCAAAAGAATTGAAGGCCAGATACTTAACATTGGCGCCAGTGACCTGGATCACATTCAGATTCTCATCTCCCTGGAGTACGGGCAGCTCGATGGGATCGGGAGAGGTAATCGCCTGAACTTCATCGTTCTGCAGAGCCACGCTGCGGGAAGATGCTTCGGTGATAACACGGAAGTCAATGTACTTGGTAGGGGCAACTTCGCCCCAGTAATCCTCAAAACGCTCCAGAGAAACTTTCTCATTCTGTGAATACAGGGTGCTGAAGAAGGGGCCGGTGCCGATGGCCGCACCATTGGCCTCGTCTTCGGTACAGGCTTTCTCACTCAGAATGGAAAACAGCTGATCGGCGCAGATGAAGGCCCAGTCCTGGTTGACAGCTTTCAGCTTCATCTCTACCGTTGTCTCGTCAACGGCAGTGATGGACTCCAGGTTACCCAATCGAGCGGCCACATCGGGCATATCAAAGGCCCGGGTATAGGTATAGACAACGTCATTCGCTGTCAGAGTCTCACCGTTGTGGAACTTGATACCCTCGTTCAGATGGAAGGTATAGGTCAGACCGTCCTCAGAAATTTCGTAGTCCTTAGCCAGCTCAGGAACAACTACATTCTTCTCCGGATCAATCCCCAGCAGAGATTCGTGGGTACAATTCCAGATAATCTTGTTTGCCACAGTGTCGCCTGTCTGCGGATCAAGAGATGTCGGCGTACTGTCCAGAGCCACCACCACTTTTTCACGGATCACAGTACCCTCCGGCTGCTCGTCGTTCATGCTGCCGGTATTTGCTGGGGGGGCATCATTTCCTGTCTGGTTGTTTGTCTGGCTGTTTGTCCCATTCCCACAGGCGGAAATCACGGAAGCCACCATGACAAGCGATAGTACCAATGCCAACAGTCTTCTCAGTTTCATGTCGAATCCTCCTCACTCATATTCTCACGTATCTGCTTATTCTGCAATATGCAGAAGGGCATCCCTTTTACAAAAAGCCATAATAGGGTGTCTGGGTCACAGTGGTTTTCACATATCTAATCATAGTGATCGCATCATACACGGGAAGGTTCAGTTCCGCCTGGATCCGATGAGCATATGGAGGCATATCCGTACACTCCAGCAGGATCGCCCCAATATCGGGGTTCTCCGCCACCATTCTGTGGGCAATGGCAGAGAGCTCGTCCCCCACTTTTTCATAATCCAGTCCCCCTGTGCCGGTCAGGATGTTGGGAAACTCCTCCTCATCCTGAGCCCCATATACTACACAGCGGGCCTGCATGTCCTCACTGATGCCACAGGCCTCAAACAAGGACTTTGTCAGGGTGCGGCTGTTAGCGGTCATAATACCCAATTTCTGACTGGACTTCATTCCGATCAAAGCCCACGGAACCTGTACCATTGAGGACAGGTAACAGGGAACATCTATCTGGTCCGCTACCAGTTTCTGATAATGGCCAAAGAATCCGCAGTTGGCACAGATCGCCCGGCACCCATCCATTTCCAATTGCTTTGCGGCCGCCAGAATGTTGTCCACCAGAGACATGTCGCCAGCCAAAATGTTGTCAATCCCGGACCCTTTGACCTCCATAAATTTTACCGGGAAATCATAGGTATACGCATTGGATACGTTCCCGGGGAAAAAGGGAAGATGCGCCCACAGCTGCAGAATTCCGATAGGAAATCCATTCATCAGCTGCCCAACAGTGGTATCATACCTGCGATTGGCAGTTGTCGGGCCCATATATCCCCAGTTCCGAATGATCTCGCTCATACAAATCCTCCCTGTCACCATCATGCGATCTGCAGCAAACCGCAGGCCGCCGGTTCCGCGCTTTTACTGCTTACTGCACATTCACATCTGCAGCAGCATCTTTTAAAACAAATTCTTTACTTTTTTCCGGTACGGACATACCGCAGCAGGGTCTCCTGGTCCATTCCCGCAATTCCCAGTTCTTCCAGACCACAACCCTCTTTGCGCCAATCTTTTTCGTGGACCACATTGATAATATCAATAAAGCCGTTGGTCAGCGGCATAGGTACACCAATTACCTCAGCGATAGCTGCCCATGGCACTAATCCAAAGGGAATGTCCTCCGTCAAATAGCGGCTGTCCAAACTGTTAGGACCACAGATTGGGGTCAGACCAATAGAGCCGTGCCCTTCCTTGTAAAGATCCTGCCAGGTCCACTGGTATCCCTCGGGGCGGCCTGCGAAATCCTCCATAGGACGCAGGTTGTATCCCAGCTTCTCGCCCACTGCCTTGCGCTCCTTGTCCATGGCAATGTTTAGCCGGCAGGCCGAGGGCGTCCATCCGTGCTCATACAGATAGAAACTCACCTGAGGGCGCTCAATATTGGAGATGTTGAACAGGACGGGACCCGCATGCCAATCGGGGTTCACAATGGCCAAGCCACACTCCAAAACGTCAGTATAAATCTTTTCAAAGGGGAAAAGGTCCTCGCGCATCTCATCAATAAGCTCAGCGCCCTTCTCTGCCGGCAAGAAAGCGATATTAATCGGGTTGCGGCCAAAGACGTTAACGGTATCGGACCCCTTTTCTACCAATCGGGCATCATACGGCAGATTGTTGGCATCGGCAAATACAGGGCAGTCTTCATCCCCAAACTCCTTCTTCAGCACCAATGCAGAGAATGCACCGGGATAAGTGACAACGATCTGATCTTTGTGCAGATGTCCTTTCAACAGCTTGGCATAGCCAGCATGGGAAAAAGCAGGGGCAACAATGCAGATATAGCGGCATCCCTCTACGGCCTCTGCAATATTGTCCGTAACCATGTTCAACGTTACCGGGCCCTGCAGTTCCGGAATATTGCCCTGCAGGCGGATCGTCTTTGTTTCAAACACTTTCCGCAGGCCGTCCTTGAATTGAGGCATTTCGTACATATTGACCGTATGCCCCTTCAATGCCAGTTCCGCCGCCATTGTATGTGCGCCATTGCCTCCGCCTAAAACTGCGATTTTTTTAGGAGTCATAGTCTTTCACCTGTCCTTTACCCTTCTTCAATAAATTCTTTTCCCTGTTTTCGCCCCCGTTCGTCCGGACATTCATCGAAGAATGTTCCGCCCTTATATGCGAAAGCGGCCACATCTCACATTTAGACAAAACATGAGACGCAACCGCCCCATGACGACAGGTTGGATATTATTTACTAATAAATCATATACAACTGTCATCATTTTAGCATTTTTGACAACTTGTTTCATCATCCAAATAAAGTGAAATTTCACTTCTCTCTGACGCTTTTTTCCTACGTTTCGTACGAAAAACACTGCATCATTTTATGTGCAAACGCAAAATGCCGCCAATCCTTCAAAATCATATAAATAAAAGCTTACACCTGTTATCCTAGTGTTCGTCGAATATGGATCAGATAGAGCGTCATCACCTGGTGAAAATCATACAGATCCAAGCCGTACAACATCTTAATCCTATTAAAACGATAGACCAGCGTACTTTTGTGAATATGAAGCGCCTGCGCAGTTTGTGTAAAATGGAATTTTGACCTGCACCAATGTCCGATCAGGTCCATTACCTCATCCCACTCACCAGATCCTGCCAAAGCCCGGAAAAAATTCTCTGTAATTTTGCTGCAAATGCTCTCTGGTAAGTTGGTCGCAATACGTTCCAATGTAACATCCGCGCTGGCCAGGCAATTCTCCGATCTGATGCCCGACTGCATAACCTGCATTACAAAGCATGCGTTTTCATAGGAGGACCACATTTCCTCCAAGCAAAGGGACGGCACACCGATGGCAATACGCACATCATATCCCTCTCCGGTAATATCCGCAACAATCTCCGCACATTTTTCCCGCAGATTATCCAGTGCCACATGCTCATTCCCCCCCGGGTATGCTGCAAATACCACATACTCCATTTCACTCTGCATGCACACAAAATCCTGCTTGCCTCCAAAATATTTATATAGTTTTTCCCGCGCGAAACCGTTTATCTGCGTTCGGCTGCTGTCACCGTGCTTTCCTCCCAATTCTAGCAATATGGCCACCCGCATAATGTTCAGATCGATCCCCATCTCATAGGCGCTGTTATACACCGCCATCGGATCACGGGTCCGTTTGTCATATGTGATGATTTCCCGAAAAATGCGCTGCCGCCAGTAATCCTCCTGAATAGTATCCTGCTGCTGTGTCTGAAACCCGAGAAACACCTGCGCCATCTGCTGCATTAACAGCGCAAATTTGGATATCTCCTCCGGCGCACCTGTTACTCCAACCGTACCGATCACATTGCCATCCATAAGAATAGGAATTGTCATACCAGGTTTGGTCCCGGAAAGATATCGGACAGCATTCACATTATGGTGGGCCTTTTGGCCGCTGCGGATCACCTCCAGAGACGCTTCGTGCAGCGTCCCCACGCGCGTTTCATCGCTACAGGCCAATACATATCCCTCATCATCTGTAATAAGCACATCATGTTCAATGACCACACTGGCCGACTGGGCAAGTTTGCTGCACAAATCGCGGCTCAGTATGCTCTTGTGGCCGATAGTCCGTTTGCCTTTCGTTTCCACAAAGATCCTCCTCGCAGTCGAATACATTCTCGAAATTATACCACTGAAATTAAAAATAGGCAAAACATTCTCTTCCGTCATGGCCCTCGGTATTCCTGACATATGCCGTACCATGTATCAGCAGCAGAGTATCCATCTGCTCTGCCACCATTCTGCTGATAACAGCAGAAATATCACTAAACTTTACTCTGTATCCTTTCAGAAGTTCTGCGGACGGTATCCACAGCACAAACAACCCGGCTGGCGCATCCAACGCCAGCCGGGCCCTGAAAAAGCAGGCTGTATTTGCAGATCTTACAGGTTGTAATAGTGGGCAAACTCCGCAGGATGAGGGATCTTGGCCATCTCGGCACACTCCTTGCGCTTGCCGGCAATAAAGTTGCGAATCAGCGTCTCGGGGAACACACCGCCCTTGGTCAGGTAGTCGTGGTCCTTCTCCAGGGCATCCAGCGCCGCCTCCAGAGTGGTGGGCAGGCCCTGGAGCTTGGCCTTCTCCTCCTCGGGAAGGGTGTAGAGGTTCACATCATAGGGACCCCAGCCGTTCTCATGGGGATCAATCTTGTTCTCGATACCGTCCAGGCCAGCCATCAGCAATGCCGCGTAGCAGAAGTAGGGATTGCAGGTAGCATCGGGGTTCCGCAGCTCGAAGCGGCGCAGCTCCGGAGTCTTGGCGTAGGCGGGGATGCGAATCACGGCGCTGCGGTTGCTGGTAGCGTAGCCCACGGTGACAGGGGCCTCAAAGCCCGGCACCAGACGCTTGAAGGAGTTGGTACTGGGGTTGGTGATGGCGCACAGGGAGTGAATGTGTTTGAGAAGGCCTCCCATGAAGTAGTGGGCCTCCCGGCTCAGGTGGGCATAGCCATCGTCATCGGAAAAGACGGGCTTGCCATCCTTCATCAGCAGCATATGGACATGCATGCCGCTGCCTGCCTCACCGTAGACCGGCTTGGGCATGAGGGTGGCACTGAGGCCGTATTTGGGGGCAGTGTTGTGGATGATATACTTGATCATCATAGTGGCATCGGCCATCTTGGACATCTCACCCAGCATAGGCTCGATCTCAAACTGACCGGCTCCGCCCACTTCGGGGTGGTGGTACTTCACAGGAGTCCCCGCCGCCTCGATGTGCATGCACATCTCGCTGCGGCACTCATAGGTACGATCCAGGGGCTTGGCAATGTGGTAGTGGCCCTGGCGTGGGACAATGGCTCCGGTGCCGTTAACCCCGCTGTTCCAGTGGGCCTGCTCCGCGTCGATGGTCATACCGATGGCGTCAGGCCGCACATCCCAGGTCACACTGTCAAAGAGATAGAACTCAAACTCCGGCAGGATCAGCATGGTGTCTGCCACGCCGGTATCCCGCATATATTTCTCCGCCGCCAGAACAATGTTCCGGGGGTACTGGTCCAGAGGACGGTTGTGGGGGTAGTCGATGATCATGGCGTTGCCGGTCATGGAAAGGGTGGGGACGTCACAGAAGGGATCCACCTGAGCGGTCTCCGGGTCGGGAATAAAGACCATGTCGCTTTTTTCCACCACGGCATAGCCGTAATTGGAGGCGTCAAAACCGATACCCTCGGTCATGGTGGCCTCGGTAAAGTTTCGGGCCGGGATGGTCACGTGGCGGAACTGTCCGTTGATGTCGACCATCTTGAAATCGACCATCTGAATGTTTTCCTCTTTGATGCGCTTGATGATGTCTTTAGCGGTTACTGCCATAGTCATTACCTCGTTTCTGCCCCAGATCACTTTGTGGGCAATCATTTTTCAGGCCCGGTTTTGTACAAGATCGACAAATATTTTCCTGACAAGGCGGCTTATTTAGCGTAAAATGCTTCTGCGGTCATCATAGCAAACAATCTTTCTTCTGTCAAACATTTTATTCAAAAAAGTAATAATATTTTTTCATTACTTTTAATATTACATTTTTTGAAGCCAAGTAATCTTTAAATATTTCAAATTGTTTTTCTATTAGGTATACATTGTCTACATCACTACTTTTCAAGTATAAAATAAATTTTTAAAACATTTTTTCAAATATATTGATATAAGCATCGCCATTACCTTTCATTTTCTTACAAACTGCCTTTTTGTTATATTAATAAATTATTATTACTTTATAGAAACCTCTCTTCTCGCAGGAGGCTTTACAGTCTGTTCAGAAAGATCGTCTCCTGCAGGATCACTCTTCCCCCGCCGGCTTCTTTTTTCAGCTTAAATTAAGGTAGTTGTCGTATGATACCCTTAGGAGGGGTTGGGGTGATCAAGCATGAAAATATTAATCATTGAAGACGAAAAACTGCTGGCGGACTCCATTGGGGCCCTTCTGACAAAGAACGGCTTCTCTGTGGAGATCGTATACGACGGAGAATCCGGAGCGCAATACGCGGAGCTGGGGATCTACGATCTCCTGATTTTGGATGTAATGATGCCGAAGATGGATGGCTATGCGGTAGCCAAACGGGTCCGCTCCCTGCATCTGGGAACACCCATTCTCATGCTGACGGCCAGATCAGAGCTGGAGGATCGCATTCTTGGCCTTTACTCCGGTGCCGACTACTATCTGACCAAGCCCTTTGACACCCGGGAACTGCTGGCTTGTATCAACGCCCTGCTGCGCAGACAGGGCGCTCAGGTGGACGAACTGGTCCTGGGAAACACCTCTCTGGATCTGGCTTCCGCCACTTTGTGCTGCCATGCCAGCCGTGTCCGCCTCTCCGCCAAAGAATTTGATATCATGCGCTTTTTGCTCCAGGCCGGAGAACGAAATCTCTCCAAAGAGGCCATTCTGGCCAGAGTATGGGGATACGACTCCGATGCAGTGGAGAATCATGTGGAGGTCTATATCGGTTTTCTCCGAAAGAAGCTGACCAGCATCGGCTCCAATGTCCGCATCGAGACCATCCGCCGGCTGGGGTATCACCTGGAGGTGTGCGGAGAATGATCAAAAAGCTGCGCTTCAAATTTGTCCTCATCAACATGAGCATTGTCTCTTTGATGCTGGTGGTGATTCTGGGACTGGTTTTTTATTTTACCAGGGCCAATCTGGAGTCTGAGAGCATACACATGCTCCAGAGCATTGCGGCCCAGCCTTTTCACCTTGGCATCCCCAGCGAACAGGGTGAGGACGTGCGCCTGCCCTTTTTCACCATTCAGCTGGGCCCCCGCGGCGAACCGGTCGCCACCGGCGGTGGCTACTATGACCTGTCCGACAGCGAATTCCTTCAGAATCTCGTGGAAGAGGCCTTCTCCTCTCCTCAGAAGCTGGGGGTAATCCCTGCCTACAATCTTCGCTACTATCGGGCTGGCACCCCAGTCAACCAGTATCTGGTCTTTGCCGACACATCCAGTGAGGAGGCCACCTTGCAAAGCTTGGTACAGACCTGTCTGGTGATCGGCTGTGTGAGCTTTTTTCTCTTCCTATGGATGAGTATTCTTCTGTCCAAATGGGCGGTCAAACCGGTGGAGCTGGCCTGGAAGCAGCAGCGGCAGTTTGTGGCAGACGCCTCCCATGAGCTCAAGACTCCCCTGACAGTCATTCTTACAAACGCCGAGCTGGCGCAAAATCCGGACTACAGCCCGGAGAGCCGAGACCGCTTTCTCTCCAGCATTCAGACGGTCTCCCACCAGATGAAGGGACTGATCGAGCAGCTGCTGCAGCTGGCCCGGGCAGACCACACCGACACCAGGGGTACTTTTACGCAGATCGATCTCAGCAAGCTGGTATCCGACAGTCTGCTGCCCTTTGAGCCCATATTCTTTGAGGCCGGTCTGCCTCTGACGGCAGATCTCGCGGAAAATATACATGTTATGGGCGACGAGGCCCAGCTGCGGCAGGTTCTGGACATTCTGCTGGACAACGCCAGAAAATACGCCAAAGAGGGCGGAACCACCTGGGTAAACCTGCGGCGGAAGGGCAAAGGCCGATGCGTCCTGACAGTAGCGGACGAGGGAGCTCCCATCCCCGCCCAGGCACTGGAGCACATCTTCGAGCGCTTCTATCGGGCTGATCCAGCCAGGAGCAGAACCGGCAGCTTCGGTCTGGGGCTGGCCATTGCAGAGGCCATCGTTACCCGGCACCGCGGGAAAATATCGGCCGAGAGCCGGGAAGGCATCAACACCTTCCGCGTGGAACTCTCCTGCCTGTAGTTGACATACCAAAAGAGGATGCGGCACCTGCGCCGCACCCTCTTTTTTTGCACCCGCACCGCCGTTTTCAGCGTTGTTTCAGTTTCACTCCCTATAATGATCCCGTGCGGAAGCACTCCAGCACAGCGAATCATGCAAGCAAGGAGGTCAACCATGATTGCGGTTGAGCATTTGACCAAATGTTACGGCGATTTCATGGCGGTCAGCGATCTGTCCTTCACCATTGAGGAGGGCCACGTATACGGCTTCCTGGGTCCCAACGGCGCAGGAAAATCCACCACCATGAACATTATGACCGGCTGTCTCTCCGCCACAGCGGGCAGTGTACAGATCGACGGCCATGACATCTTCGAGGAGCCCGGCAAGGCCAAGGGGCTCATCGGCTATCTTCCCGAGCAGCCGCCCCTCTATATGAACGAGACACCCATAGAGTATCTCCGGTTCGTGGGAGAAGCCAAGGGGCTTCGGGGGGCGGAGCTGGATGTCCAGATCAAGGAAGTCATTGCGCAAACCCGGATCGAAGATGTCAAAAACCGCCGCATTTCCGCCCTCTCCAAGGGCTACCGTCAGCGGGTCGGCATTGCCCAGGCCCTGCTGGGAAACCCCAAGGTCATCATTCTGGACGAACCCACCGTAGGGCTGGATCCCCTCCAGATTATCGAAATTCGGGACCTCATCAAGCAGCTGGGCCAGACGCACACCGTCATCTTCAGCTCCCACATTCTCTCAGAGGTTCAGACCATCTGTGACAAGATTCTGATCATCGCCCGGGGGAAACTGGTGGCCTTCGGTGATCCGGAGAGTCTGGAAAAGCAGCTGCTCTCTCCCAGTGAGATCACCCTTACCGCTGAGACCGCTGCGGGAACAATCCGGGATATCACGGCGAAAATCCCCCACATCTCGGATATTTCTGTAACAGCAGAGTCCTCCGGCATCACCACTGCCCTTATTCGGACCGACGCCGAGGACATCCACGATACCTCCCGGGCTCTCTTCTTCGCCTTCGCGGAAAAGAAGATCCCTCTGCTGGAGATGTCCCTGAAGCGCGCCAATCTGGAGGATATCTTTATTGAACTGACGGAAAGCACCGCAGAGGAGGACGCCTCCGCTGCAAATTCCCCGACGAACACGTCGGAAGAAAGTGAGGTGGCAAACCAGTGATTGCTGTTCTGAAACATGAGCTGCGCAGCTATTTTCACTCCCTCACAGCCTATGTCTTCGGCGCCTTCCTGCTGGCCTTCGTAGGCTTTGGTTCCATGCTCTATAACCTCCAGGCCGCAGTGAGCAATTTTGAATACGTCCTCAGCTTCGGCAGTCTGGTCTTCGTGGTCATCGTACCCATTCTGACCATGCGGGTCATCGCCGAGGAACGCAAGCAGAAGACGGACCAGCTTCTCTACTCTCTGCCCATC
>UMKW01014465.1_pt1 | contig 10101 bp, 9 predicted proteins | sample 1966391 | NCBI WGS metagenome assembly UMKW01 (sample SAMEA4836183, study PRJEB28245) | human gut metagenome | biome: gut microbiome; material: fecal sample | place: Denmark | collected 2008
TAGATCTGATACCACTCGTAGTGCTCCAGCTTTACATCCAGAGCCTTGATGGCCAGATCCAGGCGGTCCAGCTTGCTGCTACCCACCAGGGGCATGGCCTGGACGGGATGATACATGATCCAGGCATAGACGATCACCGCCGGCTCCACGCCGTACTTGTCGGCAATGGTCTTGATCACCGCCATGGCCTTGGCGCACTGCTCGTCGTCGCCCTTAAAGAGCCGGCCGCCAGCCAGAGGAGACCAGATCATGGGGTGGATGCGGTTGGCCGCCAGGTAGTCCATCATGCCGGAGTTGAAGTGCTCAAAGCACACGGGGTTCCACTCGATCTGGTTGGTCACCAGCTGGCCGCCCACCGCCTTCTGGAGGGCATCGAACTTGAAGGGATCAAAGTTGGATACACCGATCTCCTTCACCAGGCCCTCCTTCTTCAGGGTCAGCAGGGCATCCGCGGTGTCGTAGGGATCAAAGCAGGGATCCTCCCGGTGAATGAGGTACAGATCCAGGTGGTCGGTACCCAGGCGCTGCAGGCTCTCATGGCAGGACTGGAGCACCCGCTCCTTCTTGGTGTTGTAGTAGCCGAAACCGCCCTCCTTGTAGATGCCAGTCTTGGACACCAGCTCAATCTTCTCCCGGATGGAGGGGTCGGCGGCAAAGGCCTTGCCCATGAGGGTCTCGCACAGGGTATCGCCGTAGATCTCAGCGGTATCAAAGGTGGTGACACCGCGGTCAATGCATGCATGCATGAACTTCACCAGCTCATCGGTGGTGAAATTCCAGCCGTCCAGCCGCCAGAAACCGGCGATTACCCGGGACAGGCTGAGGTTTTCGCTTACGTTTACGCGCTCCATAGTCATTCTTCTCCTTCTGAAACAATCACGCGGTGGCGTTCTTGCGCATATCCAGCGCCACAGCGGCGATAATGATGAGGCCCTTGATAATCAGCTGCCAGTTGGGGTTGAGGCCGATGAAGGTCAGGCCGTAGCTGATGATGGTGAAGATAATAACACCGATGATGGCGCCGGAGACCTTGCCCACGCCGCCGCTGAGGGACACGCCGCCCACCACGCAGGCGGAAATGGCGTCGAACTCATAGGACAGGCCATAGCCGGAGTTGGCGCCGCCGGTGCGGGCCACTTCCAGAATACCGCCCATGCCAACCAGGCAGCTCTCAATGATGAAGCAGGCGATGATGATGAGGCTGACATTGACACCGGCCACCTTAGCGGCCTCCTTGTTGCCGCCTACGATGTAGATGTGCTTACCGAAGGTCGTACGGTTGAGGACGAACCACACCACCAGGGCGAAGGCCAGGGCGATCCAAACCAGAAGGCTGACACCCAGGAGCTGGGTGCTGCTCAGGAAGGTCAGGTCCTCCCGGATGCCGCCGATGGGCTGGGAGCGGTTGGGCTCCTGGGCAAAGTACAGGCAGTTGATACCGTAGACAATGGTGCTCATGCCATACGTAGCAATAAAAGGAGCCATTTTCAGTTTGGCAATCATAAGGCCGTTGCAAAGGCCGATGATCGCTACTACCGCCAGGGTGATAATGATGGGAACAATAATGGGCAGCTCAGGCAGATTGGGATAAAAGCGGTTGACATAGTCAATCGTCTGGGACAAGGAGGCCACAATGACCGCCGCCAAGCCCACCTGACGGCCACCGGCCAGGTCGGTACCGCCCAAAAGCAGAGGGAACATCAGGCCCAAAGCGCAAATCAGCTTAACTGCGGATTGTGTCAGAATATCCTTAATTACCCGCCACTGGAAGAAGGCGGGCTCAATGGCGATGATCACGCCGATCATCAGAATCAGCACCAGGATCAGCGCCTCGTCCATCAGCAGCTTTTTGATATCGGTGCTGCCAGGCCGCTTCAAAGTCCTATTCATACAGCGATTTAACCTCCCACTGCTTCTTTTGCGGCAAACGAGGTGGCCAGACGCATGACCTCCACCTGATTGGCCTGCTCTCCCTCCAGAATGCCAGAGAGTCTTCCCTCACACATGACCATCACACGGTCGGACATGCCCAGAAGCTCCGGCATCTCCGAGGAGACCATGATGATGGAGTTGCCCTCCCGGACCAGCTGGCGCATAATCCGGTAGATCTCGTACTTGGCGCCTACATCCACGCCGCGGGTAGGCTCGTCCAGAATCAGGATATTGCATCCCGCCAGCAGCCACCGGCCCACCAGCACCTTCTGCTGGTTGCCGCCGGAGAGGTTCTTGATCTGGGTCTCCATGCTGGCCATGCGTACATCCAGAGCCTTGCACACGTCCTCCACGGGCTTGGTCAGCTTCTTGACATTCAGAATACCCTTATGGACAAACTTCTTGTAGGCCGCCACCAGAGCGTTGTCCTTGACGGAGAGCATGGGCACGATACCGGTGGCCCGGCGCTCCTCGGTGAGAAGGGCAAAGCCGTTGGCAATGGCCTGTCGGGCATTCTTGTTGTGGATGGGCTTGCCCATCATGGTGAGCTTGCCCTCCTTGATGGGCCGCAGGCCGAAAATGGACTCCACCAGCTCAGTGCGCTGGGCGCCCACCAGGCCGCCAACACCCAGGATCTCACCCCGCCGCAGCTGGAAGGACACGTCCTTGAAGGAGCGGGGATTGGCGGAGGTAAAATGCTCCACGGTAAGGACGTTCTCATCCTTGACCACATGCTCGTTGGGGGGGAAGCGCTCGTTCATGTCACGACCCACCATCAGAGCGATCAGCTGATCAATGGAGATCTCATCCACGCCGTAGCAGCCCACATACTGGCCGTCCCGCATGACGGTGATCTCATCAGCAATCTCGAAGAGCTCCTCCAGCTTGTGGGAAATATAAATCACGGACCGGCCCTCCGCCTTCAGCTTGCGGATGAGCTTGAACAGGTGCTCCGTCTCCGCTCCGGTCAGGGAGGAGGTGGGCTCGTCCATGATAATAATCTTCGCATCATAAGAAATAGACTTGGCAATCTCAATGGCCTGAAGCTGGGAGACTGACAGGTCCCTCGCCATGGTTTTGCAGGGGATATCAAATTCCAGATCGTGGAGTAGAGCCGTTGTCCGGCGCTCCATCTCTTTTTCATCTACTACGGGACCCTTCTTGGGGAAGCGGCCCACCCAGATGTTGTCCATAACATTGCGGTTAGGGACGGGGTTGAGTTCCTGGTGAATCATGGACAGGCCCTGCTCCAGGGCGTCCTTGGTATCCCGGATGGTAACGGGCTGGCCGTCGATCTTGATGGTCCCCTCCTCGGGGTGATACAGACCGAACAGGCACTTCATCAGCGTGGATTTCCCCGCGCCGTTCTCGCCGATCAGCGCGTGGACAGAGCCGGGCTTTACCCGGAGAGAAACATGGTCCAGGGCCTTGACCCCGGGGAAGGACTTGCACATGCCTTCCACTTCCAAACGGTATTGCTGCAAGGTACCACCTCCCGAAACGTGTGACTGGGGTTACTTTCAGGAGAGGACTCCCGGCACCGGCCGGGAGTCCTCCCTCCAAGTGGCTGCTGTAAAGCGGAGCCCGGTAATTACTCGATGGAGAGCATCAGCTCCAGAGTGGCATCCAGGTTGCTCTCGTCCACGATGACATAGGGGACCCAGATGTACTTGCCGTCCACGGTGCAGTCCACGCCGACCACTTCCTCGGTGATCTCCTCGCCGGCCATGACAGCCTTCATGACGTTGATGATGGCGATGGACTGGCTGTTGCGGTCGTTCAGCACGGTGCCCAGGAGGCTGCCGTCCTTCATGGCCTGGAGGGCCTCAACAGTGGCGTCGATACCAACGATGGGGATGAACTTCTCGGGATCGCCCTGGTTGTAGCCGTTGTTCAGAGCGGCCTGGACAGCGCCCATGGCCATACCGTCGTTGTTGCAGAGCACGCCCTCGATACCGTCAATGCCGTAGGCGGTGATCCAGGTATTCATCTTGTCCAGAGCCTGGGCCTTATCCCAGTTGGCGGTGTCGCAGGCCAGGATCTCGTACTCAATGCCAGCCTCGGTGAGGGCATCCTCATAGGCCTGGGTGCGCAGGATAACGTCCTGCTGGCCGATCTCGCCCTGGAGGATCACCAGCTGCAGCACGCCGTCGCCGTTCTTGTCGGCGATCTCGGTGTTCTCGTTCCAGTAGTTGATGAGGGCCTGGGCGCACATGGTGCCGGACTCCTCAGCGGGGGCGCCTACGTAGTAGATGTTGTCATAGGCCTCCATGGTCTCGGGCATGGGCTCCATGTTGAAGAACACGGCGGGGATACCGTCGGCATCGCACTTGGCCATGAGCTCAGCGGTGCACTCACGGTCGGGAGCGCACAGGGCCACGATGTTGGCGCCCTTGGTCAGAGCCACTTCCAGCTTGTTGGTGAACTTGGAGACGTCGTTCTCGCCGTCCTGCATGTCCAGGGTGATGCCGGGGATGTTCTTGACCTCTTCCTCCATGATGATACGGAAGCCGGACTGGAACTGGTCGTCGAAAGCACGCCAGATAACGGTGGCGTTGATGTTCTCGGCGGTGTCGCCGGTATCATCAGCGGTGTCGTTGGCAGTATCATTGGCGGTGTTGTTGGTGGTGTTGTTTGTAGTATCGTTGGTGCTGTTGTTGCTGCCGCAGGCTACCAGAGCCAGGGCCATGGCCAGAGCCAGAACAAGGGCAAGTACTTTTTTCATCATCGTTCTCCTTCTCAAATTTATGGTTGCGGATCTGCCGGAGTGACCGGTCCGGACCGGGACCGCAATTTCCAATCCGGACCGGGATTTTACCAGTAGGTCTTACATGAAGCGGAACTCGTTCATCTTGGACTTGATGAACTCCTTCATAGCGTCCTTCACCTGGGGATAGATGGCGGTGTTGTACTTGAAACCGGGAACCTGGGTGACCTCGTTGTACTTCTTCACCATGGTGGTGATCACATCGGTGGCCACGTTGATCTTGCGGATACCGTTGCGGATGGACTCCTGAACCTGATCCACAGGAGTGCCGGAACCACCATGCAGGACCAGGGGAACGTTGACGACCTTGTGGATGGCCTGGAGGCGGGGAATGTTCAGGTGGGGAGCGGCCACATAAGCGCCGTGCTGAGTACCGATGCTGACGGCCAGGCAGTCAACGCCGGTCTTCTCCACAAAGATGCGGGCCTCCTCAGGATCGGTCTGAGCAGCCTCAGGACCCTTGACGACAAGGTCGCCCTCCTCGCCAACCAGCTTGCCCAGCTCGCCTTCCACGGTGATGCCCAGAGGATGAGCGTACTCCACAACCTTGCGGGTGAGAGCGATGTTCTCCTCGAAGGGGAGGGAGGAGCCGTCGATCATGACGGAGGAATAGCCGGCGTTGATGGCGGCCACACACTCCTCGTATGTACGGCAGTGATCCAGGTGCAGAGCGATGGGCACCAGGGTGTTGGCAGCGGCACGCTTCACGGTCTCCACGGTGCCCTCAAAGCCGCCCATCAGGTCGCAGCAGTCGGTGCCGGTGATGAAGATCACGGGGACGTTCAGCTCGGAGCCGGCCTCGATGGCCGCCAGAGCGGAGTCGTAGGATACGGTGACGAAGGCGCCGTAGGCGATGCCCTTCTCCTCTGCCAGCTGCAGCAGTTCTTTCATCGGTGCGAATTTCATTCTCACATTACCTCGTTTCTTTGATGATGGTTATGTAGTTGGATATATGGTATGATAATACGCCAAAGCGTTATCAAACGAAGGTACACCGGCGGTGCCGCCCACCGCCTGCACGTTCTTGGCCGCCACGCAGCCGGCAAAGGCCGCGCACCGGAAGGGATCCCAGCCGTGGGTCATGCCGCAGAGGAACCCGGCCATAAAGGAGTCCCCCGCCCCGCAGGTGTCCACCACCTGAATACCGGAGACTGCGGGAATCATTTCCTCCTTCTGGAAATCCGTGACATAGCAGCCCTTGGAGCCCAGCTTGATTCCCAGGACCTTCAGCCCCAGGCCCTCGAACTTTGCCCGGACAGCCGCCGGATCTGTCTCGCCGGTGATGGTCTGTGCCTCCTCCCTGCTGGGGAAAAACACATCCGTATATTGCAGAACGGGCTTCAGGCTCTCCAGCCAGTCCTCCGGCGCCGGGGCATTGGTCACCGCCGCATCCATGGCGGTGAGCTTCCCCTTCTCCTTGGCCCGACGGAACAGGCGCTCCAGGCCTCCCTTGTTCATCTTGTCCAGAGCCATGGCGGAGCCCATGTAGACAATGTCCGCCCAGTCCAGCGCTTCGTCCGGCACATCGGTATCCGTCAGCCGGTGGAAGATCTGCATGTCGGTGAGGAAGTGGCGCTCCCCCTCCGGGTCGATGAGGGCGTAGCTGGCAGCGGTGGGACACTCCGGATCCATAGCCAGCCGGTCCGCGTCAATGCCGGCCTCCCGGCAGGCCTTCCGGATAAAGGCGCCGTTTCCATCGTCGCCCACCCGGCCACAGACCGCCACCGGATTTCCCAGCTTGGCAAGTCCCATGGCCACGTTCAGCGCATCGCCGCCGCAGCTTGTCACCGGGGTATCGATGTTGACGCAGTCCCGCTTGAGGATGTCCCAGGGGACCGGACGCAGCAGCACGTCGCAGACCATCATGCCTACGCACAAAATGTTGGTCATTTTTTGCACCCTTTGCTATATATCTTCATTGTTCGTTTGGTTTATTCGTTTGTTCGTATCAATGGATTGACTAAATACTACTACAGTTTTTTTCGGTTTTCAAGCTTTTTGCCTAAATTATTTTTCACAAATCTCTTGCAATCCAGTTGTGAGTAGTATACAATTTGTTTGTAAAGTTCGTACAATGGATACATGTGTTTTGGGGGGATTTCCGCATGTTTGCCGATTTCAACGATCTCGACCGCTCTATTCCTATACCGCTTTACTATCAGCTCAAGTCCATTCTGCTCAACAAAATCAAAACCGGCGTCTACCAGGAGGGCCAGTGTATCCCTACAGAGGTACAGCTGGCCGAGGACCTGCAGATCAGCCGCTCCACAGTCCGGCAGGCTGTGGCGGAGCTGGTCCAGGAGGGATGGCTGGAGCGCAAGATCAGCAAGGGCACCTTCGTCTGCCGGCCGGAGGCCTCCACCAGCTATATCCGCTCCTTTGAGCCCTTTTATCAGCAGATCCGCCGTCTGGGGAAGACGCCCCACACAGAGCTTTTGGAAATGAAGGTCATTGAGGCCTCCGTGCCCCTGGCGGAGGCCATGGGGGTGGAGCCGGGAAGCAATGTGATCTCCATGTTCCGCCGCCGGTTCGCCGACGACGACCCCATGGTCACCATCCGCAATCACCTGCCCTGGGCTACCTGCAGCTTCGTCATCGGCCACGACTTCAAGACCGAGTCTCTGTATGAGATCATGACCCAGAATGAGGACTCCCGTCCTGTCCGCACCAAGACCATCGTCTCTGCGGAGAAAGCCGGTTCCAGCGACGTCAACCTGCTGAAGGTCAAACTGGGAGCCCCGATCCTATGCTTCCAGACTATCTCCTACAACGCGGCAGGTCAAGTGGTGGATTTTGCCGCTTCCCACTACCGGGGGGATTTCAACAAGTTCGAAATCGATACACAGCCCGGCAAATAGCAGCTTCTGCCGCATAAGTTACATAAAAAGCGCCCCCGCATGATAACATGCAGGGGCGCTTTTCTGCGACATATGAATTTTCTGCCAGGGCACCTATGCCGCCGGAAACAAATCCGGCGAAATCACCTTTTGTGCTACGGCACAACGGCATATACAGGGTCCTTTTTCTCGTACTCCCCAACGGCGGTCTCCAACTTCCGGAGCATCTTTTCTCTGTCATGGGGCAGACTGCCCCGCACCCGGAAGAGAATGCAGTCGTGAAAGCCGTCGTAGGAGAGCTGCTCTGTTTCCAAAAGCTCCAGAAGCCGTTGTTCCTCCCGCAGGTTTTCCAGTTCATCGGCGGGAGCAAACTGCCCGGAGAGAATATCCTGATACAACGGGGCGCGGCGGTGCAGAAAGAGAGAGAAATTGACAATCCGGTCCGGACGGGTACGATTGAAAAATTTCGCAAGGGCCTGGGCATTTTCAAGGCCCCGGTCCTTCCCCGCGATTCCCGTCATCATATGGGCGCCGTAGCGCATCCCCGCCTGATGGAGCTTTTCAATGGCTGCTTCCGCCTGGGCCATGGTCTGCCCCTTGTGCATCCGGGCCAACACATCGTCCAGTCCGCACTCGATGCCCAGATACAGGGTCCGCACACCGGCCTCGGACAGTGCCGCCAGCTCCGCCTCCGGCTTGCGGAGGATGTCGTGGACAGTGGCATCCATATGGACCGCCTCGCAGGCGGGAAAACTATGGTGCACCATGTCCAGAATGGTGAGAAGCCGCTCTGTTTCGGCGGAAAAGGCGTTGCCATCCCCTAGAAACACCTGCTTGGGATTGCCGCCGATGGCGCTGACCCGGTGCAGCTCTGCTTCGATCTGTTCCAAAGGGAGCTCACGGTACTTCAGGTGCTTGAACAGCATGCAGAACCGACACTGGTTATAGGAGCACCCCACCGAGATGGGGAGCATATAGGAAGCCCGTTCCATGGGGCCGCGGCAGATCTGGCCCTCGTATTCCATGTGATCGCCTCCCGTCTCATCGTCATATCCGCTGCGCTGCAGCCATGTCATGATTATTATAGCAGGCCCCCGAGAATTTGCAATGCCGGGGCCTACCCGGTCGGTGCAGGGCAGATTCGCCCGTCGCTGGGCGGGCGGGAAAGCACCAGGGGCTTCGCCCCCGGACCTGGGCGCTTGTCGCTGGGGCCTGCCCGGCCCCAAACCCCGGGTGACTTTTGTCCGCACAAAAGTCACCAAAAGGCGCTGGGTAGACCCCAGGCCCCCTTTTTGCCCAATCGGTCATTACGAGACTGATACCGGGCAGCCACTGAATTTCCGTTGGGCCGCTGGCCTCCTCGTAATCGGTGTTCTACGTATCCGACTTCGCCTAACGGCCCTCGAGATGATAGTCACTTCTTACTGCGTGAAAAACAGATGGTTCTATCTCTTTAAGAGGGCGACAGCCGAAGTTGGAGTAGATACCCGCCGCAGATCAGATGCCAAGAGGCGGAAGTTCAGTGGCTGCCCAGGGGACTTTTGCAGGCGTCCGATTGGGCAACAGCGGGGGTCCAGCCCGAAGAGGGCTGGCGTGCTTTTACCTACTTTTCCCACGAGGGAAAAGTAGGTCGGGGTCCGGGGGTGAAGCTCCCGTCGATAAACACCGGGTTTGGGGCCGGGCAGGTCCCAGTTTCGTTCCCACCCGCCCGGCGACGGGTGAATCAGCCCTCCGGGGGCGTAGCCCCCACCAAAAAAGATCCCCCGGACCCATCAGTCCGGGGGATCTGCTGCTCTATCAGATTACTTGCCGAAGTAGCGGTTCAGCAGGCCCTGGAAAGCCTTGCCGTGACGGGCCTCGTCGCGAGCCATCTCGTGAACAGTGTCGTGAATGGCGTCCAGGTTGTACTGCTTGGCCAGCTTAGCCAGCTCGAACTTGCCCAGGGTAGCGCCGTTCTCGGCCTCAACACGCATCTCCAGGTTCTTCTTGGAGGAATCGGTGATGACCTCACCCAGCAGCTCGGCAAACTTGGCGGCGTGCTCAGCCTCCTCGAGGCCGGCCTTGTACCAGTAGTCACCGATCTCAGGATAGCCCTCGCGGTAAGCCACGCGGCTCATGGCCAGGTACATACCAACCTCGGTGCACTCACCGGTGAAGTTGGCGCGCAGGCCCTCAATGATCTTCTCCTGGACATCAGCGGGCACATCGGCGCCGAAGGTCTTGCCCACGCCCACAACATGCTCAGCAGCCCAGGTCATCTCCGCCTTCATCTCGGTGAACTTGGAACCAGGCACCTTGCACTGGGGGCAGAACTCGGGGGGAACATCACCTTCATGAACATAACCGCAAACAGGGCAAACCCACTTCTTCATAGTCGTTTCTCCTTTAATCATAACAAATTTTTTAGAATTGTTCCTAAACTTTTTTGACGCCTTCCGGCGGGGATAACGGTTTCTCCTTCTGCCTGTTCAGGCAGTCGGGACACAGGCCGCAGTACTCCACGGCACAGTCCTCCAGCAAATAGCCGGCGGTATCCTCCGGCTCCCCCATGGCCACCGGCGGAAT
>UMKW01035366.1_pt1 | contig 10076 bp, 8 predicted proteins | sample 1966391 | NCBI WGS metagenome assembly UMKW01 (sample SAMEA4836183, study PRJEB28245) | human gut metagenome | biome: gut microbiome; material: fecal sample | place: Denmark | collected 2008
GTGCCGGAGGACGTTCCCTTCTATGTGAAGGATTACAGCGAGTACTACAAGGGCCGGGCCTACCACGCCCGCTCTCTCAACTCCAACGAGGGCTGGAACACCATCGGCACCATGTCCTTCCTGAATCAGCCCATCCTCCAGTACACCAATGAGATCCGCAACGCTGTCCTTATCATCCACGGAGAGAAGGCCCACTCCTGCTACATGGGCCGGGACGCTTACGCCCATATGATGGAGGGAAACCAGAACCCGGAGAATAAGGAACTGCTCATCATCCCCGGCGCGGTGCATACGGATTTGTACGATAATCTGGAGATTATCCCCTTTGATAAGATCCAGAGCTTTTTCCAGACCTATCTGAAGTGAACCCACAAAAAGCAAACTGACAAGGAGACAGAAACACCATGAAGAAGCCCTATATCGTCTGCCACATGATGACCTCTCTGGATGGGCGCATCGACTGTGCCATGACCGCCCAGCTACCCGGCGTGGATGACTACTACCGGACGCTGGAGGCGCTGAACGTCCCCACCACCGTCAGCGGCCGGGTGACCGCCCAGCTGGAGATGGCCTTGCCTGGGGAATTCCAGGCCGGCGATCCCACGCCGGTGGGGAAGGAGGCTTTCTCCAGGAAGGCCGACGCCCCCGGCTACGAAATCGTTGCGGATACCCACGGCAAGCTCTTGTGGCCGGATGCCGGGGAACCGGAAAAGCCGCTCCTGATCCTCACCAGCGAGCAGGCGCCCCGGGAGTATCTGAACTACCTGGACGACCGGAACATCTCCTGGATTGTTGCGGGAAGAGAGCGGATCGACCTGGCCCGGGCCGCAGAGATCCTGGCGGCGGAGTTCGGGGTGGAGCGCATGGCAATTGTGGGCGGCTCCGCCATCAACACCAGTTTTCTGGATGCCGGCCTGCTGGACGAGGTCAGTATCCTCATCGGCGCCGGCATCGACGGCCGGGGCGGTATGCCGGCGGTGTTCGATAGCCTGTCCATGTCCCATCCGGTGATCCCCCTGCGTCTGACCGACGTCCAGAAATTCGGAAACGGCACTGTGTGGCTGCGGTATTCCGTTCTCCAATAACGCCCTCAAATCCTGCTGGTTTGTAAACAAGAAGATGCGCAACAGAGCACTGATTGTAGTTCAGGACCAATCATTGCACCAAGAAATTGTAGATAGTCTGCAAACCACCGCCCTGGAGATCGATTGTGCGGAAACCTATGCCCAGGCAATCAGCCTGTACGCCCGCTTCCACTATGTCCTGGTTATCCTGGATCTCGGAATCCCCGATGCTGACGGTGTGACCATTGTCCGCCGGCTCCGACAGTTGGATCAGACTCCTATCTTGGCGCTCTCTGCCTTTGGTTCCAGGGAAGAAGAAATCAGTGCGTTGAACGCTGGGACGGATGGCTACATCCCCATAGAGGAGAAGCTGGATCAGGAACTGCTTCTGGCCCACGCCTCGGCCCTGATGCGCCGATACCTGAGCGCCAACACCAGAGAATACGCCGCAATTCAGATTGCTGGCATTTGCCTGAAAATCAATCTGAACCTACGGAAGGCTTTCCTGAACGGAGAAAATCTGCACCTGACCCCGTTGCAGTATTCGATCCTGACCTCCTTGGCTGAACACCTTGGAGAGGTCGTCCCAAAAGAAGAACTCTATCAGGCAGCGTGGCCAAACGATTATGATATCCAGGCGGACGCATCACTCAAATTTCAGGTCAAAGAGTTACGGAAAAAGCTGCGGATGCATGGAGCACCGGAGGTGATCGAAACTATCTGGGGCGTCGGATATCTGCTCTGCCTCGAAGATGATCCTCGCCTTGGTTAAACAAGCTTTTGGCAGAGATATGGCACTCAAATTTTGCGGGGGAAAATAAAACAAAGAAAAGTCTTCCACCATTTACATAAAGCCCATGCTCCGCTATACTGAAGTCAGAAAGAGAATGGAGGGACGGCGATGGCGGGCAGGCGGATCTGCGCCGGGTACTACCGGCGGTACGATGGCAGGGTGGTCTATGTGGTTTCCGTAGCCACCGACGCCGACACCGGCGAGGAGACGGTCATCTGGACCGCCTACCCCTTTGCGGATGTTCCCAGGTACTACACCTCCAGCAAAAAGTCCTTCTGTGCCATCGTGGAGGTGAACGGAGAGCGGAAAGCCAAGTATAAGAGGCTGCTGAACATGAGAATCTCAGCAGAGGCCATTGAGCGGCTGGAGGATGAGGGCTTTCGGGGGCCGGTGCGCAAACGGCACCGGCGGCAACCGGACGAAGAATACGACTCCCGTGAGTATCAGCAATCCCTCTCCTACCTCGCATATGCGAAAGATATCTGTGAGAACTACAACTTCGACCGGAACAAATACCGCCTCTGCGTGAAGGAAAAACGGTTCGCCGCCATCACCAGGAGCGACTTCGCCAAGCTGAAAGAGGATCTGCAATTTCTGGACAACGCCATGAAAACAGTGCTGTCAGAATACCGGGACTACTTCCGGGAGCGGTTCGTGGAGGGCCTGTCCATCCGCAAGTACGCCGAGGCCCACCAGTTGAACCGGGGCAGCGTGGACTACCTGCAAAAGAAATTTTTCTCTGCCCTGGCACGACTCCTAAAGGAGCGGGACGAGGCGGAGGGAAAATGCCGCCTGCGGAAACCTGCGCAAAACTGAATCTCAACCCAACACTGAGCGGAGCGTCTGTTTACAAAGCAGGCGCTCCGCTTTTCTGTCAGAAGTATGTCAAAAGGATACATTTTCTGCAATACATAGTGAGGGGGGTAAAAGAGGCATAGGTGTGTCAATTCTATGTCAAACAGTAAATGTCCTCGGATAAAGTAGTAGGAGGTGAAAATATGGAATCACGCCGTGTATCCAATTTTGCCGTAATCACACTGGATAATTGGATAGGCTCCAGCTTGTGAAACCAGCCCTCTCGCTCCATAATCCCACCTCGCAGCAGTGTGCGCTCAAGCTGAAGATTGGACGATGGCAGATAGAGATAGGTTTTATTTTGGGGGGACTGAGTGGGTGAGACGGGCAGAACCAGTTCATAGGCATCATACAAATACGGAGGAAATGGGCCGCCTTTATAGAGCTGCTCCATCTGCATTCCGTTGTCATAGAGCACCCCATAAGGAGTAATCTCAGCCCCTCCGCCATCAATGAGGAGCAGGGCAGTCTCATAACCATCCAGGTTCTCCAGTTCTTCCGTACTGGCACAGCCCCCATGTAGGTTCATGAAATGCTGCCGGCCGGCTTCTTCCAGCTTTGTAAAGTCATAGATGACGGTGGCCTGATCACTGCAGAAGGTGAGATTGATGAAATCCTCAATAGAGGCAACTCCTCTCGCAAAAGCAGCAGCTTGGAATTGAAGATCCTGATCTGCTTCGAAGCTCTCTAATCTTTTGGCCAGATAGTCCAGCTCATCGATGTTGACTTCGCTGCCCTCTAACTTCTGTAAGATTGAATATGGGCTGGACAGTTCCATGATTTTGCAATCTCGGCCCATTACATCACCGATTTCCAAATTGGCCAGCATTTCCATGGTTCGGTCATACTCGCTGGTTTTGATGGGGAGGGGGATGGTGACCTCGCCGTATTCTGGGTGCCTGGTATTACTGAGCGTCGCTTTAATCAGCATTGCATTCTTCCTTCCTGTTGATTTTTTCCATCCTTGTCCGCAGGCACTCCTGATCGCTGGCCCAGCAGAGGAAGCCATGAGCGGGGTAAGGACAGCCTTCACAGCGGGAGAACAGGCGGCAGACAGGCTTGGATGCGGATTCCGGATGGTATGTGGATGCATGAGATTTGAAAAAAAGGCGGCGGTTCATAGGTATCACCTCCAATGGGCATAAAAAAGAGGGGCCCGCTGTTTGCAGCCTGACGGCGGCAACGGGCCCCTCGGTGGTTTATTCTACAGATTCATTTCTGGTTCCTGGGATACTTCCAGTCGTTCTTGAAGATCCGGGACGGTATATTCGATTTTTGTTCTGGCTTCCTGGAGAGCCTTCATCTGCTTTTCTTCAGGTTCGGGACCTTCCTCCAGGAAGAAATCGGTGGTCCGATACAGCTCTGTGAGCTGCTCAGAGGAGAATAGCTGAGCTCTGGAGATCAGTCCAGAACGGACAGCAAAGTCTTCCTTGGCCGCATGGTAGTTTCCCTCATAGTAATGGCCGTGGCTAACACCGCGCCGGTCGAAATCCCAAACCCATGTAACAAATTGGTACCCCCGGTCATTTTCTCGTTCTCGGCCAGCAAGCACAGCACATCCGAAGTCTGCCAGTAGGCGGAACTCCTCTTTCAGATCACTGGCATGAAGAAGAGGGGCACCTTGAACTGCCTCTACATATTCATAGACCTCGTCAGCTGTTTCCCCCACTCGGTGATACAGGTCATTGACCTCCTCATTCTGGCTTCCTGCAGGTAAAATGAAAATTTCACTGCTGGGGGCTACGAAGAGAACCGGCTGGCCATGGAGCAAAACATTCAGATTCTGAGTTCCTGCACAGGATGATTCGATTCCTTTTTCCCGCAAGCGGCGGGAAAGCTCTGCATAAAATTTTTCCCTCACAAAGAATACCTCCAATCAAAAATAGCCGAGATCTCCTTTTGAGATCCCGGCATAAATAAGAATTTATATGAATTGTCCACAAAAGAGATGCGAACCCTCATGTGCATTCTGCTTGAATACGAATGAGTCGTTTCTGGCTGTTCCGCTTATTTTTTGGTTTTTCTATAATGCAAGAACGGGCCATCAGAGAAGTGCGAAAAGGGAATGCAGACAGGGCCTGCGAATTGTTCGGTAGCATTTTTTTGAAAAGGCAGGGAAACGGTTGAGCTGCGGGCCCACCATTTTTGAAAAAAGTTGCAAAAAAGCCGTGAAACTTATGGTTTCACGGCTTTTTCTGTGATAACCCAACACTATAGATGCCATTCTTTTCAATCTACATATTTCTTTCTGTTATGACATGTTGAAGAATTGGACCCTTGAGTGGCGGCAAGATAAGCAGTGCACTATATGCAGTGTTGCATGTTGCTAACATGGGGTATATATGGTATAATACTCAACAAAGAAGGGGGCGTAATTTTGAGCGAGTTGAAGTTTATCGTTTATGATGTTCAGCACGGAAGTTGTTCACATGTAATTACTCCAGCAAACCAACACATTATTATTGACTTGGGATCAAAAGCTGAAACCAGCATTTGCCGGTACTTAAAAGAAAATTATTTTCGCTATGGTGGGACAATTGACCAACTGGTGTTAACTCATTTGCACGAAGATCACATTTATGATCTCCCGAATCTTGATACATACAGTATTAACCCTCGCATTCTTCAACGCCCAAGAGGAGCCTTCCCTTTATCGTATAAAGCATCAGATCCCAATCACTATAAATGTATCGTTAATAAGGCTAACGAGTTAAATGAGCATTATACAGGAGTAGTTTCTGACAGCGAATCCCCTATTCTATTCCCCAATAATGGTGGAGTTCATTTTGAGTTTTTTGCTCCTCCTGATAACCTTTGTTCAGACGACCCTAACAGTTTCTCAAACATCATTGTTGTCTCCTATGGTTATTTTAAGATCGTAATTACGGGAGATAATCCTGCGAGCATCCTAAAAGAAATGCTGCAGAACAATATTCAGCTTCGCCAGAGTATTAAGGATTCTACTATTTTAGTAGCGCCTCATCACGGTAGAGACGGCGAGTATTGTGAAGAATTTGTCTCAGCAGTCAACCCCCGTTTGACCGTTTTTTCTGACGGAACAAAAAAATATAAAACGCAGGATTATTCTCGAAACAGATACGCAAACAGGACGCGCGGTGTGACATGGGGAGGCCAAAGCAGATATGTATTCACAACAAGGTCAGATGGCTCGATAAAATTTTCTTTTCGTCCCGACGGAACATGGAGCATAGATACAGATAAGTTTTCCTATTAAAGGAAGGTAAATATGGAATCCTTACTTGAAAGACTTAGTTCATATAACATTCTCAACAATTTGATTCCAGGAGCAGTTTTTGTGTTTTTGGGAAAGCTGTTGAATGTTATATCCCTGCCTTTAGATGGAGTAGTTGAGCGCATTTTTGTTTACTATTTTTGTGGAATGATTATTAGTCGTATAGGTTCTCTGGTAATTGAAGGCATCTTTAAAAAGGTTAAGTGGATAAAGTATGCACCAAAAGCTGAGTATGTTGCTGCGGTCAAGAAGGATGCACGGATAGAGTCCCTGTTGGAAACAAGCAATATGTATAGAACTTGTGCAGGTCTCTTTCTTACATTAGGAATTGTGAAAGGTTATTCGACTCTTGTTGAGTTGCTTGCAATTCCCGGATGTGTAACAGCTTGGATGGTTGTGATACTTTTGTTTATTCTTTTTTCCGCATCTTTTGTAAAGCAGACAAGACATATTGTAAGTAGAGTTGATGCTGCAAATAAATCTACAGAAGGTGAGTAAACATGGAATTGACTAAGCCGTTAGGCTATTATACAGATGATACTGCGCTGCGCTTTCATATGCTTGATGTAGGGGAAGGCTTAATGATCTTAATTATTTTTCCCAATGATCAGGTAATGCTTTTTGACTGCAATGTAACAGATGATAATGAAAGCACCATTTTAGATTATTTGTCTGCTAATATTCCTTTTAAAATAAACTCTGCTACCGGCAATGCCGAGCAATTCATTGATGTTTTTGTTAACTCGCATAGAGACGAGGATCACTATAGGGGATTGAAAAAAATCAATGCTCAATATCCGATACAATCTATTTGGGATTCAGGACAAACAGGCGCGACTACCAAAAGTCTGGATTATGAGTATTACATGGGACTTAGAAGACGGTTAAAAGAAAAAGATGAGAACAATTTAAAAGTTCTTGTTCCGACCGAAACTCCGGTTGCAACATTCAATGGTGTAGAAATTTTTTGTTTAGCAGGTAAAGAAGATTTCCAATCTGGGTTTGATAATGGTATAACCGTTTTTAAAGCAGCCACAAAGATTCAGCATACAAACTCAATCGTGTTAAAAATTTCTTATGGCGGAAGGGATATTCTGCTGACTGGAGACTCGGATTGGAAGAGCTGGAAAGAAAAGATAGTACCAAACTTTAAAAAAATGGTAAAAAGTGATATTCTTGTTGCAAGCCACCATGGTTCACGGTCATTTTTTACAGATGAGGCAAATGATACTATTGACATACAGAAGAATCCAGACACCACATATATGGAAGCAATTGAACATATTGATCCAGATGTTACCTTGATATCCTGTGGAAAGTATGAGACTTACCACCACCCCAATAAAGAGGCCGAAGCTTTATACAAAAAATATAGTAGTCACAGCCAAGTTTATAGCACAAACAATTATGGACATTTACTTGGATTTATTTCAAGCAACGGGAACTATACTGTGGTGCCCTCGAGATTTTGCGAAATTCAAACAGCAGCACGTAGTTTGAGCGCTACTATTGAATGTACATATTCTCAAAATGGAGAAGAAAAATCAGTTCCTAACGGTAGTAAGCTTAGTGTTGGGGGAAAGCTATATTTTAAGCTAAAAACAGCAGGTGGAATTATTGACCCAATTGAGAAGGTTCGTGTTGTATGGGAAGTTTCTAACGGTGGAATAGGCACTCATAGTTCGCATCAAGAAATATATTTCAAGGGACAGGCGGAAGATAATAATATGTTCACTTTCTCCAGAGACTTGTCTTACTATGGAACCCATCTTCTCAGATGCAAAATAAGCAACGCCAAAAAAGGCACAATAACTCGGATATTTAAGGTTGTCGGAGTTTAAAAGAATGTCCTTTTCGTATTTGAATATACAACAGGCCTCGCAAAGAATGCTTCTTTGCGAGGCCTATTTTTGTGCCGAGTAATCATACTTTACACACATTTTTACATCTAAGAAATTTTCTAAAGCGGGCTATATGTCTCTGAGGTGCTTTCAGCGTAGATACTGGAAACACTGCACAAAGGGAATGCGAACCATCTTGTACAATATGCTTGGATGTGAATCATTCATTTCCAGATCTTTTCGGCTTTTCCCGAGGGGCGGAGAACAAAAATAATGATCGTTTCTGGTGTCCTGAACAGCGGATGCGAACGGAGCGGGGGCTTATACGGAAAATAGGGCAGAAACGGCTGAGCTGCGGGCCCACCATTTTTGCAAAAAAGTTGCAAAAAAGCCGTGAAGCTTATAATTTCACGGCTTTTTCTGGTGGACCTGATCGGATTCGAACCGACGACCCCCACAATGCGAATGTGGTGCGCTCCCAACTGCGCTACAGGCCCATATTTAGTTATTTTGTATATTTTAGCTTGATTTGTTTGTGCAGTTTGCTGTTCTAACCGGGCCCGTGTTATGTTGCGCTGGCTCTCCCAGCTGAGCTATAGGCCCATATTTGGCTGTTTTGTATATTTTTGCTTGTTCTGTTTGTGCAGTTTGCTGTTCTGACCGGGCCCGTGTTATGTTGCGCTTGCTCTCCCAGCTGAGCTACGGGCCCATAGATGACGCCGCATGATTTTGGCTCAGCGGCAAATGATATTATACCATAATTTTTCCCGTTGTAAAGCCTGATTTTTTCTCAGCAAAAAAATTTCTGTTGCCAATTCTGTTTTCGTATAGTAAAATGGGTAAGCTATGAATTGCTCCTCCGCAGACAGCTGCGGAACCGGTCTCGCGCAATGGGGCCCCGTGAACCATGTCAGGCGGGGAACCGAGCAGCATTCAGCGGGATGTCCCATGTGCCGCGAGGGTGCCGGTTCCGCAGCTGTCCGCGGAGGAGTGTTTTTGACCCGGAGGTGTTGGCGTGTACCAGGCGTTGTATCGAAAATGGCGGCCCAGGACGTTTTCCGACGTGATCGGCCAGTCCCATATCACCGAGACCCTGCAAAAGCAGGTGGCGGAGGGCCGCACCTCCCACGCCTACCTCTTCACCGGCACCCGGGGCACCGGCAAGACCACCTGCGCCAAGATCCTGGCCAAGGCCGTCAACTGCGAGGCGCCGGTGAACGGCGACCCCTGCTGCCAGTGTCCGGCGTGCCTGGGCATCGAGAACGGCAACTTCCTGGATGTGCTGGAGCTGGACGCCGCCTCCAACAACGGCGTGGACCAGGTCCGGGCCCTGCGGGATGAGGCGGTCTACGCCCCCGCCAACGTGAAAAAGCGGGTCTACATCGTGGACGAGGTCCACATGCTGTCCACCCCGGCCTTCAACGCCCTGCTGAAGATCCTGGAGGAGCCGCCGGAGCACCTGATGTTCATTCTGGCTACCACGGAGCTGCACAAGGTGCCCGCCACCATCCTCTCCCGGTGCCAGCGGTTCTCCTTCAAGCGCATCATGCCCCGGGACATCGCCGGACGGCTGGAATACGTGGCGAAGCAGGAGGGCATCGGTCTCACCGCCGACGGCGCCGAGCTATTGAGCCGCCTGGCCGACGGCGCCCTGCGGGACGGACTGAGCCTGCTGGACCAGTGCGCCGCCGCAGGCGGCACTGTGGACAGCCGGTCCGTGCTGGATGCCCTGGGCCTGGCGGGCAATCTCCAGACCGCCCAGCTGCTGGAGCGCGTCCTGGCCCGGGATGCCAAGGCGGCGCTGCTGCTGCTGAACCAGCTCTACGCCGGCGGCAAGGACGTGGGTGCGGTGCTGGGTGAACTCAGCACCCTGGTTCGGGACCTGCTGCTGCGGCGGACCGCGCCGGAGGGCGGCGCTGCGCTGCTGTCCGGCGGCTATGACGACGCCACGCTGGACCGGCTGGGGAAGGAGACCTCCGCCGCCCGGCTGATTTATCTCGCCACCATGCTGCAAAAGGCGGGGGCCGACCTCTATTACAGCGCCAACCGCCGCACCGACGCGGAGCGGTGCCTCCTGCGGCTGGGCGACGAGAGCCTCTCTGGAGATCTGACGGCCCTGGAGGCCCGGATCCGCCGGCTGGAGGACCGCGCCGCCCGGGGTGGGATCGCCCCTGAGACGGCAGTGCAGAAGGCCGCGCCTGCGGTGCAGGCGGAGACGGCTGCCCCAAAGGCTGCCCCCGCGGGGCCCGGGGCACCGGAGGAGGCGCCTC
>UMKW01071206.1_pt1 | contig 10060 bp, 6 predicted proteins | sample 1966391 | NCBI WGS metagenome assembly UMKW01 (sample SAMEA4836183, study PRJEB28245) | human gut metagenome | biome: gut microbiome; material: fecal sample | place: Denmark | collected 2008
GCTTAAAAGCTCCGGCGCAACGCTTACGGTAGCGCTGTATATTTATGCAAAGGAGCGCGGCGAATTCGGCGTTGCGTTTGCGATAGCGGCAATACTTATGCTGCTGACGCTGATAATAAACCTGAGCGCGGAAGCGGTTGCAAGAAGCTTTAAGAAAAAAAGGCAGATATAGTAAGCGCATGGAAGGGAGAGAGAATATGGAAGCCAATGAAAAGAGCATTTTGAGCGTGAAAGAGCTTTGCCTATGGTACGGCAATTATCAGGCGCTGAAAAGTATAAACATAGATATACCTAAAAACAGCATAACGGCGCTGATAGGGCCGTCCGGCTGCGGCAAGTCCACGTTCCTTAAAACACTTGATCGCATGAACGATCTGATACCGGACGTTAAGATAACGGGCAGCGTTGAATACAAAGGGGAGGATATATTCGCGCCGGGCGTGGACGTGAGCGAGCTGAGACGGCAGATAGGCATGGTGTTCCAGAAGCCGAATCCGTTCCCCATGAGCATATATGACAACATTGCCTACGGCCCGCGTACCCACGGCATAAGGAACAGGGCCAAGCTGGACGACATTGTTGAAAAGTCCCTGCGCGGCGCGGCAATATGGGACGAGGTAAAGGACAGGTTGAGAAAGAATGCGCTTGGTCTTTCCGGCGGGCAACAGCAGCGCCTTTGCATAGCGCGTGCGCTGGCGGTGGAGCCGGACGTGCTGCTGATGGACGAACCCACGAGCGCGCTGGACCCCATATCAACATCAAAAATAGAAGAACTGGCCATGCAGCTGAAGGAGCAATACACCATAGTCATTGTTACACACAATATGCAGCAGGCCGTAAGAATATCGGACAACACGGCGTTTTTCCTGCTGGGCGAGCTTGTTGAATACGGCAAGACGGAGGAGATGTTCTCCCAGCCCACGGATAAGCGCACAGAGGATTACATTACAGGGAGGTTCGGATAATGAGAAGCCGGTTTGACAATCAGCTTGCGGAGCTGAACAGGGAGCTTATTGAGATGGGCGCAATGTGCGAGGAATCCATAAGCATGGCACTGAAGGCGCTTATGGAAGGCGACAAGGCGCTTGCGAAAAAGGTTGCCGGGCTTGACGTGGCGATAGACCAGAAGGAGCGCAGCATAGAATCCATGTGCCTGAAGCTTTTGCTTCAGCAGCAGCCCGTTGCGCGCGATTTAAGGCAGATATCCGCCGCGCTTAAGATGATAACCGATATGGAGCGCATAGGCGACCAGGCTGAGGATATCGCGGAGATAATAACCTATCTCAGCGACAGGAGCGCCGCCAACGAGCAGCTTATGCGCGAAATGGCGAACGCGGCTATAAAAATGGTCACGGATAGTGTGGACGCATATGTAAAACATGATACAATAATGGCGGAGAAGGTCATTGCCGCGGACGATGTTGTTGACGCATATTTCGACAGGGTGAAGCATCAGCTCATCGAAAGAATAGCGGCCGACCCGACGGACGGCGAATATGCGCTGGATCTATTGATGATAGCCAAGTATTTTGAGCGCATTGCCGACCACGCGGTTAACATTGCCGAATGGGTCATATTCTCCGTAACGGGAGTGCATAAGGAGGACTAAAGTGCATGATATGGTGCGTGGAGGATGACGCAAGCATACGGGACATAGAGGTATATGCGCTGAGCTCAGCGGGCTTCGAGGCGAGAGGCTTTGAGGACGGCAGCGGCTTTTATGCCGCCATAACGGGCGAAAAGGAAAAGCCGCAGCTTATTGTGCTGGACGTTATGCTGCCGGGCATTGACGGAATAGAGCTGCTAAGGCGCATCCGCGCGAACGCCGCGCTGAAGCAGATACCCATAGTCATGGCCACGGCCAAGGGCAGCGAATACGACAGGATACAGGGGCTTGACCTTGGCGCGGATTATTATCTGACCAAGCCCTTCGGCGTGATGGAGCTTATATCCTGTGTGAAGGCGGTGCTTAGGCGGTGCGGCGCGGAGAATGAAAAAAGCACGCTTAACGCCTGCGGCATAAGCATGAACACGCTTGAGCATACCGTGAGCGCAGACGGGGAGCGAATAACGCTGACATACAAGGAATATGAGCTGCTGAAGCTGTTCCTTTCCCATATGGGCACGGCGTTCACAAGGGAACAGCTTATGGAACGGGTTTGGGGAACGGACTACATGGGCGAAACGCGCACCATAGATATGCATATACGCACGCTGCGCCAAAAGCTTGGCAAATGCGGCGAAAGCATCAAAACCGTAAGAAACGTTGGCTACCGGATGGAGGAAGGGCAATGACGAAAAGAATATTCAGGGCGATAATGCTTGTTGCGGGCATAATACTGCTTGCAAGCCTGCTGATAATAATGGACTGCTTATACGAATACTTTGCAAGCCTGCAGGGAAGCGAGCTGAAGGATCAGCTGAGCCTTGCGGCGGCGGGCGTTGAGCAGGGCGGGGAGGATTACCTTGCCCGCGTGAAGAGCGAAAGATACAGGCTGACATGGATAGCGCCCGACGGCACGGTGAAATACGACAGCGGCAGCGATGCAGGCGCGCTGGACAACCACGCCGAGCGCGAAGAGGTACAGCAGGCTATGGCGGACGGCGAGGGCCAAAGCACGCGCTATTCGGCAACGCTTATGCAAAAGACGATGTACTACGCAAAGCGGCTTGACGACGGCAGCGTAATAAGAATATCCGTAAGCCGGGCGACAATCGCCACGCTGGCACTGGGCATGCTGAGGCCTGTGGTGATAATAGTGCTGGCGGCGCTTGTACTGGCGATAGTTATGGCGAACAGGCTGGCGCAGAGGATAGTTGCACCGCTGAACGCGCTGGACCTTGAACATCCGCTGGACAACGACGCATACGAGGAGATAGCCCCGCTGCTGAGCCGCATAAACCGCCAGCATACGCAGATAGACGCGCAGATGCGCGCGCTGGACAAGAAGAAGGACGAGTTCAACGCCATAACCCGCAGCATGAACGAAGGGCTGGTGCTGCTGGATGAAAAGGGGAGCATAATAAGCATAAATCCCGCGGCAAGGCAGCTATTCAACGCGGAAGAAAACTGCGCGGGCCACGATTTTATTACGGTGGACAGGAACCCCAAGCTGAGCGAGGCCATACGCGCCGCATACGACGGCGGGCACGGCGAGACGAGCATGAGCCGCGGCGGCAAGGTATATCAGCTTGATGTGAGCCGCATAGAATCCGACGGAAAGACCATAGGCGCGGTGATACTCAGCTTTGACATAACCGAAAAGCAGAATGCGGACGCCATGCGCCGCGAATTTACGGCAAACGTTTCGCACGAACTGAAAACACCGTTACAGGGCATTATAGGCAGCGCGGAGCTGATAGAAAACGGCATGGTGAAGGCGGAGGATATGCCCCGCTTTGTGGGCCACATTCGGCAGGAGGCGCAGCGCCTCGTTACGCTGATAGGCGACATAATAAGGCTGAGCCAGCTTGACGAAGGCTGCGACATGCCTACGGAGCGCGTTGACCTGAAGGCGGTTGCGGCGGAGACTGCAAGCGACCTGCGCACGGAGGCGGACGAAAGGCACATAGGCGTTGAGGTGCGGGGTGAAAGCGTCTGCATAACCGGCGTAAGGCGGCTGCTATATGAAATTATTTACAACCTGTGCGACAACGCCGTTAAGTACAACCGCGCGGGCGGCAGCGTAAGCATAACCGTGGGCGAAAAGGACGGCCTTGCCACCGTTACCGTTGCGGATACGGGCATCGGCATACCCGAAGAGCATCAGACCCGCGTGTTTGAACGGTTTTACCGCGTGGATAAGTCCCACTCCAAGGAGAGCGGCGGCACGGGGCTTGGCCTATCCATAGTCAAGCACGCGGTAATGTATCACCACGGCAGCATAAGGCTTGAATCCGTCCCGAACGTGGGCACGACAGTAACCGTTTCGCTGCCCGCGTAAAGCGGGTTTTTATATGCAAAGAGTCTCCCGTGCGCGGGCGACTCTTTTTTAACAAAAAATTCACCGTTTTTCGTTTCCTCTCTTGCTTTTTTTCTCGTTAAGGGATACAATATATTCCGTGTAATACTAAAATTATGCGGTACGGACCGACATTTTTTAGGAGGAAGGAAACATATGAGAAATCAAGTGTTCAAGAAGCTGTTTTCCGTGCTGCTTGCGCTGATAATGGTGGCAGGTCTGCTGCCCGCGTCAGTGCTGGCGGAGGGGGAAGGCAATGCGGATTCTACGCCCGCGCCTACGGAAGCAGTGCAACCGACGGAATCGGCTGAACCCACCACGCCGACCGAGACGGAGACTCCCGAAGTCACCGAAGTTCCCGAGCCTACGCCCGAGAACCCCGCGGCCACGGTAGAGCCCACGCAGGGCGAGCCCACTGCCGAGCCCACGGATGAGGGGATTATGCCGGCGAACGTGATGCCCGTGCAGGCGAATGTGGAACTTCAATATCGTATAGTACATCTGGACTGCGGTCGTGAATACTTCACAAAAGACTGGATAATCGCCCTTATAAACGAGATGGCAGAAGCCGGTTATAACCAGCTCCAGCTCGCTTTCGGCAACGGCGGTTTCCGCTTCTACTTGAACGATATGGCCATTGGTAGTCATAGCTCGGATGAAGTAAAAAATGCTCTTGAAGCCGGAAACGTTCACTATAATACATATGGCGACAAAGAAGATGGCCCCAGCAATAGCGAATGGAAAAAATATAGCCCGTCTGTAAATGCTCTGACCCAGACGGAGATGAAAGCCATAATTGACTATGCCCGCGAAAAAGGTATTGAAATTGTACCTATGCTCAATACCCCGGGGCATATGCATGCTGTTTTGGCCGCAATGAGTAAACTTGGCATAAGTGGCAATCTTCAGGTTAGCGACAAACCCGGCTGCCTTAACCTTAGTAATACCGAAGCTGTAGCTTTTACCAAAGCATTGGTAGAGAAGTATGTTGACTATTTCGCAAGGCAAGGTTGCAAGTTCTTTAACTTTGCAATGGACGAGTATAGTTCATTTGATACGAGCTTCTTTACATATGCTAACTATTTGATTGCTTATGCAAATACAAATAGAATAACTCCTCGCGTGTTTAATGATGCGCTTTCACGTGGCAAGAGCAATGGCTTTATTTCTGGTACGCAGGTGTGCTGCTGGGATTCAGTTCAGAATACAAATGGGTATAGCGTAATCAATACAAGCCACGACTTCTATTATGTTTCTACAAATGAAGCTTGGAATCTGAATACTTCAACTGTTAATGGTGAGGGGTATACCTTCGTTGGGGACTATGCAGAAAATAGTTGGATAACCCATGCAGAGAAGTTTAATAACAACAAATTCTTGTATAAAGGGACAAGCAGCAATATAAGCCCTGTCGGCTCCATGTTCTGCATATGGTGCAACACCCCCGGTAAAAACGATGAAACCCAAATTGCGCAGCAAATTCGCATGATACTGCGCGTTATTGGCGCACGCATGCAGGATAAGACTGAATATGCTGATTCCACCGTGCTTGTAGACGGCGGCTTTAAGGCTGATGGAGCAATAAATGTTCCCACCACCACCGTAGGCAATGGTGGCAGCAATACTACCGCCGATAGCGACACCGTTCGCGTAACCGGCCCCAACCTTGCGGCGCTGAAGTGTGAGACTACAACGGTTACGATACAGGGTGCTGCTGAGGGGAAGATAGCGGCCTATAATGTGACCCCTTTGACCGCGGATTCTAATTATACCAAAAAGGCCGAGGTTCGCATAAAGATACCCGCAGAATGGGACAAGACTAAGGTTAAAGCGTTCATCGTTGAGGATGGTACTGCTAAGGATATCGACGGCACGGCGACCGAGGATGGCTGGTATGTGTTTACCGCGCCGCACTTCTCCGTAATGGGCATATATGAGAAGGCCGCTGAGTATTTGGATGGCGGAACGCATGATGTTCCTAAGGGTGGTGAACTCAAACTTGATAGGATAGAAGGCGAAAACCTTGCTGGTGAATATCATACTGCTGATAGCAGCATTGCGACCGTAGAAGTTACCGGTGAAGATGAAAAAACTGGCAGCGGATTTGATTATATTTCGGAAAATGTGAATTATCCCAAGTATTGTACAAGCAGCACCAGAACAAAATTAGAAGGTTATTATTTCAAATATAATAACACTTATTATGAAGTGTATGTGCGAACATATACACAGTATTGGACGACGTATTACGAATGCACTTACTTCAGAAACAATAATTATACACGAATTAATAGGACAACAGATGCGAGTACCACGGTAAGTTTGTATAAGCGGGTTAGCAACACGCAGCCCGCGTATACGGATATAACGTTCAAAGGCCATGAGATAGGAACAACTACTGTTGTAATAGGTCGCAAAAAATACACGATTAATGTTATTGACCCCGTGTTGGCGCAGCAGGTACTGCCCATCAACCTGTGGATAACCAACACGGGCGTTGTGCCGAGCGGATGGAGCAATAGCAATCCTGTGGAGTTTACGTATAGCGATGATAGCGGCAACAGGCGCAGTATATATATGCTTAAAGCATCGTACTCCACGGTGAACAGCCCTAACGGAATAAGCTTGAGCAGCATATTACCTCAAGTAACCGGTACAGCAAAAAGCTGGGACGGCAATACGTACAATGTAACTTACTGGAAAAGCGCATACCATACGGCAGAAAACAGGCAGTCTACCGATGGCTGGACGAATTATTCCCACAAAGGAACCAAATTTGAATATATCAGGTTCTATGAGAGCAGTTGGGCTTATTCCGTAGATGGCATTACATGGGTAAATATTGAAAATGTCGGCGCAGAAGCAGGCGACACAAATAAGAATCAAGTATGTATATGGTATCGCCAGGTGACTACGGTTACAAGCGAGGTTACTACGGAAATAGTTGACTGGGGCCCGATACAATATAGTGCGAATCAATGTCTGCTTGATTTCGCGGTAAAATACGACGGTACTGCGAATAGAATACCGAATAGTTTCCCCGTAACGGGTAAGACAATTGGGTTCGACATTGCGCCTATCGACAATGTAACTTACTACGGTACTGATAACGGGGCTATTTATCGTACTGTTTATGGTATTGCCGGTGTAGAAACCTCAAATTACGAGGTTTATATGATAACCCTCACCCCGAGCAATGATAACCACAGTGTGTATATCAACAAAAATTCAACACTGACCAGCTATAATTATGACGGCACGGAAAAAATAGCGTGGGCTAAGACTGAGGCCGATGCCAACAGCGCCGAGCTGTACAAAATGCCCAATGTGAAATACGGTGGCGAGCCGTTCCTCGAATCCGTTAAGATATATCAGTATCAAGGTCTGTTGGTGACGTACTATCTGCGTGCCAAGGAAACTACAGACAGTCTGACAGTGCATTATGCAATAGATGGCACCAATGTAGAGTTCCATAAGTACAATATAATTGTTAAGGCTAATGCGGATGGTACTTATCCTACGTTTGATGAAAACATAGGCCTTAATAAAACGAACCCAAAGGGTCCTTTGGATAACGGAACGATAGTAAACAGTACTGATGTAACAATAACTGTCTCATCTGACCTGTCTACACTGAATAATCTTGAACCGCAGTATCGTTACTCCGATTATGACGTTAAGAGAAGTTGGCGTGAGGACGATAAAAATGTATGGATATACTATACATTTAAGCGTGAACATACGTATGTTATCGATTTCGGCCTGCCGCTGAAGATTAAGTTTAGCGACTTTGGCGTAACGAATGATGAAGCCATAGGAACAGTGTCTCTTTGGGAAAAAGAGACAGTACTCGAAAACAAAGGACTGTATGGCACGGCCAAGGTTATTACGGGAAGCACGGAGGGTAAGTACGTCCTGTACACACTGGATAAGCCGCTTGACAAGAACATAACCATACCGCTGTATGTAAAGTTTAGTCAAAAAGGGGATAATGACAAACCGCAGCTGTTCACCGCTAACATCATCCCCGCCACGAACGTCTACTACGAGGACAGCTTTGCGAAGTTCTATGGCAGCGACGGCAACCAGCAGACGGTGCTTAATCAAACATCCGCAGACGATGTAGCTGGCACTTGGTACGTAGCTAAAGACACAAGCGCGGAGAATAACGCCAACGCCACCCAAGCCCTCGAAGCGCTTGGTCAGGAGAACCACAAGCCCTACGGCTACGACCCTGCCTACGACAGCTGCACCATGTTCTCCATGGGCAGCGCGCGCAAGGTGACCGTGACCAACGACATGGCAAAGGATGGCGTAGTCTGGCCGACGGCGCAGTTTACCTTCAAGGGCACCGGGTTTGATATCATCAGCTTGACGGATAATACGTCGGGTGCGATATTTGTGGATGTGGTAAACAAAGAGACTGGCAAAAAGGAAAAGAGCGTGTTCGTAGATAACTACTATGGTTATACCTATGATGCGACTAATGGATGGCAGCCGTCAACGAGTAATAAGCCCAACGCCCTGTACCAGATACCTGTAATAGCGGTGCGCGGCCTTGATTATGATGAGCACAACGTGGTCATAAAGGTTGCGTATAGCGAATATTTTGACCATACGGCAAATAAGGGTTCATATAACTTCTGGCTTGACGCCGTGCGCGTGTACGACCCGATGGGCAAGAGCGAGAATACGGGAAATACATATGGGCAAGACGGCGAAGCCTATCCGCAGTACATCAAGCTGCGCAGTGAGTTGGCGGCGAATAATGGCACAGTAGGTGTTAATGGTAAGTTACTGTTCATCGACGGTAAGGAGAACGCAAGTATAAGCGAATATGCCAACTATGGCCCGAACAACGAGGTATATCTTGCCAACGGTCAGGCGATAACGTTTAAGCTGACCGGTAATCTTGATAAGATTGCTGCTGTGCAGATTGGTGCGAAGTCGCCCAACAGCAATGAAACTAATAAGGCTAATATGGTTATTGGAGATAGCAACAAACAGCTTAGTACCGCTACCGAGATGTATTATGACATCACGACAGAGGCGGTGAACAATGGTACTGCTAAGCTTGTAACCGTAATCAATACCGGAGAGGCAATACTCTCGCTGACCAACCTGAAGATAACCTTTAATGAACAAGGAAGCGTAAGCCTTGGTGCGATGAATGAGACGGAACAGACTGCATCCGTAATGGCGGTTCGTGCGCTGTTTGCGCCCGCGCCGGTTGAGCCGGAGCCCGAGCCGGAGCCTGAAAAGACATTTGAGCCGGAGCGGTTCGAGGCAAGCTGGAGCAGGAACGTTATGCAGGGCAGGAAGGCTACGCTTACCGTTAAGACCTCCGAGGACGTGGAAGCCATTACCGTGGACGGCCAGACCATAAGGAGCTACCGCACCCGTACCGAGCGCGTGGGCTTCGGCCGCCGCGCGAAGCGCATAACGTACAGGGAGTTCACTTACAGCATGGTGGCTCAGGAATCCGCGGACTTCAGCGTGACCGCCATCAATGCGGAAGGCACCGAGAGCGAAGCCATCACCGCGCGGCTTACCGTTAAGACCCGTCCCAACAGCATGCGCGATATGTGGGATTGGTTCAAGGGTTGGTTTTAATGAAAGGGGTGAGGAGCATGAAAAAACAATATGTTAAGCCCGAACTGTACTTCGAGGATTTCGAGTTGAGCACTACCGTAGCGACCGGCTGCTCAATCATAGTTGATCATGCAGTAACGGATTGCACAATAGATATTCCGGGCATCGGGAAGATATTTATTACTGATCCCTGCATGACCACAGAAGTAGCAGATAATGATAAAATCTGTTATCATGTGCCGTTCGACAGCAACAAACTCTTTAGTTCCTAATCAACCAGACACGAGTACAAGTGCCCTGCCCGCATAGGGCGGGGCGCTTTTTGACGGAAAGGAGTATGCCATGAAAAAAACTGCAATTATACTGCTTGCGCTTGCGCTGGCGGCGCTCATGCTTGCGGGCTGCACGGGCGGCGGGGACGACCTGAGCGACGCGGTGGAGATACCGCCCGAAACCACGCCCGCGGCAGACGGCAGCGGCGGCGATATGCAAAACGATAACGCTGC
>UMKW01009529.1_pt1 | contig 10009 bp, 7 predicted proteins | sample 1966391 | NCBI WGS metagenome assembly UMKW01 (sample SAMEA4836183, study PRJEB28245) | human gut metagenome | biome: gut microbiome; material: fecal sample | place: Denmark | collected 2008
CTGGTCTGTACTCCATGCTCTTCCACATACTGTACGACTTTATTTCTGTCTACACCTTCTCTGCAGGTAATAAGAAATCCAAACCAGCTGGGGTTTGATCCCTCGCATGCTTCTGGAAGAATTATTTTCTCCTCCAGTCCTTTCAGTCCCTCTTTCAATCTTGCAAAGTTATGTCTCCGTTTTTCCACAAATCCCGGGAATTTTTCTATCTGGGCGCAACCGATAGCCGCCTGCATATCCGTAGCCTTCAGATTATATCCAAAGTGGGAATACACATACTTGTGATCATACCCCAGCGGCAGCTCCCCATACTGCTTATCAAAGCGATGGCCGCAGAGATTATCCTTTCCGGAAGGACATACGCAGTCCCTTCCCCAGTCTCTGAAAGAACGAATGCACTTATTCAGGAGCGGATTATTGGTATAAACAGCCCCTCCTTCTCCCATGGTCATATGATGGGGCGGATAGAAACTGGATGTTCCGATATCGCCGATAGTTCCAGTAAATCTCATTTCTCCGTTCATTTCATACTGAGAACCCAGGGCGTCACAGTTATCTCCCCCCAGCCACAGGTTATGCTTATCACAAAAATCCTTTACTTTCTTTAAATCAAAGGGATTTCCAAGGGTATGAGCTACCATGACCGCTTTTGTCTTTTCTGAATAAGCCGCTTCAAGCATATCTGTATCAATATTGTATTGAGGGATCGTCACATCCACGAACACCGGGACAGCACCGTACTGGATCACCGGGGCTACAGTAGTTGGAAATCCCGCTGCTACGGTGATCACTTCGTCTCCACGGCGGATCCGTCTGTCCCCCAGAAGAGGAGATGTCAGAGCCATAAAAGCATTAAGATTTGCAGAAGAGCCGGAATTCACTAAAGAACAATATTTTACTCCCAAATACTGGGCAAACTTCTTCTCAAATAAATCTGTATATCTTCCGGCAGTAAGCCAGAATTCCAAAGCGCTGTCCACCAGGTTTACCATCTCTTCATGATCATAAACTCTGGAGGCGTAAGGAATACGGTCCCCCTCCTGATAATCTTTTCTCTTATGGAAGGTATCGCAATATTCTGATACCATAGCCAGGATTTCCTGACGGGCTTCCTTCTCTGATTTTCCCTGAAACATTTTTTTCTCCTTCGTTTTCCTAGTTTTATTTTTTATGAAAAGAATTCCTGTATCTGTCTTTCCATACATTCCTGTATTCCTTTTCCTGTCTCATAAATTTTTGCCCATTCTACAGTCTTCTCTATGGCAGTACGGACATCCCATCTTGGACTCCATCCAAAAATGCTTTTAATCCTAGAGCAATCCAGTTTCAGAAAATTTGCTTCATGAGGGCCATTATCTGACTGATTTATCCAGGTCTGTCCCTGTCCCCAGGCCTCACAGAAAAGATCTACCAGATCTCCTGTGGTCACACAATCTCTGTCATCCGGACCTACGTTATAAAACCCTGCATATTTTTTGTCCTGATACTGTTCCTGAGCGATCCTTAAGTAGACTGCCAGGGGCTCCAGAACATGCTGGTATGGGCGGGTAGAATAGGGGTTTCTTACAACAATTTTTTCACGTTTCAGCGCAGCCCGGATGCAGTCCGGGATGATCCTGTCGTTTGCAAAGTCCCCGCCGCCGATAACATTCCCGGCTCTTGCTGTGGATACGGCCACGCCTGTTTCATGACAGAAAGAATTTATGTAACTGTGGGTAACTAATTCAGAACAAGACTTGCTGTTAGAATAAGGATCATATCCGTCTAATGGATCATTTTCACGGTATCCCCATTCCCATTCATTATTGTGATAGACCTTATCTGTAGTCACATTCAAAAAGGACCTGACACTTGGAGTCAGCCTCACACATTCACAGATATTCACAGTACCCATTACATTTGTTTCGTAAGTATATACAGGATTTTTATAAGAATCCCGCACAATAGGCTGGGCAGCCAGATGAAAAACAATTTCTGGCTGTACCTCTCGAAAGATCCCCTTCAGTTGTTCCAGATCCCGGATATCTCCTATAATAGATTTCATTTTTTCCTTTATGCCGCTGATCTCAAAAAGATTTGGCGTTGTAGGCGGCTCAAGGGCATATCCTGTAACGTCCGCTCCTGCATTGATCAAAATCCTGCAGAGCCAGCTTCCCTTAAAGCCTGTATGCCCAGTCACTAAAACTTTTTTATCCTTAAAGAAATTCAGATCCAACATAGCTTACTCCCACACCTTCCACGGAGCTTTTCCGGAATTCCAAAGACGTTCCAACTGCCCCTTTTCTCTTTGGGTGTCCATACACTGCCAATAGCCATTATGCTTATAGGCGTTCAACTGGCCATCCTGTACCAGTCTCTCTAAAGGTTCTTTCTCAAAGACAGTTTCATCTCCATCAATATAATCAAACACTTCCGGCTCCAGAACCATGTACCCTGCACTGATCCGGCTTCCATCTGCCTGGGATTTTTCCCGAAATGCTTTTATATTTCTTGTATCATTATCAATATCAAGCACTCCAAACCGCTGTCCTACATGGACAGCGGTTAGTGTCGCTAACTGGCCTTTTTCCTTATGAAATTCAACAAGCTTGTGGATGTCAATATCACTGACCCCATCTCCATAGGTCATCATAAAAGGTTCATTACCTACATACTTCTGGATCCTTTTGATACGTCCCCCTGTCATAGTATTTAAACCTGTATCTACTAATGTTACCCGCCAGGGTTCCGCCACATTGCTGTGGATAATCATATTGTTTTCTGCGCCAAAATCAAAAGTCACGTCACTGTTATACAGATAATAGTCCGCAAAATATTCTTTGATCATCTGCTGTTTATAACCACAGCAGATAATGAACTCATTATATCCGTAATGACCAAATCCTTTCATAATATGCCATAAAATCGGTTTCCCCCCGATCTCGATCATAGGCTTTGGACGCAAGTGGCTCTCCTCACTGATCCTGGTTCCAAATCCTCCTGCTAGTATTACAACCTTCATTTTTCTACATTCTCCTGTTTTTTATTGTTATTTGTATATAATCCGCCATATGACTATATGCCGGAAAAGCCATTGATCAATTACTCCAAAAAATCAGAGGCGTTCAAAGCCTCAACATGATCATGTAATGCTTCATATATTATTAAGGAGTATGAAACCTTGTTACTGTTCGTTGAGTGATAGAATTTTGCAGAAATTTAAGACAAGCGAAGGAAGATAATATAAAAATCTTAAAAACACTTAGTAAGCAACTAAAGGTTTCTATCAAGACATTAAAATCCTTTGTTATTCTATCACATATCTCAACAAAATTCTACTCTATTTTTAAGAGTATAAAGAATAAATACTGGAAATCTTAACTATCTGGAATCATTTAATAACATATTTATAAAACCAGCTATGATCGATCACTCCTGAAAAATTTCCGGCATTTAATATTTCTATATAATCGCTGGAAACATCGGAAGGATTTTCTCCATTATCCAGAGAATGGATCGTGCTTTCTATTGTTCTTGCAAATTCATGGACAGGCGTGACACTTCCTATTGCCAAAAGGATCGTTAAGGCAACCATGACCACCTTGTCTTTCTTTTTCTTAGCTTCTTCTATTGTTTCTATAACATAGACCATTAATATGACTAATGCGGGAATAGACGTCCTCATACAGAAATCAACGGAAGTTCCTACCTTAATAGGTGGAATAACACATAAACAGATGAGTATGATGTAATATAGCTTGTCATTTTTTTTATAACGGTAAATGGCAGCAAAAAAGACAATCACCTCTAAAATAATAAAAATGCTGTATTTCAACAAATTGTTTTCCAAATTTGGGGCTGTCTCCATCTCCTGCATAATGATCTGCCCTGATACATTTCCTTTTAAATATAAAAAGGAACAGATGCCAACGATACCTCCGCCCACAACATTTTGCATAGAAAAGGTATCCTTGATCCACATTTGTATGTGTATGACTCTCTTCTCTTTGCCTTTAATACCTTTTCCCATTTCATACCTTCTGGAAAAAAGCCAAAACAGTACTAAAAGCCCAAGTCCTATAAATGGGAACGTTCCCTGGAGCATACAGCATGCCAAAATAAATACCAGAGATCTATTATTTCTCTGAATGAAGGCCATCATAGTACATACCCACGCAGGTATTGCCTGATTAAATACCCAGAACAGCTGTGTGGTCATGCTGGAGTATTGATACGAGCTCGCCCACCACTCTAAATGCATACCGTTCTCCATGGTCCAAATATTTGTTCCGATCAAATATTGTCCAACTACATCTAATCCGCTGAAAAAAATCACGATCAATAAAGGCCAAACATACAATTTTTTTAATCTGCAGCAGATAAAATAATAAAACAGCAATATCCCCAAAAATGCCCAGATAACCTGAAACCCATATCCAGCTTCTATACCAAAATATTTTCCCACTACCGCGGCAGGAAGCCAAAACCCTATATAATAAATTAATGAAGTTGCATTGCTTCCAATATTATCTCCGGTTAATTCAAAGTTTTTTACTGGCCAGTCATAATCGACTAAAATTTCAAATATGGCATTTCTTGCTGTATGATCGCCGTTCTGAAATACATATTTACCGATACCGGACATATATACCCAGAGAAACACCAGAACACATATGCATAGGATTTTTATAATATTATCCCTGTTCCATTCAGGCAGCCACAAGCTCGCGCTTTCTTTGCACAGCTTAAAAAAGCAGATTCCTAACAAGATCAGGATCGGGATCGCAAGATAGATCCTGAACCATCCCATAACAAAAAGTATAAACGGCAGTAAAATATATCCATATGCAATGGACATTCCCCACTTTGATTCTTTCATATTTTCCATTTTTTTCTCCGCCAATCAGCAGTATAAATATTTATAAAACCATTTCCAGTTACTCTAAAGAATCATATTCTTTCTGTGTGATTTGTTTTACACTTTCAAAACTTTCAATCTGCCATCCGTTTTCTGATTTGTGAAGCTTAAATTTCCCTTCATAGATATCTCCGCCGTACCAGAAAAAAGCTCTGCAGAGTCTGCTGCTCTGGTCATATATGACCTTCATCAGATCAAGATAAAACATATTATCCGGATTCTGCTTGTCAACAATCTCTCCAGCTGTCAGTCCCAGTTTCTCCAGAGAGCCATCTAATTTTTTGCCTTCTCTGAGGAGTTGGAAATAAAAGCTTTGAATATTCTCCGCTGCTGTTTTCTGCTGCTGAAGTTTAGCACTGCTTAATTCTTCTCCCTCTGTCACCGGATCAGTAACATAAAAGTTCATTTGTGCCTGAGTATTGCCTTTTTCCATATATTTTGTGATCTCTTCCATCAGGTTCTGCGGACTGGATCCATAGGCAGAATTGATAACAAAGTAGTTTGCAGGCAATAATGCTTCTCCCTCTTCTATCATCTGCGCGGTTTTCTCACTGTCCTGGACGTCCTCTTCTTCATCCTCACTGCTGTCGTCAAACAATTCTTTTTCAAGTTCTTTTGATTTTCCAGTAGAAAACAGCGTCTGTATTTCTTTAGTGTCTATCTCGTTAATATAAGTATTTTCTGTTGTTTCTGCCAGATCTGACGTAAAACTCAGAAGTTTCCACCCGCCATAATAGCTTGCCAATGTAAAACCAGCCACATAATGCTCTCCTTGCGATTCAAAAGCCACTCCCATCTCGCACACAGCATCTGCATTGATCGTATTACAGATAGTCTGATAACGGAGTACATTTTCTGACTGCATCTGGCGTTCTGGGTATATATATCCTATATTCTCCACCTCTATATTCTCATATTTTCCATAAGACTCCATAAATGCCAGAATGCTTTCTGTATATGTTCCCGTAAGTTCCGCGGAAGCCAACGGAAAAAAGGCTCTGTACCTTCTGGAATAAGCAGGAAACTTAATATCCGAATATTCTCCTGTATCTTCTATCACTTTTTCTGTATCCAGGCCAAGGCCAAGCTCATCGATTGGGCAGGCTCTTAAAGCCATATCCAGATTTTCCTCCTCTATGGCCTTTAAAACATACCGGACCAGATTATCCGGATCCTGAATCGTCTCTAATGTGCTTTTTTTCTGAAGTTCTGAAATCTGAACATCCGGGACAAGCTCCGTTCTTACCGTATATATCTTGTATGCTGCCACACTTATGCCTAAAATTCCCAAAAGTATAACAGCAAGGATCATTGTATTTACTAGAAATCTGTTCTCTCGGTACTTATCTGTTAAATTCTTTATATTCATTTGATACCTCGTCTTTTTTTCATATCCTTGGGATCTTTTCCGGAAAAATCAGCAAGCAGTACCATCCAAAAAGGATTAAACGCAACGCTTACCATGTGATGTTCTACCATACATTGTACAGAAATCACTGCCAGGATCAGTAAAAGTTCCCACTGTCTGTAAACATAAGCTTTCCCTGCAGCTGCAGTCCAGACCGCTAAAAGCAGTAAGGCTATCATTAAACCAAATTGCAGAAGATTATAGATATAGGAACTGTCCAGGAAAAAATAAAAATCCACATCTTTTGTAGTACTGCCCAGACCGATCATCGGGATATTTTGTCCCCAGAAAGTAAAACCAAATATTTCGATCCCCTTATGTCCTAATCTCAGTCGGCTGCTCAATGCGTTGTCAATAAAATTTATTACCGGATTGTTGGGAGTATACAGTATTGTAAGCCCCGTCATAAGAATACCGCATAAAATTCCCGACAAGATCAGCAAGATGCTGACCGGTTTAGCAATCTGATATCCTTTCTGTTTTTTTTCAGCCCTTGCCATAAAGATCTTATGGCCCGCAAACAGGAGACAAGTCCCCAAGATACAGATTGTATTTAGTCTTGCGTCGCAGAACCAATAGACAAAAACTCCCAGGAAACATGCAAACCCTATTTCTATATATTTCAGCCTTTTTCCCCGTATATAAAACCAGGCTAAAAGCAGATAAAAAATCATTGCTGAAAAATCTGTAGGATAGTTTGCTCCAAAAGCATACCGTGTTCTTCTGCCTTCCTGATAATATGTCAGATTGTCAATATATCCTGATAATGCGGCCCCGATAGTTATAAGCAGCAGGACTGCCGTTACGGCTGCGTATATTTTTATCAGTTTTTTTAAAGAAATACCCTTAGCCCCTATAACAAGTACCAACAAATACATATATTCTCCATAGCCATTTCTTGCATAAGCCATAGAGAACAGAAGATACAGGCCTAAGACAGTCACTGCTTCCCATGTTTTGTATTGTTTACTGCAAGCGGCCCTTACAAGAATAATTCCTGTTATAAAAGTCCTAAGATCTGAATAAAAAAACTGGGGCCAATCTATTTGGAACATGGTATTTCCCAGGAAGAAAAAACCTATATATAGAATGAAAGCAAATAAATATAAAAGTTCCAGTATATCTTCTGTTTTTTTTCTAATTTCCACCATGATCATTTCCTCATTGATTTTTTCCTAATATTTTTTCTGCTGATTCTATGGCTTTTCCCATATAATCTCCCCGCCTTACTTTTTCTGAGATCTTTTGAATATTATTTTTCATAACTGTATATTCCTGCTCGCTGATAGTACCCAATATTGTTTTCAAATTTTTAAGATCGCCCACCGCAATACCTATTTTATTTTTACATACGAAATCAGCCAATGCAGCTTTCTCCCATATTATAATAGGAAGCCCTGCGGCAATATAGAGGGATACCTTATGCGGATTATTATATTTGAGATATTCTCCGGTTGTCCCGGCACAGCTTGAAATCTCTTCTCCATCCCAGACCAGTCCAAATCTGCCATCTAGTTTTCCCGGCAGTATATCTGCCGGAAAGGCTCCTCTGTAGGATTCTCCTGCTTTTGATTCCCAGCTTTTGGGGAATCCGACGCCATATAGATTTAAAGATAATTCTGGAAAACTCTCAAGTAGTTTATATACATACCCGGATTTTTCAGGTTTTAAATTTCCTGCAATAACAATGTCCGCTTTTCTTTCTCCGACAGCGCTCTTCGGCTCCTGATCTGTAAGATAATCAAAGACTTCCAGATTTACCATTTTGTTTTGAGATACTCCCCGCTTTATGGCCAGATATTCCTTCATTCTGGCATTATGAACGATCATGCTGTCTGCAGTCTCTATCATTTTCGCATCGATTTCTTCAAATATATCCGCCCATTCTATAAACATTTTTCTCAAAGATTCCAGATCATGGACAATATAAATCGTCTTGAATTTTTTGATTTTCTTTGCCGCTGCAAGCCACTTCATATATCGGCTTCCAATATACTGGGGATGCTGTATAATAAAAATATCATCCTTTTTCAGGGAAAAAAAACTTAAGTATTCACATTCATTTCTGATTTTACCAATAATTCCAAGTTTCCCTTCCCTATGCTTCATATTCATCAGACTGTATCCTTTTTTTTGAAGGATCGTTTCGCAATCTTTCATAGCTTTTGATCCTGCATGATAATCCTCTCCGATAGCCAAATGCATTAATATTCTTCTCATTCTCATTCCTCTAATAAATTTTCCAGTTTATGGATCTCATCAGAAAAATCTATACTTTCTTTTTTTAGATTTTCTGTTATTTTCTCCATTATATTCTTGTCCGTTAACAACTGCTGAATTTTATCCGCAAAACTTTCACCATTAAGATTTACAAGGAATCCATTACTTCCATTTTGGATCTGTTCACTGTTGCTTGGTATATTGGAAGCGATGATCGGTTTTTCCAAGACCTTTGCTTCCAGGATCGTGGTTGCGTATCCTTCGTGTCTGGAGGGCTGTATATATATAGTGCAGCCTTTAATATAAGGATAAGGATTCCGGCATCTTCCAAGCATTTTCACACAATCCTCCAGATTTTTGTTTCTTATTTCTTTTTGGATCTGTCCTCGAAGATTTCCATCCCCCATAAAAAACCACTGGAACCTGACATTTCTATGTTTAAGGATCTCTGCCGCCGTCAAGGCAATATCATAGCCCTTTTGTTCCTCCATTCGTCCAATAGTTAAAAACTTCTCTTCACCAATATATCTGTCATCGTTAAGCAGCTCTTCTGCCCTCTGCAGTATACGTTTGGTATCTGTCAGATTATAAAACACCTGGGTTCTCTTTTCATATTGGGGAAATTGTTTAAGAAAACTGGCCATCACAGCTTTGGAAACGCAGAAAATCTTGTCATATTCCGGCAGATAACTGGCTATTTTATAAATCCACCATACATTTTCATCATGAATCCACATAGCCTTTTTCTTTGCTTTTATCTTTTTTGCTCCGTACGCAGTAAGAAAATATCCGTATCCATGAAAATCCAGAAGAAGATCATATTCTTCCGTTTCAGTTTCTGTACAATCCAACAGTTTCTCATATAATTGATTATTTTCTGCTGTTTCTTTATATTTCAGATACCAGAATCTTTTCTGGAGCTTTGCTAAAAAAGTTTTTAGACTCTCTGTCTTTTCCTTCCTCCCGCTTACGAAGATCCTGTACTTGGGATCAGAAAATTTTAACTGTTTCAGCGAAACATATGCCGGCACCCCTTCCATCATAGGGCCTTCCTGGGTAATAGAAAGAACTGTCACATCATATTTCTTTTCATCCAGCTTATGCAGCAAAGAATTTAATGCCGCCTCTGTGCCTCCCATGGCAAAGGAACTTGTAAGTATTAAAAGTTTTATCATAATAGATTATCCTCTTTATCTCAGGCTGATGATTCTTTTAAGCATTGCCGAGAATGTATATTCTTTCTCATATAATTCTCTTGTCCTTTTGGGGATCCATTTTCCGGACAGAAACATTTTGATCTTATCTGCCAGATCATCAGGATCTCCGCTTTTGAAAAACAAAACATCTTCATCAGATACATAATCTTCTACGGCATGGATCCGATTTACGATCACTGGTATATCCTCTGCCAGCGCCTGCAGCATGACCATATGACCGGCAGACAAAACAGTATCCTTCAGAGAAAGCACAAGGCACTGAGATCT
>UMKW01045756.1_pt1 | contig 9934 bp, 15 predicted proteins | sample 1966391 | NCBI WGS metagenome assembly UMKW01 (sample SAMEA4836183, study PRJEB28245) | human gut metagenome | biome: gut microbiome; material: fecal sample | place: Denmark | collected 2008
GTCCCCTGGCTTCGGTCTGCGTACTGCCCGTTGACGTATGGCAGGTGGTTACAGCTGTGATCTACCGCCTTCATGAAGAGCAGGAAAAGATTTTTTCTTTTTTTCAGGATCAGGTAGTGCCGGCTTTGTGCGGGGATATAGAGGAGGAGCTGGTGTGTTTCTGGTCAGAAATGGGAAAGGGAAGCCAGCTGCCGGAAAAAATGAGAGAAATCCAGGAGACACGGGATTGGAATCTGCTCTATGACAGAGGAGATCTTATCCGGATCAGTCAGATAAAGGAAAAAGAACCTCTCCCCCTGCGGTATCCTGCAGAGCTGGAACAGAGAGTAAAGAAGGCAGTCCTGGCAGAAGACGGAGAAGAGATGAAAAGGTGTTATTACCGGGTATATGATCTTCTGAGAAGGCAGCCTCACTATCCAAAAGATATGAAGGAATGTCTTATCCGTTTTAATATGGCAGTACTAAATGCCTACAAAACGCGGAATGAAATAGAATCCGAGCTTAAGATCCAGGTTTGTATGCAGAAGATCGGAGATGCTATGAGCTGGGGCCAGATCAGGACCGCTATGGAGGAATACCTGAGTCTTATAAGTTTTAAAGCCTTTTCAGAGGAGAAAGATAAGGAATTCAGTCCTCTGATACGCAGGGCCGTCCAGCTGGTGAGAAAATACTATGACCAGGGAGTGACCCTGGAAGAAACGGCAGAGCGACTTTTTGTATCGGAAGAGTACCTCAGTTCTCAGTTTAAAAAAGAGACAGGAGCAGGTTTTACAGAGACGGTAAGGTATTACCGCATCGAGAGGATCAAAGGACTGCTTTTAAATACCCAGCTGAAGCTGAACCAGATCGCAGAACTGACCGGATATACTGATCCTAAATATATGAGCCGTGTATTTAAGGAAGAAGTAGGAGTCCTGCCTTCGGAATACAGAAAGTCTTTTAATTAAAAATCTCAACCTATTAAAAAAATTTCATCCTTGCCATACTGGAAAATTATGGTACGATACCTATGACCTGAAAATACCTGTCTCTGTACAGAGGCGGAGTAAAGTATGAGTACGAAAGAGGTGAGATGAATAATGGGCGAAATGAAACTTACGTTCAAAACTCCGGAAGAGATTTATGAATTTGTAAATACAGTATCTAAGTATGAATTTGACGTTGATGTCAGAAGAGGAAGAGTAGTTGTAGACGCAAAATCTTTGCTTGGTATTATGCATCTTGGACTCAACAGCATACTGGATCTGAAGATCCATTCAGGAGACTGTGAGGGACTGCAAAGAAAACTTGTAAAATATGGAGCATAAAGAATGCCGCTTTTTCTGAGAAGAAGAGGCGGTAATTTTTATAAAAACAAATGTAATCATTGACATTACAACTTGTTCCAGATAAAATGAGAACCGGAAGGAGAGGGAGAAAATGCAGATTTCAAGCAGATTTACCATTGCCATACATATGCTGACCTGTATGGAGACATTTAAAGAAAAATATAAGATAACCAGTGATTTCCTGGCCTCCAGTATCAATGTAAATCCGGTCATTATCCGGCGGATCCTGTCTCAGCTAAAAGAAGCAGGACTTATCGAGGTGAAACGGGGAACCGGCGGCGCATGGATCATAAAATCTCTGGAAGAGATCACATTTTTAGACGTATATCGTGCTGTGGAATGTATTGAGGAGAATACCTTGTTCCATTTCCATGAAAATCCCAATCCTGCCTGTCCGGTTGGAAGAAACATCCATAATATCCTGGACGACAAGCTGCTAAAAGTGCAGGAGGCCATGGAGCGGGAGCTGGAGTCCATTACTCTGGCGGATGTGATCAGAGATCTGGAAAATGTTCTTGGAAATGAAGGGTAGGATAATTTATAATATGAAATTAAAAAAGACTTGAGTAAATGGCCGGGGAAAGAAGGCCGTTTATTCAGGTCTTTCTTTAGAAATATGGAAGTTGCTGCTAATCGGTCCATCGACCTATAGCCCTATATAGATGGCGTTCTCTTCATTGTTGAAGAAGCATTTAGCAGCACCATGGAATTCTGATATTTGTCTTTATAGAATAACCTGCTGCGGTCAGATAATTTCCGATAACTGCGGTTAAGTTTATCAATGACGAACTGTTTTCCTTTTTTGAAATCCATGCCTTTTGTCACGTAGGCAAGATATAACAAACTGGGAATGTTGTCAAAGTGAGAAATTGCGTCAGCGTCTGCCACACAGATTTCTTCGTTAGATTGCTTTTCGACGGGTACATTTCCTCTGTGGTTTCGAATGCAGTTCTGGACAGCCTGGATTTTGCTGGGATCGTAATCAAATTTTTTAAGAAGTTCGCCGGTAAAAGCGCAGCATTTTGAACTACAGATTCGATATGATAATAACAGCCCATGCCCAATTTGTTCGTAGGTTTTTACACCTGCTGAGTACTTCTGATTGACAGTGATCGATGATATCCGTTCTCATAAATATCTCCTTATCTCTTCAGTTTTACCAGATATTCACTGGTTCCTTCTTCCAGCCTCCGTTCTTCTGTAGGGCAAAATCCGTGCCTTTCATAGAACCGGAGAGCCTTGGTATTTTTCTCCAGGGCCCACAGGAAATCACTTTGCTTTTCCTTTACTGCAAAGGAGATCAAAGCGGCTCCGATCCCCATATTTTGGAAAAAAGTGTCTACATAAAGTTTCTGGATTTCCCGGCCGGAAAGCTGGATAAAACCCCGGATGACTCCATCGTCAAAAACGAAAGTGTTCTGCAATCTTTCTTTATCCTGGAGATATTCATGGGCCACAGACATGACCTGAAGTTTTCCAAAAGAATAGTCTTCGTCTTTAAAAATGGGGAAAAAATTCACACGATTGTTATAAACCAGGATTTCTGCAATCCTGGATACATCCTTTTCCTGCGCCTGTCTGATATTCATAGCAGTCCTTTCTATTGTCGGATTAATATTTTTTACTCTTGTTCCTATCTCAGAGAGAAACAGCCATCACATAGTCCTCTTCCCGATCCAGATAAACTTCAAAGCCTGCTCTGCGGTAAAGATTTACGGCCTGATTGGCCTTCTGGACGGAAAGAGAAACTCTGGAATAACCCTGGCATTTCAGAAATGCCAGCAGTTCCTGAAGAAGGGCCGTGCCTATCCCCATGCCCCTGTATTCTTTATATAAGGCGATAGCAAGGGAAGGCGTCTCGTCATCAATATGTCCGTAATCTTTCATGATCCGAACCCAGGCAGCGCCTACAATTTTTCCATCTGCTTCTGCGGCAAAAGCTGCGTCATGCTCGGAAGATCCGAAATCAGCAATGTACATCTGCATTTCCGGAGTCTGGAGAATGGATCGGGGAAAGGGCGGTTTTCCCTGGGGAACGAAAAGGGATTCATATAAAAAATCTTCCAGTAAAAGATATTCTTCTTCGGTCATTTTTCGTATTTTATACTGCATATTTTCAACTCCTTTTATTTGTCATAATAAAACTCTGTCCATTTGCCCTTGTAGGAGTAACAGGGCATAAATGGATGCTTTTCACCTTTCAGTTCTCCCCGTCTCAGTGCTTCTGCGTCCAACAGATTCTTTTCAATAAAACCGGGATCAATGGGGTACTCATGGTGGCAGGGAAGAATAGTTTCTATCTTATCCTGAAGGCCCAGAAGTTTTCTCTGGCTTTCTATATATAGGTCCAGATTCCGGTGCTCTCCAAACATATAAATGGGACCTGCTTTCTGTACAGAATCCCCGGGAAGGAGCAGCTTTTTCTCCCAGTCGGCAAAGGCCATACTGCCGTAGGTATGGCCGGGGATTTCAATGGCTTCCAGGGTATAATTTCCGCACTTAAAGACATCTCCTTCCTTTAGTGGTTCCAGCCGGATATCTTCTGAAATCAAGGGCCAGTCTCCTTTATGTAAATAACATTTTCCAAAATCTTTCAGCCCTCCTGCGTGGTCCGGATCTCCATGGGTCATGATCACTTTCACGGGGAGTTTGGTTATGTTTTTTACAGTATGGTATACATTGCTGTCTTCAAAACCTGTATCGATCAGCAACGCTTCATCCTCACCAAGGATCAGAAACTGACGGACCCGGCCGTCATCTAAAATATAAAAATTTTCTGCAAATAATCGTATATCTGTCATTTTTTACCTTTCCTCAATAAAAATCAGTTTTCCCGGAGTATCTTTTTCAGGAATCTTATCAGAAATCAGAAGCTCTATTTCCTCCAGATCTTTCAGTCTCCAATATTCTTTCTGAAACATTTCCGGGGGAATCGTAAAGTATAAATGCTTATGTTCTTTTTCCTCTAAAAGAACCTCCTGAGAGAGGAGAGGTTTCCAGATGTCTTCTGCTTTGCCCCATAAGGTGATCTTTACAGTGACCGCTTCTCCTGGATTTATAACACCGCCCAGCACATTCAAAGAAGTACCGGGAGTGACGGTTCCTTTAGAGGGGATAATGTCAATAAATTTTAAAATTTTGTCAGACATATTTTAAATCCTTCCATATGAAGAAAATCCATACCAGTAATATACCAGAAGATAGGATTCCCAACAATCTTTCCTCTAAACTTATATGAAAAAGAAACAGGCACAAGGCAGCACAAAGAACATAAATGCTGCACAGTAACAGACACATAAAAGCGGCTTTCTTTTTCTGCAAAATAAGAGAAATCAGTAATCCTGCTCCTATTAGAAATGAAAAAATAAAGAAGTTCCTTCCCACAGGAAACAGGAATCGGAAACCATCCGGATTCAAGAAGCAATATCCAGATTCCAGGATTATAAAAATGGAAAAGAGTATTCCTTTTACGGAGCGTTTTTTCATGGAAATCCCTCCTATAGAACTCTTTACATGTTCATGGCAAGATCAATCCGAAATTCCAGGCTTTCTGCCAGAGCCTTCAGTTTTTTCAGGGAATTTTTCTGGCAGAGGAACATCACGTAGGAATCGCTGTCAATATCAAAGGCAGCCATTACATAGCCGGATTTTTCCCATTTTTTATCCAGAATTTCACACCACTGGGGAATAGATTCCCGGGGCTGAAACCAACTTTCTTCAATTTCCAGAGAGTGTCTTTTTACATTTTTCAGGTCAGAGATTGCCAGGAGAAAACCGGATAATTCTTCACACCAGTCACATTCGCAGGCAAACTGATGATGGATCAGCAGATCTATACATCCTATCCACTGGAGAGCGGCAGGGGAGTCTTTTAAAGACATTCCTCTGGCTTCATAATCTTCCAGATGATACTGATAATATCTTTCCGTGTTTTTCATGCATTTTCTGGCAGAGGCCAGGATCTCCGGATTGTTGGAACTCACGATCCTTACGATTTCCAAAAGGGGGTGATGGTAGTGTGGTTCCTCCTGGATTTCCGGACTTTCTTTTTCCTGTCTGCTTTTAAAAAATCCCATACGATTTCCCTCCTGCCTGATTTTTATATCATTTTTTTTAATTCTTCAGCCAGCTTGCTTTTTAGTTCAGCCAGTTCTTCTGCTGTGGGCCGGTTTTCATCCGCATACATTTGCTCCATTGGATACCACCATACCGGACCTTTTCCCTGATTCCCAAAATCTCCCAAATCCCCGGAAACCCTGGGAAATAAATGCCAGTGAAGATGAGTATCGCCGTTTCCCAGCAGCTCATAATTCATTTTCTCAGCGCCAAAAGCTTTAGCGGCAGCTTCTGCTACAAGGGACATTTCTTCAAGAAAAGCAAGTTTTCTGTCAGGCGCTAAATCAAAAAGTTCTGTTTTATGTTCTTTGCAGAGAAAAAGTGTGTAGCCTTTAAAATGCTGATGGTCCCCAAGTACCACATAACCGGTTTTCAGCTCCCGGACAAAATAGGGATTTGTTCCTTCTTTGATCATTTTGATCCTTTCACATATCAGACACATAGAGAACCTCCTGAATCTTGTATTTCTATTCTATTGGAAGAGCATATTTATACTAAAGCTCTGTAACGGAGAGCTTCCGGGAGATCTCCCGGGGAGCTAACGGCTTGGCTGGATAGCCTACAACTGCCGCAGAGAGTATTTCGTATCCCTGGGGAAGACAGAGCTTTTTCATAACTTCTTCGTTTTTCCGAAGCTTTTTCAGACAGCCCCAGATATAGGTGCTTCCCAGTCCAAGAGCAGTGGCCTCAAGCAGGATATTCTCAATGATACATCCGGTATTACAGTATTCAATATGATCTTCCGAAATGTCTGTAGCAGAGACAAAAATCATTGCCTGAGCTCCATATAAAGCATCGATTTTCTGCCCTGTTTTCCTGGAAGTAAGCATACAGGCATTCCGTATTTCTTCCATAAGAACAGGATCCTTTACCAGAGTCAGATGAGTAGTTTTGTCATCTCCGGCGGCCAGGGGCGCTGTCTGAGCAGCCTGGAGTATTTTCTCAAGATCGGAATCAGAAACTTTCTGATCGGTATATTTTCTGGTTGTCTGACGTAATGTTAATACTTGCTCAAAGTCCATAAGTATCTTCCTCCTGTTATATAGTAAAATCAATATCAAACCGTCTGCCGTGAGAAAAGAGAATCCCATCGGTTAACCGGATACAAAGGATACAGGTATTTGTATCTGTAAAATCGTTATGTCCGTTATCAATCCATTGAGAAAAAGCATGTCTCAGCTTTTGGGCTATTTCTATATTTTCCGCCTTCCCGAAATATCCCAGATTTATGCCGGTTCCATGAGCGGTGAACCATTCTCCGGAAATGGCGGCATGGGGATTTTCAGCTAATTGTTTCATTTTATTGGAGAGGGCATGAGTGATAATGTAGAAAGCCTTGTTCTCATAAAAAGCATTTACATTTCGTACGTAAGGAATATCATTCTCTGCAGTTGCCAAAGCAATTACATTGTCCTTTCCAAAACGCTCCGACAAGATCTTTTCTGTCTCTGGGCTTAATTTTTCCATAATCATACTCCGTTCTAAATATATTTTTTACTTTTCCAGATTTGCTCTCTTGGCCAGCGATAGAATAAAAAGTACAAACCAAACCAGCCAGACCGCTCTATTGGCTATACCTGCCTTAAAGAAATCCGGGACATATCAGGCTTAAATATCCCTGCAAGCTGCAGAGAAAAAGGACGGATCCCGGATATTGCATTTTCTATGTGGCTGCCTAACTCAGCGTCGGCAATATCTGAATGAAAAGGAAAGACCAATGTAGTATGGGGCCTTACCAGATCTGCCAGAGGATTATAGTTTCTTCGCATGCGGTCTATGATTTCCATATTACTGAATTTAGGAAATATCATAATGGTTCTCTCAAACATTCTATAGTGCTCCGCTTTCTGATTTTAATATAATCCACAGGGGTGATTCCTGATCTAGGCTTTACTTTTTATCTGGTGTATCTTTTTTAGACAGGTTATTTGTAAAATCTGTCCAGGCTTTTCCTCTTAAAAATACTGCTGCACATACTGCAATCAAAGCGATTATGACAAAGAATATTTCCATAAAAACACCTCCTGTAAGAAGAATTTATCTAGATAAGGAATCATCCTCTGTGGATATACATTCTTGACATTTGGGGCTCTCCATCGCCCTGGACCATGCAGTAAAATTCCCAGCCATATCTTTCGTAAAAGGAAGTATGATCTGTGAGAAGATATAGGGTACTTATCCCTCTTTGTTTCATATCCCTGCAAACATAGTCCAGAAGCGCTCCGGCCACTCCATGGTTTCTGTATTCTGCTTCTGTGTAAACGGCGCAGACATTAGGTGCCAGGTCCTTTCGATCGTGAAAATCATTTTCAATAACGCCCATTCCTCCAATGATCTCAGAATCTTTTATCGCCAGATACCACTGGGGAACAGGAGCTTTTTTCAGGAGAGATTCTTCCATGCTTTCTCTGTATGCTTCAAGAGGAACCCTCCATTTTTCATGGAACCATCTGGCGGCGCTGTCTAGGATTTCCGGCTTATTGGCTAAATTGATAATTTCGTATTTCATTGTAAATGCTCCATTGATTAAGTGTTACTCCATAAATCGTAAACGCCCTCATAATCGTCTATAGTCATTATACGGATATTGCTCATATAGAGTCATCCTTCTTATTTTGCGAAAAGTTTTCTTTCAGGTAGTTTTCCGCTGCGTCTCTGGATCTGAAAATGTGGACATTCCGGTTTTGACCATACTTTTCAAGAAGCTGGTAAATAACGGGAAGCTGGTCTTTGGGAAAGTCCAGGATCCATTGACGGAATTCTTCATCAAATTCTGTTTCCAACCAGGGAATATCTTCCCGTTTGGTACCGATACGGGCTTTGGCTCCTGCAAGACATACTTCCAGAGGGTAATCCAGTAAGAAAATGGTATCGCAGTTTTCCAGACGCAGTTCCATGGTGCTAAGATAGTTTCCGTCGATGATCCAGGACTGATTTTCCATGATCTTTTTTTGCTCTTGGACTAATTCTTCCCGGGAAAGGTTGGTTCTGTCAGGCTTATGCCAGATCATGTCCAGATGATATAAAGGCAGTCCGGTTACAGCTCTAAGCTTCCGGGAAAAAGTGCTTTTCCCGGCCCCAGGGCTGCCGATGACGATCACTTTTTTCATAAGGTTCTTTTCTTCAGCAGGCTTTTCCCATTTCTTTTCAAGTTCCATGACAAAATTAGTAAGAAGAATCCCCCGGCGCTCTACCTGCTGTTCCTTTATAATTTTATAGCCTCTATTTTGAAAAAAAGGTTTGGCAGTGATAGAAGCATGGGTCCGGATATTCCCTGAAACATGGGCTTCCAGTTTACCACAGAGTCTGGAGGTAATCCCTTCTCTCTGGTGATCCTTATGGACGTATAGACGGTCCAGGTATCCGGTTTCGTCTATGTCGCCGAACCCCAGGATTTCGTCTCCTTCAACAGCTACTAAAGTATAGTGTTCCAGGAAAGAGTGATTCCAGGCATTAAGGTCCACTTCACCGGTGGCCCAGGCGTTTAACTGTTCTTTGGTATAGTCTTGCTTATTGACTTCATGTACGGTCTGGTAAAAAAGCTCTGCCAGCCGGGGACAGTCGGAAGGCTGGTATTTTCGGATCAACATGTCAGGTGCTCCTCCTTTTATAAAGCAGTTCAACGATCTGTATTCATCCATAAGCTCTTTTCTCATGGGAAAATTTCCCTCCATAGATTTTTGCACAATCGGTATTCCCGCATACTTACAAAGTCATTTGCAAAAAAATCAAACTGAAGGATCCACGGCATGAAATTCCTAATTTCCTGAAAATTTTCATATCCGAAAGAAGGATTAAAGTAATGGATTATAGTACTAAGAGATGTGCCGTGAGTGCCTATTACAATGTTTTTCCCTTTATATTTTTGCAGTATCTTTTTTAATGACTGGATATTTCGTGATTGAACTTCCTTTAAACTTTCACCGCCAGGAAGTTTGAAATTAAAATCTTCCCACTGGCTTTTGCAGAAAGATTCGAAATCATCGATCCATGCAGTATCCACTTTTCTTTCCCGAAAATCATCAACAATAAGAATTGGCATTTCGTTTTTATCTGCAAAATTTTTGATTGTATCAATGGCTCTCCGATAAGGGCTGGATAATATAAGGTCAATTTTTTTATCAGATAGAAAAGCGGTTACTGATCTGCTGTCCTCCAGTCCTTTTTCCGTCAGTTCACGGAGACGATCGTTGTGATTTTGATAATTAGGTTTGGCATGGCGCACAAAATATATGGTTGTCATAGTTGTTTTCTCCAAAAGTAAAGGCAGTATTCAATCCCTGTTCAGACAATTTATGCCTTATGGATTATATATCTACATTATATCATTTTTACGGTTAGAAAGAAGTTCTTTTACATAAAATACATAAAATCATACCGAAATTGGCAGAAAAAGGACACTTTCATGAAGAAGTGCCTTTGGTAAAGAGACAATGCCTCATTCATATCTCAATGAGAGGAAAAAGAATCAGGATTTTGAGACAATGCCA
>UMKW01011899.1_pt1 | contig 9807 bp, 14 predicted proteins | sample 1966391 | NCBI WGS metagenome assembly UMKW01 (sample SAMEA4836183, study PRJEB28245) | human gut metagenome | biome: gut microbiome; material: fecal sample | place: Denmark | collected 2008
TAATTTTAGTCCGATAGCTTCATTTACATAGGAAGTAATGAAGTCGGGGGCCCGTCCGGTTCCGTGGCGGTCAGGGATTTCTATGAGAAGAGGCAGGCGGTGGTTCAGACGGACATCATCTATGATATCCGGAAACTCTTTCCCGAATTTCTCCGTAAGAAGGATCACCCCGTTTTCCTTGTTGGCGATGGCTTCCTCCAAGGCTTTCTTCAGCTCCTCTCTTTCATGAACGACCACGCCTTCCACTCCAGCCAGACGCATGCCGGTGTAAGTATCAATATTATCACTGATCAAAAACATTTTCATAGGAAATCTTCCTTCCTTATCTGTCAGCCTAATCTTCCCAGGATCATAAAAGAAATGATCAGACCGTAAAGAGCAATACCTTCTGCCATGGCAACGAAGATCATGGATTTACCAAAGAGGGATCCATCTTCGCTGATAGCCCCGAGAGCTGCGCTTGCAGAGCTGGCAACAGCGATACCGGAGCCGATGCCGGAAAGACCGGTAACCAGCGCGGCGCCCAGATAACCGAGACCTTCAGCCAGACCGGAACCTGCAGCGTCTGTAGCTGCCTGTGCGCTTACTGTGCCGCCGAACATAACGATAGTAGCCACCAGAAGGGTTCCGAAAAAGAAGAAGCAGTTGACCGCCAGGGATTTTTTGTAGCGTTTTTTGTTTTTCTCACCAAGAAGAAATGCTCCGAAAGGAACGATGATGCTTAAGATCAATGCTGCTGCGATAGTGATTTGGATAATTGTTGTCATAGTATAAATCCTCCTAATATTTTCTGTTTTATAATGAGACCTATGCCCGGTCTGACGTACCTTTGCGGTTTACCCGCTTCAGGAAAGGACGGAATTCTTTTCCGCTTCCCTTATAAAAACGGCTGAACATTTCATAATACTCCAGACGGAGTACCTGGATCCCTACGATCAGTCCTTCCATGGCGCATACAAAGAGATTTCCAAGGACAATGATGAGCCAGTTTATGCTGCCGCCGCTTTCCGCTCCGGCCAGCATGAGTACAACGCCCATCATGGCTGCATGGCTCACGGCAAAAGCGCCGATACGCACAAAGGAAAGGGTGTTGGAGAGGAAGCTCAGCATGATTTCGAATAGCTCAAAGAAGCTCTGAACGAAAAACATAGGCTTGCTGCCCTCAATAGCAGGGCTTTTTCTCTCTGCCAGCCGGGTAATGGGTTCCTTGAGCATGATAAGTATCAGGGGAACCACAAACAGGATGATCAGCAGGCCGGCTGCAGGAAGGGGATTTCCCGTAAGCAGCAGTACGGCGGAGACAGTCAGCGTTCCGTAGAATACCAGTCCGCATACAGCATTCTGATCAAACCAGGTGCCTTCGATATCTTTGGTCTTTACAGCATTTATAATATGGAAGACCATAGTCAGCAGGATCAGGAACATACCAAAAACAATGGCAACCACAAAAACAGTGTTCATATTTCCCAGACCAGGCACCAGAGTCATAGCTTCTGCCGGCCGCAGCCATACGGCGTCTATGATATCTTCAAAGCCGAAGACACTGCCGAACATAAAGCCGAAGAAAGTAGAAAAGATACCTGCGGTGCCGATAATGGCCGCCAGATCCATATGTTTTTTCTTATAAAGGAGCAACCCTCCTACAGCCAGGAGAAGTCCCTGTCCCACATCTCCGAACATAACCCCGAAGATAAAGGAATAGGTGATCGCTACAAAGATGGTAGGATCCATTTCGTGATAGTCCGGAAGCCCGTACATCTTTACATACATCTCAAAAGGCTTGAAGATCTTTGGATTCTTCAGCTTTGTGGGAGGTTTGCAGTTGATCTTATTTTTATCATCCTCCACTACACAGAAGAGATTTGCGTCATCTTCAATGTCTTTCATAAAAGCGGAAGCGTCTTTTTGGGTCATCCACCCGCAGAGGATATAAAAAGTTTCCTGATGTTCTTTTACACAGGCGGCCACTTTCCGCACATCAAAATTGGTGGACAGAGCATTTAAAGCAGCCTGGGCAGAGAGGATCCTGGACGCATCTTTCTGGAGCAGATCCTGGATTTCCTCCTGACGGCTGTCATATTCTTTCCCCAGGGTATCCAGCTTCTTCTGATATTGCTCACAAAGGGCCTGGGGCGTGCCGTGGTAAATATCTTTCTTCAGATAGATCCGTTCAAAATGCATGGAAGAAAAAACTGCGTCCACCTGTTCCATCTTTGTCCACAGGACAAAATAAAGTCCCCAGACATAGTCGGCGTCTTCCCGACAAGGATAGAACATAGTATCCAGGTTATCGTAGACATAGGTTTTGAACTTTTCATAATATTCCCGCTGTATCCGTCCGAACCGGACCTGAACGAACCGGTAGTGGACCAGCTTATCTACGTCCTCCGGCAGGGAGGAAAACGGAGACAGCCGGCGGATATCCTCGGCAACAGCGTTACGCTGGGCAGTAAGGTCTTCACATTCCCGGCGCAGTTTGGCGATCCTTTCCCCCAGGGTATCCAGCAGAGGCTGTATTTCCTCCAAGGAGATATCCTGAATGGGAATATTCTGTGTGTCCCCCAGAAGACCTGCAAATTCATTTACTTTTGTCAGCAGATCCCTGTAGGGGTTGATCTGGATGTAGGGAGATAAATGCTGTACCTGGGTAAGCTGTGCCATGGCGTTTTCCAGGTGGATCTCATACTTGGAAAGATAATCATTGACCACCCGGTCAATATCCGCCTTAGGCCCTGTAATACTCAGGAACTTCATTTTCTCAATCATGTAATCACCTCCGAGTGCTTAAGTTTTATGAATATAATCCAGTGTCTCAGCAGGCGAAAGTCCATAGCGGACACATTCTACGGCTGTGGTCAGCCGGTCTACTTCATGTTCTTTGTGATAAAGATAGGAATAGATCACAATTACTGAGTGTGGATAGTTTCTTGCCTCTTTTTCTATAATTGTCTTCAGATTCAGATTATAGAATTCTTCCAGCTTTTCCGGGGCAAGTTCGGGAAAGCGTCTTTTATAATAGGTGGCGTCTAAAGCCTTTCGGAATTCTTCCAGGTCCGGGGACTCCACCAGAGCTGTGATATCGTTTTTAGACAGACGATAATGCACAGGGATCAGCAGCGCGTAAATATCTGCAGAGGACATATGATAATATTTCTTTGAGCGGTAGATCCACTGAAGATTCAGCATATCAAATTTGTTCCCATAGGCAGTGGTGATCTCTTCCAGATCCCGTTTCTTAAACAGTTTCTCCTTTACCGACCAGATATTGGCGAAATAATACTGGTCCAGGGCCATCCCGTAATCAAAAAGAGTGGGCTGATAGTCCCGCCCAAGTTTGCTTAAAGGACCATAGTATTCAGAACCCTGGAGATTGTTTACAAATTCCTCAATGGTGGAAGAGCTTGTAAGCTTCTCAATGTCCAGTTTGGAATGCCGGTCAAAAAAAGTCTGGAAAAGGGAAAGATCTAATTCTGCTTTCCCTTTATCAAAAACTTTTCGCAGGCAGTCCTTCATGACGGATATCTCATACCGCTTAAAATACAGGGACATAAAGGTCCTCTGTTCAGGATTTGCAAAACGGTAGAGCTTGGCAAAATTCTGGTGGATCGTGTGGGTAAGGAGCTTTTCAATATCTCCTCTGTGGAGACTGTTTTCGTCCAGATCTGCCCACAGATCCGCAAACCCAGGCTGCTTTTTCAGATATCCTACAATCTGGGGAACGGAATCCATCTGAGCGATTTCCTGATACTGCTTTTCATTCATCAATTTGCTCTGCATGGCCCGTATTTTGGTAGACAGGCCGCTGTAAGAAAGCAGACTTCCCATAAATCTCACATCCTTAATATTCGGTTATATATTTCTGCCGCCAGGGCTGTATGGCATTCTTCATAATGCTTTTCCATTTCTTCCAGAGTGCGGACGGTCTCAGATTCCTGTCTGGCCAGTTTTTCCTTCATCTGAGTCTCCAGTCCTTCCCGGATCCCGGCTGTCTTTTTCTGGGTTTCCTCGTCTATGGCCCGGTCAAAATCCTGAACCGCCTGGTCATATTCCAAGGCGAGCTGCTTTTTCTGCTCAGACACATCATCCATGATCCGAGAGGCGGCAGCTTCTATTTCAGCCAGTTTGTTAATAATGTCTTCCATAGAATTTCCTCCTTGAATTTCTACCACTTATCATACACCATTTTTGGGAAAAAGTCACATAAAATCCATGGAAAAAACTGGAAAAATGATGAAATATAACTACGATTTCCAAAAGTCGCGTCTGACTGCTTATATTATATAGAAGGAATTGGAGAAAGATACTTGAAATCCGGATAGTAAATCAGGTATACTCTTATGGAAAATCAGGAAAGGCAGGCATACCATGAGATTAAGAAATATACCGGGCGCAAAGGCAGCTATTGAAAACAGCAGATTTGTAGTTCATCAGGTCCAGGAAAAGAAGGGGAACTGGAACCGGGTCTTTGAAAATAATAATCCCGTATATATAGAAGTGGGAATGGGCAAAGGGCGTTTCCTTATGGAAATGGCGGCTCTGAATCCGGAGATCAATTATATCGGGATCGAAATGTACGACAGTGTTCTTCTCAGGGCTGTTCAGAAAATGGAAGAGAAGCAGGCAAAAGGAACGGCGCCGGAAAATCTCCGGTTTATCCGTATGGACGCCAGGGAACTTCCTCTGGTCTTTGGAAAAAACGAAGTGGACAGGATCTATCTGAACTTTTCCGATCCATGGCCCAAGGAGCGCCATGCCAAGCGGCGGCTGACTTCCCGGCAGTTTTTTGAACGGTATGACCAGATCCTGGCGCCTAGAGGTGTGGTGGAGTTTAAGACGGACAACAAGCCGCTTTTCGAATTTTCTCTGGAGGAAACAGAAGAGGCGGGATGGAAGCTTATGGCACATACCTTTGATCTTCATCATGATCCTTCCATGAACGAGGGAAATGTGATGACGGAATATGAAGAAAAATTTTCCTCTATGGGAAATCCTATTTATAAGCTGATCGCCGGACGGTAGGCAAAAGCAGAAACTTCCGGTCTGGCACGAGCGGCGGGCTTTTCAGAAACAAATATCCGGCCTTTTTGGGGACCCGGGAATTTCTTTTTGCATATGCTGTATTAGAAAGAGACGGGGAGGAAGACGCTGTGGGAAAGAAGAAAAACAGCCTTGAGAGCTGCCTGTTTCAGTGGGCCTACCAGAACCGGAAAGCCGGGACCCGGGCGGCGGAAATCTTAAAATCCATTGAAGAGACAGAAAAGATTTTAAAGACTGTAAAATTTAAAAAAAAGGGATAAAAACAAAATGTAAAAAAATATAAAAAAAAGCTTGCATTTTGTAAAAGGCTGAGTTATAATATCTCTTGCGTTGAGGGAAACGCAAAAAACATAAGAAACGCGCCTTTAGCTCAGTTGGTAGAGCAGTAGACTCTTAATCTATTTGTCCAGGGTTCGAGTCCCTGAAGGCGCACTTAAAAGCACTGTTTTTGAAGACGTAGAGCTTCGGGGACGGTGTTTTTTTGTGAGTTTACATAGATTTGAAAGTTCCATAATATATTTCAAACATTCCTGTGCTACTATAAATATGCAGCCACAGAATCAATGTTTGCAGGCCATAGGAAATGAAACTTCCGGCAGGCCTGCATACAGAAAAAACGGACGGAAAGAACGGACCGTATTTATAAAACAGCGAGGTGTTTGAAATGAGAAAAGAAAGAAGAACCAGAAAACAGATGAAATATGATCTTATGCGCAGCTATTCAGGCATGGAGGCGAAGGTCAGCCAGAAAGCCAAAGACATCTTCAAAAGAAAACCCTACGCTGTTGCACAGTGAGAAAAGCGAATGACCGTATAATTTACATGATATGATCCTGGTATCATTATATAAATAGGAAGCGAAATTTTCAGAGCAAAGATTTCTGGAAGTTTGGCTTCTTTTTTCTTGCCAATTTTTCGGCCAGAGGGTATACTAAGGTACTACCTTATGCTGTTTCACATAATGACCTGTCAGGAGCTTTGCCATTATAAAGTGGAAGGCAGACAGGACAGAAGGCCGGCGGCAGAAGGGCCGGAAGCAGGATACTGCGGAAAGGAGGATTTTTATTATGAATGAAACTACAAAATACCAGCTTATGAAAAATCGTGAGCTTTTAAAAGGATACCATGCCGGGGACGCAGGAGCAGAAGAGACAGACCAGCAGCAGAAGCTGCCAGGCCTTTACCCGTTGAAGGAAAAACGAGGCAAAGGAACGATTTCCCTGCCCCGTGATTTTCAGGAACTTTCTGTCCAGGGAAATCTCCTGGAACTGATCGCCGGAAGAAAAAGCCGGAGGCAGTATCAGGAGAAATCTCTGACCCTGCTGGAACTTTCCTATCTTCTCTGGGCCACACAGGGAGTGAGGAACATGGCGGGACACAAAAATCCGGTAACTTTCCGGAATGTGCCTTCTGCAGGTTCCAGGCACCCATTTGAAACGTATCTGTTTATCAGCCGGGTAGAAGGTCTGGAAAAAGGAATCTATCATTATCTTCCGGAAAAACATGAACTGGAGTTATGGGAAGATAAAAAGGATTACGAAACGGAACTGACACAGGCTCTCTGCGGCCAGTATTTTGCGGCTTCTGCGCCGGTGGTCTTTGTGTGGAGCGCCCTGCCCTACCGGACAGAGTGGCGCTACGGACAGAAGGCAGCCAAATATATCCTTCTGGACGCCGGACATGTATGCGAGAATCTGTATCTTGCCTGCCAGTCTATCGGCTGCGGAACCTGTGCCATAGGGGCCTACGACCAGGACTGCCTGGATGAGCTGCTGGGATTTGAGCCCGGCCCTTCAGGAGAAAAGGACTACGAGTGTGCAGTTTATGCGGCGCCGGTTGGGAAAAGAAAGGAAGAGCTATGACATATCTGATAACTTTTTTAGAGGGGCTGATCACATTTATCTCGCCCTGTCTCCTTCCTATGCTTCCCGTATATGCGGCCTATTTTGCCGGAGGGCGAGGGGTGCAGAAACGTTCTCCCTTCTGGAAGGCGCTGGCTTTTGTGCTGGGCTTTACAGTTACCTTTGGAGTGCTTGGCGCTTTTGCCGGAACAGTAGGAGGCCTTCTCAGAAGATATCAGATGGAAGTAAACCTGATCTGCGGATTGCTGGTGATCCTTTTCGGCCTGAATTTTCTGGGCGTGATCAGATTGAATATTTTCAGAGGAACCGGCGGTATGGGACAGAACATGGAAATGGGTATCTTTTCTACTGTGCTTTTTGGTATTGTATTTGGACTGGGCTGGACTCCATGTATCGGAGCTTTTCTGGGTTCTGCCCTTATGCTGGCCTCTTCCCAGGCTTCCTGGACACAGGGGATCCTGCTGCTGTTATGCTATTCTGCAGGTTTGGGAATCCCTTTTCTTATCAGCGCAGTGCTGATACAGAGGCTGAAAACTACTTTTGACTGGATCAAAAGTCATTATGGGATCATAAACAGGATTTCCGGAGGACTTCTGATCCTGGTGGGGATCCTGATGATGACAGGACTGATGGAGCAATATCTGGCTTTGGTAAGCTGAGAAAGGAGAGCCTATGAACGCAAAACAGAAATGGATCCTGGGGGCTGCAGCCTTTGTACTCCTGCTGGTGATCGCCGGATTCGGCTATCAGGAGCTGCAAAAAGAGGCAAAAAGACAGGAGAGAAGCCAGACCGGGAAACAGATACAGACAGAAGAACAGACGCAGACAGAAGAAAAAAAGGGTACAGAATATGCCAAGGCGCCGGATTTTATCATGTGGGATCAGCAAGGAGACCAGACCAGCCTGCAAGAGATCCTGGAGGGAAAACCTGCGGTGATCAATTTCTGGACCAGTAAATGCCCGCCCTGCAAAGAAGAAATGCCGGATTTTGAAGAACTGTATCAGGAGATAAAAGACCAGGTACAGTTTATCATGGTAGACGGGGTAGGCTGTATGGGGGAGACAGAGGAATCCGGACGGGCCTATGTGGAAGAACAGGGATTTACCTTCCCGGTGTATTATGATCTGGAAATGGACGGGGTGCTCAACTATGGGATCCGGGCATTCCCAACCACTTATATCCTGAATGGGGAAGGACGTCTGGTAACCGGAGGCAGCGGCATGATCACAAAGGAGACTTTGCAGGAACTTCTGGAACAGGTTATGGAGCCGTAATGTGATTCTTTGATTGTCCGGAAAACCAAAGGGATATGCAGGAAATCTTTCGGTATGAAGGAGGATTTTAGGCGATTTTATATAGAAAAAGGGGACTGTAGCTCACCGGGATCTGGCGTTTACAGTCCTCTTTTTTGATCTTAGAAACCTGCTGCCGTATGGAAAAACGATACGGCAGCATTTCTTTTGAAATTTTTACTGAAGCATGGAAGCCAGTACCTGATTGACAGTCTTTCCTTCTGCGATGCCTTTTACTTTTGGCATGAGAACCTTCATGATCCGGCCTTTGTCTTTGGCGGTGGGAGCGTCAATGGAAAGTTCTGCCAGAACGCCCTGGATCACTTCTTTGATCTCTTCTTCGCTGAGCATTTTCGGTGCAAATTCTTCGTATACGGCAATACGTTTTGAACACTCCTCGATAATGTCGGTTCTGTCTGCAGGTGTCATTTCCAAAGTTTCTTTTGTCTGTTTGATCTCTTTTAGTACCACTTCGTTTTCTTCTGCCTCGGTGAGATCTTCCCGTTTGTCAATGGCCTTGTTTTTCAGTGCGGCCAGCAGCATGGAAAGGGAATCTTTCCGGTCTTTATCCTTGGCTTTCATGGCCTCTACCATGGCTTTTCTTACATCATCGATCTTACTCATATCTGAACATCTCCTTTTTTCTAACTGCTTATAAGTATACCATTTCTCCGGGGAGAGTCAATGGATGAAAAAATCTATCGGATCCGAAGAAGGTTCCAGTGAAAATAAGCTGCCAGGGAACGGATCACTATGGTAACGGTGAGTCCAAGGACAGTTGCGGTGGCTTCGCCCATGGAACTGCCGCATACCACACAGGTAATGCCGCCTGCGATGGCGGCGCTGGCATAAATCTCCCGGACCAGGATATAAGGGGTCTCTCCCGCCATAATATCCCTGAGCACGCCTCCTCCCACACCGGTAAGGACGCCTATAAAGACGAAGAAAAAGGGGTTATCCTGAGGCAGGATCCTGGAGGCGGTCTGGATACCGACTACTGTAAAAATCCCAAGTCCTGCGGTATCGCACCAGAGCATGATCTTATCATAATATTTGTTTTTTATCCTGGAATGAAGGATTTCCGGGTTGGTATATACGATCGCAAAAAGCAGGGTGGAGGTTAAAATTGAAAAGAGAATATATACCGGCTGGGAAAATGCGGCGGGAGGCGTTACGCCAAGGATAATATCCCGCATCATGCCGCCGCCTACGGCTGTGGTGGCTCCCAGGATATTGACTCCGAAAATATCCATTTTTTTCTCAATGGCGGTCATAGCTCCGGAGGAGGCAAAGGCAACCGTGCCGATGATTTCCAGAACAAAAATAAATGTATCCATAATAAACTCCTTATGTTTTCCAAAGCAGTATTTTGCCGTGGCTCATTATATCATATCAGTAGGGTGAAATTCAATTTCCTGCCGGGCTTTTTCTGCTGTTTTACAGGAATTTCTTTGCGAAAGAGAGCGTTTGGTGCTATGATAGTATGCAGAGTCAGAAATATGGGATAAACGAGGTGAAAAGCAATGGGAGAGCGATATGTAAAGGAGTATCCGGTCTGCTGTCCGAGAACCCTGCAGAAAGGAAAACATCAGGTGGAATATGCCAAGGCAACCTG
>UMKW01060987.1_pt1 | contig 9789 bp, 9 predicted proteins | sample 1966391 | NCBI WGS metagenome assembly UMKW01 (sample SAMEA4836183, study PRJEB28245) | human gut metagenome | biome: gut microbiome; material: fecal sample | place: Denmark | collected 2008
GCCATCAAGAAGGCCTTCCAGAACCAGATCGAAGGCAAGGGCTTCTCCCTGGTGGAAGTGGTCTCCGCCTGCCCCACCAACTGGGGCATGACGCCGCAGCAGGCCCTCAACTGGGTGGAGAGCGACATGATCCCCTACTACCCCCTGGGCGTCTACAAGGACAGAAGCGCGGAAAAGGAGGGCAAGTGAGATGAAAACGACCCAGATCCTCATCGCGGGCTTCGGCGGACAGGGCATCCTGTTTGCTGGTAAGTTCCTGGCCTACAAGGGCCTTCTGGAGGACCTCCAGGTGTCCTGGCTCCCCTCCTACGGCCCTGAGATGCGGGGCGGCACCGCCAACTGCAACGTGGTCCTCTCCGACGACCCCGTGGGCTCCCCCATCGTCACCGAGCCCGACGTGCTCATCGTTATGAACCTGCCCAGCCTGGAGAAATACGTCAACACCGTGGTTCCCGGCGGCCAGATCTATGTGGATTCCACCCTGATCTCTGCCAAGGTGGAGCGCACCGACGTGGAGGTTTTCTACATCCCTGCCACCAAGATGGCCAATGACGCCGGCGTTCCCACCCTGGCCAACATGGTCATGATGGGCCACGTCCTTCAGCACAACCCGGAGCTGAGCTTCAACGGCACCGAGGTGACGGTCCAGAAGCTGGTGCCCCCCAAGAAGGCCCAGCTGGTGGAGCTGAACATGAAGGCCCTGGAGGCCGGCCGTGACTACGAGGGCTAAGGCCATGCGGGTAAGCTGCGTCCAGCTGGACATGAAGCTGGGGGATGCGAAGTATAACTTCGCCCACGCCGAGGAAATGATCCGTAAGGCTGTGGAGCGGGACCACCCGGACACGGTGGTGCTGCCGGAGACCTGGAACACCGGCTTCTTCCCCCAGGAGCTCGCCCCCTGCGCCGATGACGACGGCAAGGCCGTCAAGGCCCTGTGCTCCGCTCTGGCCAAGGAGCTGAATATCAACATCGTGGCGGGCAGCGTGGCCAATCGCCGCACCGACGGCTTCTACAACAGCGCCTATGTCTTTGACCGCTCCGGCGCTGTCATCGCGGAGTACGACAAGACCCACCTCTTTACCCCCTCCGGGGAGCACAACTTCTTCCGGATGGGCAGCCGCACCTGCCGCTTCACCCTGGAGGGCATTCCCTGCGGCCTCATCATCTGCTACGACATCCGTTTCCCGGAGCTGATCCGGAGCCTCACCGTCCAGGGAGTGGATCTGCTGTTCGTGGTGAGCCAGTGGCCTGCCAAGCGGGCCATGCACCTGGACACCCTGGCCCGGTCCCGGGCCATTGAGAACCAGACCTTCCTGGCCCTCTGCAACAGCGCCGCCGCCGACACTGCCTGTGCCGGTCACAGCGCCATCATCGACCCTTGGGGCGAATACCTGGCCCAGGCCGGTGAAACCGAGGAGATCATCTCCGCCGATCTGGATTTCTCCGTCATTCAGGGCATCCGGGAGTCCATCAACGTCTTCCGGGACCGCCGGCCGGATCTCTACTGCATGGAGTAACGAATCCTACTTTTCTTTATGAATAAAGAAAAGTAGCAAAAGAAACACTTTTTGCGCGAAACGCTGTTTCGCGTAGGGGTATATCCTGTATTCCCCCATAAGCAAAGCGCAGCTTTGCGCCAAAAGTTCTTTTTGCCTCTTTTTCTTGAAAGAAAAAGAGGGAGAATACCGATACATAACGAGAGGAAGGATGAGCATCATGTCCTACACGTTTCCTGTGACCCGCACCACCCATCCCAAGCCCAAGCCGGATCAGAGCAATCTGGGCTTTGGCAAGTACTTCACCGACCACATGTTCATCATGGACTACGACGAGGGCCAGGGCTGGCACGACGGCAAGATCGTTCCCTACGGCCCCATCAGCCTCGACCCCGCCAGCTGCGTCCTCCACTACGCCCAGATGATGTTTGAGGGCATGAAGGCCTACCGCACCCCCGACGGCAAGATCAACCTCTTCCGTCCTGACATGAACGCCAAGCGCCTCAACCGCACCAACGAGCGTATGTGCATTCCCTTCATGGACGAGGAGCTGTTCATCGAGGCGGTAAAGGCCACCGTCCACGCCGACGAGGACTGGATTCCCACCGCCCCCGGCACCGCTCTCTACATCCGCCCCTACATCATCTCCGACGAGGTGAGCTTCTCCGTGGAGCCCGCCAAGCACTACCACTTCATCATCATTCTCTGCGCCGTGGGTGCCTACTACGACATCAACCGCGGTGGCCTCACCGGCAGCCACATCTATGTGGAGGATGAGTACATCCGCGCCGCTGTGGGCGGCACCGGCTTTGCCAAGGTGGGCGGCAACTACGCCGGCGGTATGCGTGCCACCAAGAAGGCCCTGGAGGCCGGCTGCAAGGAAGTTCTGTGGCTGGATGCCCGGGACCACAAGTACGTGGAGGAGGTTGGTACCTCCAACGCCTTCTTTATGATCGACGACGAGGTCATCACCGCTCCTCTGGGCGGCTCCATCCTCCCCGGCGTCACCCGTGACAGCACCATCACCCTCCTGAAGAAGTGGGGCTACAAGGTGTCCGAGCGCAAGCTCTCTATCGATGACATCGAGGCCGCCAGCAAGAACGGCACGCTCCAGGAGGCCTGGGCCACCGGTACCGCCTGCGTCATCTCCCCCATCGGCTACCTGCGCTATAAGGGCGAGGACATTGTCATCAACAACGGCAACGTAGGTGCTCTCAGCCAGAAGCTCTACGACACCATCTACGGCATGCAGACCGGCGTGGTGCCCGACGACATGGGCTGGATCGTCCAGATCTGATTTCTCCCAAAGGAGCAGTAAAAAGGCCCCGAAGCACAATGCTTCGGGGCCTTTTATTGCTATACAGAAGCTTTTAACGGACTTCCAGCTTCAGATTCTGGAGCCGGAGGACGTCCTCTGCCGCCAGGAAGGTGGTCCCGTCCTTCAGCACCGCGGGAACCATCAGATCCAGCTCAACGCCACTCTCCTTGGAGTAGGTGCTCTCATCGGCGTTCAGGGCATACAGCACCTGGCCCTCTGCATCCAGCACCTGGATGGTACGGCTCTCCCGGTCCCATTCGGTCTTGCCGCCCAGGGCTTCCACCACCAGGCGCAGGGGGATCATCAGTTTGCCGTCCTGGACAAAGGGCTCCGTGCCCTCCGCCAGCTCCACGGCCGTCCCATTGACGCTCAGCTCACCGGGAGCGGCATACAGCCAGCCGGCATAGTCCACGGCAAACGCCATAGCCTTTGTCACGGTACCCTGGGCTTCACAAGTTGTCTCACCGCTCTGACGCCAGGTCAGCAGCACATCACCGGGCTTGAGGCTCTCCAGAGCAGGCTCCGCAACAGATTCAGAGGCCAGCAGTTCCACATCCTTATCCATATGCAAAACGGTTTCTGCGTCTACACGCACGTCATAGCCCTCGCCGCAGGCAGCTACGCTCTGGGCCTGTACCAGAGAAGGCACACCGAAATCAGCAGGAATATTGCACAGGATCAGCTGGGCAAAAGCCTGGGGCGGAAGGCTCATGGTCATAGCCGGGCCCACATAGGCATATACGACGTCATTCTCTTTTACCTGATCAAAGGACACCTTTTCACCGGTAACCGCATCCAGCACCAGTGTCTCCTCGCCCACATTGAGAATAATGTCGGAGTAGATATCCTCCTCATTGCTGTTATTGAGGTGGACACGGTTCTCACCTACTTCTACAGCTGTACCCCATACCCGGATCATGGTCTGATCCGTAACCGGAGTAATCTCATAGGACGGCTCAGTTGCTGCCGGCGTCTCAGCGGCAACAGCTACGCTGGTCAGGAGAAGAAAAGACAAGCAGAGACTAACAATTCGTTTCATCTTCATGGGGAACGCTCCTTTACTGTATTGATACTGCTTTGACGGAGGTCCCATCCTATTTGTTCCCACAAAATGCAAATAATACAGAGCTAGAATTTTTCCGGCAGGAACCTGCGGCGCCGTCCCGGCATATAATGGGCATACCCCTTGAGGGAAAGGAGTTATTCTCATGCTTGATAATACCATTGTTGACGGCGTGAATGCCGTTCAGACCTGCCCTGCCGTAGGCTACCAGTCCGCATCCGTCTGCGTTCCTGTTACGGTGACCCCCTTTGCCCAGGCCGGGGCCACTACCACCAAGTGCTGCGGCTCTCCCGTAGTCACGCCCGGTCGGGTAACCTGTGAGGGTATTCGCAGCGGCGCCTGCGTGTTCACCATCAGCCAGGACATCTGCGTGTCCGTGCCGGTGGAGTTCGGCGCAGAGGCTACCGTGGGCGAGGCCTACGTCAACTGTGGCGGCGCTTCCTCCGAGGACATCTGCACCGCCTGCGAGGCTATTCCCGTCCTGCCCGACACCACGCTGCCGGATTCCGGATCCGTGCTGCCTGAGGCATAAGCCGTCAAGGGGCACCGCCCTTCTGCCGGATCCGTCCGGCATAGCACCAACAAACGGAGCCGCCTGTATAACAGGCGGCTCCTCTCTCTTTCTCCGTACTGCAGCAAGCGGTCCTATACACCTAGGGAGGCCACAGGTCCGGCTTTCTTAGCCCAGGATCCGGCAGAAGTCGGCCATAGCCTCGGAGATCTTCAGCTGCTGGGGACACACCGCCTCGCAACTGCGGCAGCCCACGCAGGAACCGGGCCGCTTGTCCTCCGGGAAGGCGGACAGGGCCATAGGCGCAATGAAGCCGCCGCCGGTAAAGCGGTGCTCATTGTACAAAGCCAGCAAATCAGGGATGTCCAGCCCCTGGGGGCAGTGGGTAACGCAGTAGCGGCAGGCCGTACAAGGCAGGGCAGCGGTGCTGGTCATACGCTGTCCCAGAGCCGTCAGAGCCTCCCACTCAGCCGCGTCCAGCGGCGCTTCGGTCTGGAAGGTCTCGATGTTGGCCTGCATCTGGCTCAGGTCGGACATGCCGGACAAAGTGACTGTCACGCCGGGAATGCTCTGGAGGAAACGGAAGGCCCAGGCGGGAACGGGCTCCTCCGGGCGCAAAGCCCGCAGGGTCGCGGCTTCCTGATCGTTGAGACGGGCCAGGCGGCCACCCCGGAGCGGTTCCATTACCCACACGGGAATCCCGTATTGAGCCAGCAGCTCCACCTTTTCCTTGCCGCCCTGGAAGGTCCAGTCGATATAGTTGAGCTGCAGCTGGCAGAACTCCATGTGCTGTCCATAGGCCTCCAGGAACCGCTTGAGCACGGGCATATTCCCGTGGCAGGAAAAGCCCAGGTGGCGGATGCGGCCCGCCTTCTTCTGCTCCAGCAGGTAATCCAGAATACCATACTGGGGATCCAGATAGGCGTCAATGTTCATCTCACATACGTTGTGGAAAAGGTAAAAATCAAAGTACTCTGTTCCGCACTTCTTCAGCTGCTCTTCAAAGATCTCCTTCACCTTGCTCATATTGCTGAGGTCGTAGCCGGGGAACTTATCCGCCAGATAGAAGCTCTCCCGGGGATACCGGGCCAGGGCTTTGCCGATGGCAGTCTCCGATTGGCCGCCATGATAGCCCCAGGCGGTGTCATAGTAGTTGACCCCACCCGCCATGGCGCAGGCCACCATCTCCTCCACGGCAGTCTGATCCACTGCGGCGTTATCGCCCTCCACAACCGGCAAACGCATGCAGCCCATACCCAGGGCAGACAGCTTCAAGCCCTGAAATTCCTTATAGATCATCTTTTCTGCTCCTTTCTCGTGTGTCCATACCGATCCGCACTCTGCCCGCCGAGCTGTTCCCTGCTCCGGCGCAGACGTTTTCTTCAGATCTTGTCTCTCACACACTATCACAGAAAGGAGGGTGTCTGTCAAGAGGCTATTGTCGCCAGGACAATTTTTCTTCGGCTAGAGTCGAAAACTTCTGCCGAGGAGGTACCTGTGCTCCTTCCCCAGCCATCATCACTTATACCATTCATTTGTGCTGCATCGCATCATTTGGCGAAAATGTACAATATATTTTAATAAAATCTAATTATTATTAACAAAAACGACCAATACTTTTATTTTAGATTTAAAAACTCAAAAATTAAGCCGAAAAAGTTGCAAAAATTTGCTTTTTCAAAAAAGGTATCCAAAACACATAAAAAAAACAATTGACAGTGGAAATATCAGTTGATAAAATTATCAAAAAATAAAATACATATTGTATACATTTAGTATATGATCCTGTCCAAGGCAGGGCCGGTAGAGGAGTACGAATTATGGTATTGAGAGAAAAAGCATACCGAATCATTAAAGAGCGGATTATTAAGGGTGAGTATCGTCCCGGTCAGCCTCTGAATGAAAAAGCTATTATTGAGGAGCTGAGCATCAGCCGCACACCATTTCGAGAGGCGATTCACGCTTTGAACGAAGAAAATTTGGTCCAAGTGTACCCGAATCGCGGAATTTTTGTCCGGGAATTGACCCTGCAGGACATTATGGATGGCTTTGATGTTCGGTATCTGTTGGAACCCTATGTTCTGGAACTGGCAGCTGTTCGAATGCCCGGCAGCCTGGTGGAAGAATTGATCCGCAGAATCGACGAACTGGACCAAACCAATTATCACGCCCTTTTGAATGAAGACGACTACTTCCACGCAACATTGATCGAATACACAGATAACAAACAGCTGAGCAGGATTATGAAAAATCTCTATGAATACAATCGTTTTCAGGTGATTTTGCTGGATGATCCCAAATCGGAGTATATCAGCAGTGAACGTCTGGCCAATGCAGTGGAATCTCTTATGGAGCATCGTGCAGTATTGTGTTGTATTCAGGAAGGAAATATCCCGGAGGCAGTAGAAAAAATGCGGTTTCATCTTACACAAGCCCGTAAGAGGACACTGCAATAATAAAAAGAGGGTGATTCATTTGAGATATCGGGTATTTGTTGGCGGACTACATATGGAAGCCAACTCGTTTAATCCGATACTCTCCACAAGAGAAACATTTACCTGCAAACTGGAGGGAAATGAACTTGCAACCATGCGAGGGACCTCTCTGGAGCTTGGTGGTGTATATGCCTGCTTGGATGCAGCGCATGATGTGGAGATTATTCCGGGCTTTTTTGCGCAGGCCTGTACATCAGGACCTGTTCAGGGACGCGAATTTGAATATTTGAAGGGCCGCCTTCTGATGAGTCTGAAAAACGCAGGCAAAATCGACGGCGTGCTGCTGGTGCTTCATGGCGCCATGCAGAGCGAAACTGTGGATGACTGCGAGGGTATGATCATCAGCGAAGTCCGCAGCATGGTGGGCCCGGATATTCCAATTTGTGCATCGTTTGATTTCCATGCCTTAATGACACGGCAGATGGCAGAAAATCTGGACGGCGCATCCGGGTATTTTACATATCCGCATGTGGATCATTTTGAAACCGGATACCGCGCAGCAGTCAGCCTCATGGAGCTGCTGCACTCCGGCCAGAAAACCTATACCCTTTGCCACCGAATTCCGCTGATTATGTCCTGCGAAAATTCCAATACCATCGACAGCCCCATGGTACCTGCCATGAAACGCCTGCAGAATTTGCTGCATGCAGATGGCGTCTGTTCCGGCTCCATGTTCATGACGCAGCCATGGCTGGATTCTCCAGAGCTTGGCTGCAGCATCTGTATTTTTGCCCGTGGCGAGGAATACCGGGCAGAAATTGAGAGAGAGATGGATGAGATTCTGCAGTACTTGTGGGAACAGAGAACCGCATTCTATCCTCCCATGCCTGACATTCACGCAGCATTGAAGAAAATTCAAACCATGAAAAAGCCGGTAATTCTGGTGGATTACGGAGATGTCCCCAATGCTGGAGGAACCGGAGACGGTACGGTGGTGCTGAAGGCACTCCTGCAGGAAAAGCTGGATTGTCCCGCAGTTGTAGTCGTAGCGGATCAGGAAAGTACAGATCTGGCTGAACAGGTTGGAGAAGGAAAAGAAGGGCAATTCTTTATTGGCGGCTTTGGAAAGCCCGGAGAATTTAATGAACGAATCCCCATAGCTGCAAAGGTGCTGAAGCTTAATCCGGAGCCTTTTGTTCATCTGGGACCGGCACAGAAAGGATTCATCAGCAAGCCAGGTATGCGTGCACTGCTGCAATGTGGAAATGTCTTCATTATCCTGTGTCGCCATGTATGTATTTCTCACGATAGAAATATGCTCTTGACAATGGGTCTGGAGCCCAGCGAGATGGGCGTGATTGCAATGCGCGCCACGCATTCGTTTATGTCCTGCTACGACGGTGTCATGGGATCCTGGCTCTATGTGGATACTCCTGGATTCTCTACGCGAAATTTAAAGACTCTCCCCTTTACCCATTGTTCCCGCCCCATTTATCCACTGGATGAAATGGGAGAATTGCAGATCATTGAGGTGACGAAATCATGAACCAGAATCAAAAGCTATTTGAGGAGGCAAAAGAGTACTACGTAGGCGGTGTTCATGCGGCAAACCGGTTTCACAGTTGTCTGGGTGCTCCGCTGTATCTGGACCATGTTCAGGGAAGTCGGCTGTATGATGTGGACGGAAAAGAATATCTTGATTTCCACACATCGTCCGGTGCAGCATTCTTTGGGTATAAGCACCCCCGCTTGATGGCAGCGGCTCAGGAAGCCCTTGACCGCGGCGGATTGATGAACTTTGAAACGGAGGCACACATTACTCTCGCCAAGCTGATGCGCAAGCAGATTCCATGCGCAGAGCGTATCCGGATCGGCAACACCGGAACAGAGGTAACGCAGGCAGCTATCCGACTGGCGCGCGGTTACACTGGGCGAGACATTTGTATCCGTATGGAAGGCCACTTCCACGGTATGCACGAACTCATCTGGTACAACCACAACAATCAGGCTGATATCGCCAAAGACGGCGAGGTCACCACACTCCCAGACACCGCAGGTGTACCAGAGTGCTTCCGCAGCGTGGTAAAAAATGTGGAGTTCAATGATTATGAGGCACTGGAGAGGATTTGCCAGAAGTACAGCGGACAGATTGCCTGCATTATCATGGAACCGATCAGCTTTAACTGCGGATGCTATCCGGCCCGCAAGAGTTACTTGGAAAAGGTCCGCCAACTCTGTGATCGCGAAAATATTGTGCTGATCTTTGACGAAGTAATCTGCGGACTGCGGCTTCGTCCTGGCACTGCACAAGCATATTACGGCGTCACACCAGACCTCGCAACCTTCGCCAAAGCAATTGGTGGGACCTTCCCTATCGCGGCCCTCTGCGGAAAGGAAAAAGTGATGCGCTGCCTGGCTCCCGAAGGAAAGGTTGGAATGAGCGGTACCTATACCGGTTCTCTGATGGCTGTACTTGCTTCAATTGAATGCTTCCGTATGGCCGCTGAGCCGGACTTCTATGACCAGGTCGAGCAGAAGGCAGACATGCTTTACAATGGAATCAACGATCTGTTTGCAAAACATGGCATCAAGGGCCATTGCCACGGTATAGGTGCCCGGTTTGGTATGTTTTTCGGCGTAGAAAACCCTGAAGATGATTTGAATTGGAGAAAGTTTGTGGGACAGTATGATGTCTCCATGAATCGAAGATTTGTCACAAAAGCTCTGGAGAAGGGAATGTATTTTGTGGATCCCGGACGCGGCCCGGCCCCAAGCCATTGCGGCTTCAGCGTACAGCATTCCATGGAAGACATTGCCCAGGCATTGGAGAAGATGGATCAGATTTTTGCAGAGCTCAAATGAGAATTGAAGCAGCCGATGGAGGAAAACCAAATCCTTACTTAGCGCCTTATGATGTATACATTTCATATATTATTTATATATGAATGATTTCAGTCGTGTAGGCA
>UMKW01040187.1_pt1 | contig 9786 bp, 13 predicted proteins | sample 1966391 | NCBI WGS metagenome assembly UMKW01 (sample SAMEA4836183, study PRJEB28245) | human gut metagenome | biome: gut microbiome; material: fecal sample | place: Denmark | collected 2008
CATTTAAGATAAGGGACAGTCTGGCAACTCACGAATGAGGAAAGGAATTGATTATGCGAATTGCGTTTTATTACAGAAAAGGCGGCACAACTTTTGGGTGTATGCTGCCGGAAGAAAAGGAACGGCTTCATGCGTTTTTTGCCGCCGAACAGAAACGGGAGGCGGCAAAACTCCTATCAAGGAAGCCGGATCGTGGGGATAAGAAATAATAAATATTTTTTTGTCGTGGACTTGACATAAGGGTGCCGAAGATCGTGCAAGCGAATTCTTTTTACTCCCGATTTTTCAATTCCGTTGACCATACAATGTTCCATATATGATTTTGTAAAACGAAACAGCCTTTCGTGCTTCATAATTCCGTACAGATGACTGCAGTATTCTTGAAATTCCTCAACCAGAAAATCCGGAAGTGTAATTACCCTGATACTTTTTGGTGTTTTCGGTCTGGTAATCACATCCTTTCCTTTTAATCTCTGATAAGATTTGTTGACAGAAACCGTTTTTTCCTCAAGATTGATATCATTATAAGTTAAAGCCAAAAGCTCCCCGATTCTCATCCCTGTCCAGTACAGAAACTGAAATGCCATCTTCGCCTCCGGTTTATCATCTACTGTTTCGAGAAAAGTCTCGAATTCATCCTGCATCCAGAAGTCCTTCGGCTCTCCTTTGCTTTTCCCGATACTACCTGCTTTCCTACAAGGATTATCTTTCAGATTGTAATACCGCACAGCATAATTAAAAATTGCCCCCAGCTGGCAGTTGATCGTTTTCAGATATGTCTCAGAATAATTCTGCTTCAACAACTCGTTCTGCCAGTTTCTGATATCTGCAACTGTAATCTCACTTAAGACCTTATGCTCAAAATATGGCTTGATTTTCAAATCAATGATATAACGTTTTGTGTACATGGTATTTTCACGCAGCCGGACTTCCATATCTTTGTAATACAACTCAAGGAAATTACCAAACTCGATCTCAACACTCTGCGTCTGCTGCTGAAGGAAATCCCTCTCCCACTCTTTTGCTTCTCCTTTGGTCCGAAAGCCACGCTTCTGTTTTCTCTTCCGGTTTCCCTGCCAGTCCTTGTAATACACCTGTACTTTCCAGTTTTTTCCTTCTTTATATACTCCCATTGCTATTCCTCCACTTTCATGCCATAAATCTTCTCGGCAAGAAATTTCGTTGATATCTTTCCCGGAATGACCAGAAATCCTCGTTCTTTCAGTTCCTCGTTGTAGCCTTTCATGATTTTATATGCAAAGGCTTTCGATACTCCCAATACTGCACAAACATCATCTACGTTCATATACATTTTTTCCTGTGTCATACTCATATTGCTTTTTCCTCCGATAAATACTGTTCTACATGTTCCAGACCATAAATCTTGTCCTCAACATAACGAGTGGGCACCCGTCCTAAAATCACATAATAATTTTTATTTGCCAGGTCAGCGTTCATCCGTTCCACTACCCTGTAAGCAAAAGAGACCGAGATATCAAATACTTCCGCTACGTCTTCCACTGACAAATACATCTTTCTTTTACGCATGGAACCATTCCACTCCCTTCTCCTGCGGGATCTGACAGACATCCTCAATCCCGTAAAAACGTTCCACAAAATACTTGGTCGGAACCTTGCCTTTAAGAACCAGATACCCTTTCTTTTCCAGTTCGCTGTTCAAATTTGCAATGATCTCATAAGCAGAGGTTGTAGATACCTCCAAAAGTTCACATACATCTGCTGCTTTTAAAAATAATTTGTTCTGCATAATCAGTACCTCCTTTGTGTTCTGAAAGTTTTCCCTTCATGTACACCGGACTGGCAGGAGGATTTTCGGACACATTTTTCCGAATTTTTGCAAATTTTCCACAGGTAAAATTTCCTTACAAATTCAAAAGCAATAAAAAAACAGCCTGCCATGATGAAAACTACTTCATCAAAACAAACTGTTCTATAAAAATTCCCCGATATTCTCTTCTGGAAATGCAATGATATTCCGAAAAACCTTGTCTATTCAAGAAATCCGGCTAGTAAAAAAAATAATTTTTAACTCCATTTGCACTCCAGAGACAAAAATAAATCCCCGGGAAAGCCCATAAATACAGGCTTTTCCGAGGATTTGACTTCTATTCGAACTCGCAAAATCAAATTTAGTTCTATACAGTTTTGTATAGGAGATTTGGTCCCATTTGTCTCTATTTGATTCCAACTGTCATGTTTCTATGGTCTGTCTCTGCTAGTGTTATCAATTTGTTATCATGAAACTGTTATCAATTATAAAACCACTGCCGTTTCAAACGTAGTAGGATAATATCTATAGATTTTTTTATAAGCATTTATCTCTTCCTCTGATAAAAATTGCGCTTCTTTTATAGGATATTTTGCATCCGGCATATTTCTATTAAGTACTGTTAGTTCTTTATATGTAAAATTAGGCACTGTAATATCATATGGTTGATCAGTATCGTTGAAAAATTCTAATTCAGAGAATCCACATTTTTCATATTTTTCTTCATCTACTTTTTTATATATGATCCATCCCATTGTTATCATTTCTGCTACTGAATCTTTATATTTAAAGTATAACAGTTGATGATAATTGTATTTATTCTCTTCTCCTTTAATAGTGCTATTTCTCTCTAGTACTTTATTTTTTATTATCATATCAAACATTTTATTGGTTGTAGCATCTATTCGTCCTTTTGAAACATCCTTCGGGACAATACGTTTTGTTAAAAACTCATTATCAATCCTATTACAATATATCTCCATTTTCTCTTCCGGAGAAGATTTCTTAAAGCAAGTACCTAAATCTGAATTGAAACTAACAAAAACAACACTTCCCGATTCCACCTTTCCAACACAAGTTTCTACATCTTGTAATTGCGTACTTGTTATTCCTCCATCATAATCAAGCCAGATAATATTTTTTATATTATCCCATTTTAAACGTGAGCTTTTCAAAATGTCGCCTGCATTTCCAAACAACATCTCTATACAATTAAATGGTTTATTAAAGTTAAATCTATTAGTATTGTTTTCATCTGAACATATCTCCATACTATACATTTTTTCCATGCCAAACTCTTTATGGAGCATAGAGAAATCAACAAAATATTTTGCCCCCATCCCAATATATCTATATTCAGAAATCCGATCAAACGGTGTTAATCTAGACAGCATTTCACACATCATTCTACGTTCAATGCTTTTGCATGGTCTAACATTATAATTTACACTAACACTGCTACCAGCCACTATAGTTCCTCCATTTCACAATAGTAATCAAAAAGCTTTATTCCTACTGCCTTATTAGTTTTTTCTCCCATATTTTTCTTAACTTTATCAACTTCCCGTGTTGGCTTTGAAAAACTTATTGTAGTCATTGGTTCACTTTTCTGCACCTCAGAAATAGCAAAGTCTCTGTTTTGGTTAATCTGTGCTACATTACTATATGTCAGTTCTCTCTCTTGAGCCTTTTTAATAAATTCTAATTCACACAAGTCTGTAACATCATACTTCCTTTTCATTTCGTCAATTTTCTTGAAAATTTGTGACATTGCTTCAACCATTTTCTGCTTTGCTAATATATACAATCTATTTGATGTATCAACCCCTGTTTTGGTCGTATTCCACGGCAATGCCAGTAAATTTTTTGATTCAAAATACACATAACCTCTAAATTCTGCTAAACTATTGTGGTAGCTTCTACTTCCATCTCCCCAACCAGATAAGCTGGTTTTATCTGCATATAAAACCAGTCTTCCATTACAATAAATGTACCAGCCGGCTTTTGCTGGCTCTCCCTTTTCGGTAATACCGGCTATAATAGTAATTGTTCCTTCAGGATCTTCTATTTTATGGGTATATGTCTGTATGTCTTTTGATTCGAGCAATTTTTCTTTTCTATAATCGATAGTGATTCCATTAATTTCGATTTGTAACCCATTTTCTGCTTCTACAGTTCTATATTTTTGAACATAATCAATTAAAGAATTTATAAAAAGCTCATTGTCAAACTTTAAACTAATTTCCTCATTAAGATTTTCTACAGTTATGCACGTCCCCACTTCAGTGTTTTGCAACCCATTTTCCGCTTTATCAAACTGGAAATCCCAATCTTTTTCTCTCATCCATTGGGCAACATCTACTTTAAGAATAAAGTGCTCATCATACGTTTTTGAAACAATCTCAAATTTATTTCCCATTTTAAATAAAGCACGCTTCATTCCTATGCCAAATATACCGGTAAAAAATCCCTCTTCTTTCCTCTTCCTTTCAGGCGCTCGACCAAATTTAAACGCATAATTCTGTGCAGTATCAATATCAATCCCTCCACAATTATCTTCAATAATAAACTTTTCTTTAGACATTGTGATTCTAATAAATAACCCTTCATATTGCGATTTTCTTCGCACTCTTTTAGCACCATCTATAGAATTATCAATCAATTCTACAATAGCTGGTTTCAAATCAATATCCCTTGTTAACATATAGATAAAAAAACCTTTTGTTGGACTTGCGTCAACTTTCTTATTTTGTAGTTCCATCTTTATCTTCCTTTTCCTCACATCTTCTTTTCTCTACATATTCACGGTATAATCTTGTATATTCATAAGTATCTTGAAAAACTTTATTTACTGCCCTAAATAAAAGAGGCTCATTCTCTCCCATGACTTTTAACTCTTCCTCAAAATTTTGACCATAAGGACATCCTGCGCATCCTGTCCTTTTCAGCCCATACTCATCGTAACACCGACTATGTTCTATTCCATAATGTGCTTCATATATTTTTTTTGTATCACTAAGATACCAGAAAATAGGTCTATATTCATCACAACCACTTTCATTTGAGGAAAAGCATGTTTTATATGCTGCTCGTCTGGCACCTCCCTCTGCTTTTCTAACACCATATACATTTAAGTCAAAACCATGCTGCTTCTTAAATTTACTAGCTGGCATCTTTTTTGCATAATGACAACATTTATTTGATATTCTAAAATGCGGCGGATTACTAATCATAAATTCCTTCAAATATTGATTATAAGCAATATTGAAACTACTTTCCTTCCCTGTTTCAGATTTTGCAAAATCATTACACCACCATCTTAGCGCTGCTCTACATTTTGGATATTCTTTATACAATTCGTCAAATGGCTTATCTTCCCATTTAAAATTATGTCGTTGTAATCTTTCTATCCATTCACTTACTTGTTTAGAAAGAAATGGCTGTCCGTACGTTTTGCAACAAAGTGGAATAGGTTTTATTGCCTTTACACGTTCAATATGAATACCATATTTTTCTTCCAAAAATGTAATATGTTCCTTTGTCGCAGCAAATTCAAGACCTGTGTCAAAAAACGCATATGTTATTTTATTGGCTTCATCAAACTTTTGACACAAATCAACTAAAATATCACTATCGCTCCCACCACTAACAGAACATAATATCTTTTCATATTGCTGTAATTTTGCATGAGTGATAACAATAGAGTCTGTAATAATTTGGCTGTTTTCCGGTGCCTCTCTTATTATTTCAAATAATCCCATAATATTTTAACCTAGTTTCCAAAATATCAATCCCCCGAATTGAATTCTACCAGTTTTTCCCAATCAATGCTTCCATCTTCTTTGCAAAAACTGTTAGAAAATTCTCTTACAAGCCTATTTGCAGCTTTATTATAGCTTTCCTTATAATCAGCTACATATTTTTCCGGCATAGTTCCCATATATCCGATAATCTTAATATAGAAATTCTCATCTCCAGTCAGTTCCGCCCAAAACCGTTTTCCTGCCAATTCCTGATACATTTTCGGCTTTCCTCTGCCGGAATCTTTCTTTTTCCCATAACAATATCCGATATATGCTTCATAACGGGCTTTCGCCTGCTGTGCCAGCTTTGACGCCGCCATAAAGTTCTGTTCCTGTCGTTTTTTACTGTCAGCGTTGAACACAGACGGACCACTCTTCACTGCAATAGCAGAAATTGTATTTGTCGCATTATCTTGAATCATAATATCAATTCCCTCTGCCAGTGCTTTATTTCCGCCGCTGGCAGCTATGGCTATCGGTTCAAAAAAGCAATTTCCGAAAATCGTTTCTTCACTTGAACTTACAAATGCAGTCAGCACAGACTCCACAATCTCCGAGGCGCTCTGCATAGCTTTTGCCCGGTACAGATATGGATTTTTACGCTTCATTACTTTTTTGATATTCAGTCCGTCAATTTTTTCGATCAAGTTAGCATAAAACGTCTCAAGAGCTGTCGCTATCGCTTTTATAACTTCCTGTTCATCATATGAATTATTTAACGGCATACAGATTTCCTCCCAATTCTATTGCATTTCTTATCTTATTATGTACGTTTGTCCCCCTGAAACGTTTAGTCTCTACAACTGCATTTCCATCTGCCACTGCACAAACCGCTTTTCCGATTGCCTCTGCAAGTCCAACAGGCACTGCATTTCCGATCTGACGGTATTTCGCAGCCGTAGTTCCGGTAAAGATCCAGTTATCCGGGAACTGCTGAATCCGGGCATATTCTTTTATACTGAGTGGGCGATCCTGTGTAGGATGGCACATCATTGTTGCTTTCTGAACCGGGGATGTAACCACCGTCGGTGATGGCTGGTCATAAGAAAGCCTTCTGTAAAACCCAACCTTTCCTCCGCCAGATTTATATGCGCCGCCCATAGCTATCGGTATAATATTTTCCGGTAGGTCACGCCAGTTCCCACCTTCAGGAATCATTTTTAGAAATTTTAAACGTTCTTCACTTAACGTAGCGCACTCACCCTTGTCAAATTCCAGATCTGCAATCGCATCCCTTACGGTTTTCCACTGATACGATTTATCCTGATGCATTTGAAAATGTGTCGGAAGAGGAAGAAAAATATTCTCATTATCTCTGCTCCCGATCAGAACAAATCTTTCACGGAATTGAGGAACTCCATAATTCACCGCATCCAAAACACCATATACAGTTTTATAGCCTAATTTATCAAATTCAGCTAAAATAACATCCAGAACAGTTCCTAATCTCTGTTTAGGATCGTTCTCGTCTCTTTCCGCTAAAGGAACGTGCTTCAGAGGAGCCGACATAATTCCTTTTACATTTTCCATGACAAAAAAGCGTGGACGGATATAGTCAATCATCCGAATAAAATCCATAAACAAGCTGCCTCTGGGATCATTGATCCCTAAACGCTTTCCTGCGGTTGAAAACGGTTGGCACGGCGGTCCTCCGCAAATCAGGAAAGGCTCTCCAACAGAAAGCCCTGTCAATTCCAACAGCTTACGTGGATCTATTTCACGGATATCTCCACCTAATACATTATGACCATTCGCCTGCATTGTCTTCACACATGATTCGTCAAAATCCTGTCCGATTACAACATTAAGCCCTGCCTTTTCCAGGCCTATATCTAACCCCATTGCCCCAGAAAACAAAGAAATAACATCCCGATTATCGGCATATTTATTTTTAGCACTATATTCTATTAAATTTCCCATCAAATCTTCTCTCCGTTTTCTAATATAAAATTCCTTTCAAAAGAGCTGTTTACAGCCTGCGCAATATCTTCCAACTCTGCTATCGTAAAACTTTCTCTTTTCATTTTCCCACTTAAATTTTGCGGTGATGTGCCTATCCGGCGTGCCAATTCTGCTACGCTGATATCTGACCGTACACATAACACCTTAATTTGCTCGGAAATCGTCATTTCGGGTACCTCTTTTACACATCAACTCTTACCTTACCAGTATAAATCATCCCGTTTATACCGTCAACGAAATAATTCACCATCTCCGCCACATGGTACTTGTCGATAATTTTCAAGACTGTTAAAATAGAATCAGTAAAATTTCCATCAGGAGAAAGGGGATATCTATATGCCACGAGACGCTGCTACTATATCCAAAAATATGAGTAAAATCCACAGCAAAGATACGTCTATTGAGCTGCAGCTCCGCAAGGCTCTATGGCACAAGGGATATCGGTACCGCAAGAATTACAAAGCACTTCCCGGATCTCCCGATATTGTTCTTACCAGATACAAAATCGCTATTTTTTGTGACAGTGAATTTTTTCATGGCAAGGACTGGGAATACTTGAAACTAAGGCTTGAAAAGGGACATAATCCCGATTATTGGATCAAAAAGATCGAACGTAATCGTAACCGTGACTGGGAGAACGACAAAAAATTACTTTTTCTCGGATACACTGTCATTCATTTCTGGGGACAGGATATCAAAAAACATACTGACGAGTGTCTCCAAGTTATTGAGGAAGCTGTCTGGGACAGCAAAATGGTATCCTTCCATGATGATACATACGATCTTCCATAATGCCTTATTACAGCAAACAGGGAGCTGCTTGCCCCCTGTTGTTTACCTTGCCCCTCTGTCCATTTTTCGTCTTTTCACCCGTTTCTGCTCCTTCTCCGCCTGCTCCATCATTCTCTCCTTCTGAACAATATTCTCAATCATATCCCTTCCTAACGCCCGTTCTACCCGGTTATAATCTCCCAGTCTTTCTTTCAGCACTCTATTCTCATTCCAAAGTTCCTCTACACGAGCCGTAAGCGAATTAAACTTACTCCATGCCCTCTCATAAGATTTCTGTATATCACTGAATCTTCTGGAAAGATCCAGGTAAGCCCGGTAGACTGACCGCAGTACCGTCACGATCTTCTTAATCAGCGGTTTTGCCTTTTTCTCCCGATAGGATTTCCCCGTTTCCAGAGTTCCCGCCTCCGGCAGTACCTCATCCGGATCAGCAGAATATTTCTCTGCAAACCGCTCCATCTCTTTTACCATAGGAGCAATCTCTGTCAGCTTTTTCTCATATTGAGAAACCTTTTTCTTCGCCTGATCTGCCTGTTTATCAGCCTCTTCCCGATTTTCATGTGCAGAGGATATTTCCCGTTCAATATTTTCCAACTGATCGAGCCATTTTTCATTGACTTCCTGCATAACAGCATTATGCTCTTCCAACTCCGCTTTCTGTTTTTCAAGTGCAGACACTTCCTTTGCCCGTTCCTGCTTTTCAAAATCCAACAGAGACAGGTGCTTTTCATGTGTGCCTTTCTGCTCCCACTCAATCCCATGCTCCAGCATAATTGCAGCAAGCTGCTGTTTTTCAGCCGCTACCCATTGATTTAATTCTGTCTCACGCCTCGTTCCGCCTTTGAAACCAAGGGCTGACAACGCCTGTTTCAAAGATACTCTCGTGTCCAGCCCACGCTTACTCCCAGTTGTATATGGCACAAAATCTATATGCAGATGGGGCGTTGCCTCGTCCATATGGAGATGAGCCGAGAACACCCTTAATGTAGGATTTCTTCTCTGAAAATCCTGCATATATTCATCCAGTATCTTTGCTGCCAGCCGTCCTTCTTCTGTTTCCGCTCCCATTGTCTCCCTGTCGCCAATCTGCAGGATGATCTCATGGAACGGCTTCTCCTGTTTCCCTGAACGGATTTTTTCATAATAATCGTCAATCCGGCGGTCATTCCTTGTCTGTTTTTCATTATAACGGGCTAACGCTTCATCAAATAATTCATGATAAACGTCTTTAATATTTTCATTGCAGTATTCCACATTCAGATAACTTCTCTCTGGATCTGTATTCTTTGCATGGAATTTTCTGCTATTGTGATTGACAGAGCCTTTCCCTGTCATAAAACTGATTGTTCTCTTCAATAACTCTCCTCTCTCCCTTTTCGGGAAGTAATCAGCGCCGGACACGGCGCATAGGCTTTGTTACTTTCGCCGAAAGTAACGCAA
>UMKW01051901.1_pt1 | contig 9751 bp, 11 predicted proteins | sample 1966391 | NCBI WGS metagenome assembly UMKW01 (sample SAMEA4836183, study PRJEB28245) | human gut metagenome | biome: gut microbiome; material: fecal sample | place: Denmark | collected 2008
TGGTGCTTTCTCTTCAAATTCATACAAACCAAAGAGAACTTTTACATATATATTATATGTTACAGTAAACAATAAGTCAAACACCAATTAATTTAAATCTATACTGAAAAAATCGGGAGATAACTTTTTTGAAAAGTTTAATCATTCTATATTTATCGAATGATATGATATTAACTTCAAATTAGACTTTTTTACTAATAAAGGCGTTATAAAAACCTAATAAAGATTATTTTTTACTAAGTATATTTTAATTCTATTTTTCAGACATAGCGCTTAAATACCTTTTTCCTAAATTAGGATTTATAAATATTTTCTTCTGATTTTTTTAGCTGTATTAATTGCTGTCTTCTTTATCCAATTATTATCAGAATTACAGTACATTTCAATATCTGATAATACTTCAGGTTTTCCACATTTTCCTAATGCCTGTAAAGCGTGACCTCTAACATCTTCGTCATTTAAGAGACTAACCAAACAGTTTATTGATAAATCTGACTTATATTCTCCCAAAGATAGCACTAACATTTGCCGGCCAGTCCCATATTTTTTATTTGATGACAACTCGATCAGTTCTTTTTCTATTGTCATACTGTGTATAATATTGATTGAATTTGCAATTGCCCATCGATAATAATTATTCTTTGCATTTTTAAATTCTGTTAACATCTTCGGTATTGCTTCTGTAAATCCCTTTACACCTAAACAACGTACAATAAATTCTTTATCGCTTTCATCAGATAAATAGTCGAGAAATTCTAACAAATAAGGAACAAGTTCTCTTTCTTTGAGAGACAGATTAAATAAATCATTGATATTGTTTATAACATATCCATGCTGTTGCAGTCGATTCATTATTCTTAATTTAGTTTCTTCTGTCATTTCCTCACCACCACAAATTCTAATTTGTATTACTTTGAACTTTTCTTTTTTATTTTAGCAATGAACAAGACAAATGATAAAATTAACCAAGCAACAAATCCTACTTTAAATCCTACAAGCCAAGTATTTTCATAACTTAATTTAAATAGTATATCTAAAATTTTCATTGTTGTTGTTGCACATAATAACATCACAACTAAAAATAAGATTTCTAAAATTATAAACTTTATTTTTTTCATAATAGCATACACCTCTACAAATTACTATTTATTAAACAAATCACTAAATTCCAATTTATAGAAATATTATACCTTTATTTCTCACTAATTACAGTATAGAAGTGTTTCATCTTTATGTACCTCTATCTCCCTTTGCTTTCAGTATAGAATTAATTTAATTTGACTCATTTTTGCTTTTATTTCCATTCTATTTGAACAATTACTTTTAGATCTAAATCTACTACGATTTTTTTGACAATCGAATCTATATAAGTATTCTTCTCCATATCAGAAGATTTGTTAAATTTTTCTATAGAATCAATTTTTAATCCTGATAACTGTGTTTCATATGTGTGCTTTTTCTTTTTTAATTTAGTTAGTGTTGCCATATAAGTCGAAATATCAATTGAACCATTTGCAAATGCTTCAAATGTTTTATCAAAAACTTTGTCAATCTTTTGCAATGCCAGAACCTTTGACTTTTCTGTTTTCTTAAGCATTTCTTCATTATTGTGTAAAATGATTTGAGATATGGCATGGTTAATCAACACTTTTTGATTTATCCTTTTTTTACATTTTGGACAATAATAGTAATAATACTTTATGACTTCACCATTTTTATGCTTATGACTAACTGTATGAATACAAGAAGTTCCACAACGACACTCTATTTTGTTATGTAAATAATATTTATGCATATCAGAAATCTTATGGTATCGCAACGATCTAACTATCGCTTCACTTTGTTCCTGACTCATTATCGGTGGGACAATTCCTTCATATTTTTTACCACGAAAATCAAATACACCATAATTAATTTCTCTTGTTAGATACTTCTTAATAGTTTCATCAGTTTTCTTGATATTATAATTATCCAACAGATAATCTTTGATTTCTAATATTGATTTCCCATCTAAAGCTTGATTTCCTAAATCATTTATAACATCTCTTTCGTAGGGATTGACAGATAAGAAATTATTTTTATCTTTATCCCATCCAAACGGAGAATTTGGATACGGATACTTACCTTGTCTAACCATTTCTTCTTGAGCTGCAATTGTTCTTTCTTGATCAAGTTCTCGTTCCCATTGAGCAAACACAGCAAGCAGTCCTACAATCATTCTTCCGTTTGCTGAATTTACATCCAATTTATCCATTACAGCCACAAGTTGACAATCATGTTTCTGCAATTCGAATATAAGTTTATATGTGTCCATAACCGAACGTGTCAATCGATCAAGTTTGTAGACAATAACCATTCCTATTTGATCATTTTTTACTTCAGTTAATAATTTTTTCATTTCTGGACGATTCAAACTTTTCCCAGATATTCCTTTGTCCTTAAACAAAACAATAGAATCTGCATCTAAATCATACAAATCTATATATTGTCTGCATTTTGTTTCCTGTGCATCCAAGCCATATCCATTTATGGCATTCTCTCTTGAAGAGACTCTAACGTAAATTGCAATTTTTTTCTGTTTCATATTCTTCCTTTCTTTCATTAGTGAATATGTTTAGTCACTAAAAATAAATATGAGAACAATTATATAAAACAGAATTCAAGTTAAGATGAAGCAAAACAAACATTTAACAATGTTTGATTAAATTCTAAATCTGATTTGATTTTTGGTTTATAAATAATCTCATATGTTCCGTCCGTTCTAACACACATAACTCCTATATGTTTTTTTTCGTCTAATTCATTGATATAGCGATTTAGAATAACCTCTTTCTTTTCTATTGGTACAACTATCCAACTTTTATTTGCATACGGAATATTGCCTGCAGCTTGTAAAATAACTTTTTTAATATCGTTCAATTTGAATTCGAATGCATTAATCTGATAAAGATCTCCATATTTTTCTATAGTTATTAAATCAGCATTCCCCTCACGAATTGGACATTCAAATTGCCAACGTAAAGCTCTGCCATTTCCGTTATATTTTTCCCAAAATTTTAATTTCATTTCTTTTTCCGACAAGAACATGGTAGCACTCCTATTCTTCTATGGATTGATTAATTACAAAATCAATCTCATTATCTATCTCCTCTAATTTCTTCATTTGTTCTTCTTTTTTCTTCAATAGTTTTTTGTATGCATCGATTTTTGTATTCAATGCAATAATTTCTTCATTTGTACTCACTATCTTTTGAATTTCACGATCAATTATTTTATTTCTTTTAGATTCTAAAATTTCAATTTCTTTACCTAATTGGTTTGTTTTATTTTTCTTTTTCATACTTACTCCTTCTAATATTGAATCTCTTCAACTTTCTCTTGTGCAGAACGTATGACTTGCTGAATTTTTTGCTTTTCACTAAGTTCTGCATAATACGCTGTCTGTATACTTCTAGATAGTTCTTGGATTGTTCCATATGAAATGTTCCTACATCGAGATCTCATGATTCTCTTTCCAAATCTCTTTGTTGAAACCTTACGTTGTTTTGAAGTATTTTTATCTTCAGAATCTTTTCGTACAACTGTTTCTGGAATAGGTTCAACATCTATATCAACTTCTTGTTGTTTTGGTTTTTTATCAGTGATTTGTACTGATTCTTTCCTAGGTTGTTCTTTGTAAGATTGTAGATCCTTTCGATAATTCAATATATTTTGTAAAATCATATTCCCCAACCTAGTTTCTAATTTATACATTTCTTTTTGATAATAATGAGCTTGTTTATCTTTTCCACTTTCATTTCCTTTTAAAACCAATCCACCATATTCGTATTCTTCAGTACCAGTGCCATATAAGACTTCTTGATTCTTTCTCAGTTCTTCTAAAACTGAAACATATTCATTATAAAAAGGTTTCACATTCTCTAATTGATAGATAACATGAATAATTTCACGTATATCATTATGAAATGGTCGGATGTTTTTAGAATTATATTTCATACTACCTTCTGTAGGAATCTTCGACTCTAAATCAATCATTTTTTTAATTACTGTATCTAGTCCCTTAATTTTTTTGATTGAATTATTCACAGAATCTGAGAGAGTGTTTTTTAATCCTTTTGGTAAATCACATTCATTTACGATATCAATAAGTTCCTTTAAGCTCTGGTCTTTTGTAATGTACAAAGAGGTATTTATTTCTAGAAGAGATACAATTTTACTTCTTACTCTTTCAATCTTACTTTTTGGAATTCTATGCAGTTTATTTGTTTGCTCTTTTTCATAAAAAGATATATGACAATGTGGATGAGCTGTATTTGTATGGTAAAAAGCTGCCCATACTATATTTTTGGGATCAAAACCCATTTGTTTTAAAATAGGATTCATTGATTTTCGTATCAACTTTTTCATATTTTCTTTTTGTATGATGTTGTTCTCTATTGCAAAATCTTTTTTAAAGGTACATACGCATTGATACAAGACCTCTGGTTTATATTTATCTGCTAACTCTTGACTCCCTTTTGCACCTATATCACCATCTTCGTTGAATCCTCCTTGAGAACCCATTCGATAGTCATAATAATCGAATGCCTCTGATGTGCTGATACTCTTATCACACGCTTCATCACGATCATAATATTCAAAAACATCTTTTGTGTTGATACGATTTTTTTGTTCCTCAAACGAAAGTCTTTTTTGAGCATATTGTGTATATCGATATCGAATATTAAAAATAATATTTGGTGTAGCCATACTTACCCCATAAAGCTATCAGCAAACTGATTATCATAGCTCTGTTCTTTCATTTGATTCATTGCTTTATCTACCTTTTTCACTTCTTTTTCTGAACTATCCTTAGGTATATCTATATCCCAAAGCCATTTTATAAATGGTTTCGACTTCATGTATTCTCTAATATTAAAATTCAGTGGTGTTGAATTTGTTGCTTTCATTTCATCGGCTACTTTTTGAACCACAAGTGTATTCAAATCATCACGAGTTGACCAATACCAATACATATCTTTTGACTTTAATGATGGCTTAGTAGATAAAACTTCATCAGGTGCAGGTGGATATTCAATTCCATATTTTTTAAATACCTCACGATTAAGAACAACATAACGTGGAATTGCATATTCCAACTTAAGATCCTCATTTTTTACTTCTGTTTCGTCATGTTCCATTTTGTCATACCACGCATAATCTGAGCAATCTGGCAATTCAACTTTACATGGTCCGAGATATGCACAATATAAAATAATTCCATGACCATCACGCATATCTGACTCTAATAATTCATTGGGACTCATCAATGGTTTCGTCTGTTGAGAATAGCCTATATTTCCTCCAGTCGTGTCTGATTTTTCATTGAAGTTACCCCCTTGAGACTGCACCCATATTGTTTCTTGTCCTAATTTATCACTCATATCTTTACAAGCTTGAAAATCCGATGACGAAATAAAATACCATAATCCACAGTTAGAACGTATGATTTTTGAAAGGTTATCTCCATACACATCATTCATCATGTCAAAATCTTGTACATATAAATGAAATATAATGTCTCTGGATAAAGATACTGTGATTTTCTCTTTGATATTTGATAATTTTGGCATGTTACCAAATTCATCAAAGATCATATGTACACGTTTTTTTAATTTCATTCCTGACATCTTACTTGCTTCAAAAACTAATGTTTGATAAGCATTGTCATAAACCATAGCTGCAATTGCATCATATGTTTTCTTTTCATCTGGTTTAACAACAAACAATGCCTTTTTACCATTTTTAAAATCTCTAAAATTAAAATCACTGTGTCCAAGTATTTTCATTAGTTTCATTGAAGTGAACGGATGTAATGTAGCTAATGTTGACGAAACGAATGATGAACGTGTCTTATCTTTTGATACATAAATCGGAGCAAAACTCGCTCTTGATGGAGATGTTTCATCTAACGTATCAACGTAGGCTGACAATGGCATTTTTTCTTGTCCATCAATTTTAATCTCTCTAGCCAATTGATAAATCATTTGAAAAACTGAATAAAAATTTTTCTTTTCTTTTTTTATCGGTGCTTGTGCAACTTCAAGGATTGCTGTTTTAATCAATGCTTTTTGTCCATCAATCCAGATTGGTTCTGTTTTTCCATTATCGACTACTAATGAAGTAACTTGATCTTCAGCATATTGATCAGCATCTTCTATATTTCCATTTTCAATAGCATAAATAATATCCTCAAAGGGATTCCAAGCGTTTGAATATTCTAGATTTCTAAAATCCAAACAATAGACATCATATCCTTTGTTCCTAAGATACTTATGAAAATCTTGATACATTTCTTTTTTAGGATCATTAAAAATCATTGATTCGCCTGCCATTGAAGCAATCATAACGAGCTGTCGAACAATCTTTCTAGATTTACCTGAGCGTGTCATACCGATCGTTAAATCGTGCATTGATGCTTTATTATATAAAAGTTGTGAATCAGAAATTTTATTACACGGAGCACCCCCAACTGATATGGTCTGATCAGTGTCAATTGGACATACTGCAAATTCTTTTTTTTGCTCCTCAATTGTACGCCATCGACCATTTGCTAATGTCTCTGTTTTTGAAGGTTCTTTAACTTTAAACGACCCAGTAATATAGTAAAAAGCAAGTGCCCAAATGCACACTGTAATCACTAATACTTCTCGATAATGCGAATGAAAAGATTGCATAAAAGTTAAAGACTCATGCAACAACATTCCGTCTAACATCCAGAAAAAAAGGATCATTAAAAGGAATAAAACAGGAATCAGGATAATCAAAGTAATGATAATTGGTTTAATTCCTGATCTCACTGCTGAACTATTTTTTTTAGCCATTTTTCCATCCTTTCTAAAATTAAGTGAGAATTTTGAGATTGAAGCCTATTTATAACTTCAACCTCTGTATTTCGTGTTTATTAAAGTGAGAAATTCTCACGATTTGTGCAAAACGCTAAAAAAAGAGAGCTTGAAGCCTTTTTATAACTTCAACCTATTCTCAAAACCACTGTAAAACGTGAGAATTTTAGGAAATTTTTCTCAAGATGAATACTTAGGAAGAAATGCTAGGAATAGCCTTTTTTAGCTTGCAAACACTGTTTGCAATGCCCTTGAATTCTCAGTGCGTATGCACGTCTTATCCTGCTACCTATTTTTGACCCAAAATTCTCACAAAAACGAAAATAGGTAAAATAAAGAAATAATCAGGAAAGTCATTGGAATTTGAGGAATTAGCTAGGATTTATAAAATTCCTTTTGCAGTTTCTTCAACTGAGATTTTTTTAAATTTTGTAGCTGATATTTTGACTGATCAATTTCAAAATTTAATTGAATTATTTGACTTAATTCATTCATATCTGTTGCGATGTATCCTAAATTCTCAGTAACCATTCGATGGCAAAAATATTGATGATTTTCTGAAGAATCATCCATATAAAAAATGATTTTTGTTTCAGGATGAAGCACCTTTGCATATTTACAAATATTGATGCAATTAGGATCACTGTACCAAGATTTTTGAATTAATATAAAATATATATTCCTGATTCCATCTAACGGATTTAAAGCCAAGTTCATATATTCTTTATTTTGAACATGAAAATTATCGAATTCATCAGATGAAAATAAACTTCCAATCACTCTATCTTTTTCATCATATTTTGGAAAATTCATATACAGTTTGTGATATAAAAATTTATCACAATACAAAACAACTTTCATCGACTCACCTACTTTCAATATTTTTTAGCATGGTGAATTTTATTAAATTCATCATTTAGATTTTTTCGTTCCCTATCAACATCAAGATGAAAAGATTCACCAAATTTTTCTAGCATATGTTTATTAATCTCGTTTTCTCTAGAAATTTTTTCCAATTCTTGATGATACGTGTTGACCATCATTTCTCTAAGTTCATCAAGTAATTGGTGCGATGCTTTTCTCAAGAAGAAATCGTTCATCACTTCTTCTATGCAATAATTTATGGTTTCAGAAAGAGATGAGAACCCTTTTGCTGTTTTTAAAATTTCTAAATTTGCACGTACATCTTGTGTTAACGAAAAACTGCAACGTACCACATACTGTTTCTCGTATTGAGTAAAATCTATATCCAGTATCGAACAGATTTGTTTAAGCATCGTGTTATTTATTTTTGTGATATTACTTGTTTCAATTCTAGAATATTTTTTCGATGATATATTCAACATTGAAGCCATCTCGACTTGTGTAAATCCTTTTTCTTTTCTCTTCTTTCGAATAAGGCTGATGAGAGCATCATCTAAAATTGTTTCATTCAAATTCTGCTTTGTAATCATGTTTTCTTTCCTCATCAATCATTCTTTTGACCATTTCTCTATATATCTTTTGATAGTGAAAAAATGTACCAATAGTGTAATCTTCATTTTTTATTTGGCATTCATTTATGATTTTTTCTACATTAATTTTTGGTAAACCATGTGAAATAGAGTTAATTTGTAAAATCATTTTCTTTGTTCTGTTTATCCAAAATTTTTTATCATATTGTTCTTTTAATTTTTCATACATGGTCTATCTCCCTTCTTTAATTTTCAATAATGCACTCATACCCTTCTAAATTTCCTTGCTCGTTTAATTTTTGTTTTACTTCGTATTTCTGAGAGCTTGAATATCCATATTGATCTGCCTCTGACATTGTACGAACTGGATTATTATCGTAGTCTTTTAAATAAAAAATTTTACTTTCTTTTTGATCTGTTCCTGTACCTTGTAATGTGCCATTTGGAGCATATTCAACACTTTCTGCCAATTGAATGATGATAGTTTTTTTTAATATATTTCCTTCGTCATCTTTCAATGTGTAATGAATTTTAATTTGGTCTTTATCCTCTTTCTCTTGTTCAAATGATAAGTGTTCAGTGTCCAAAATATCATTACCATTATGATCTTGTGCTGTTAGAACATATTGATATCCATTGATTTGATCTGATGTAGATGTCCTTAATTTTTCTTCTACAAAAACGAGTACAGGTTGACGAGATTCTTTAAAATTTTGATATAGATCCACTCCAATAAAACACACAGTTATAACTATTACTGCTCCACATAAAAATTTTTTAATCATCGTATACCTCTACTTCCCATACATTCCATTTAGAGTAGATCCTGACCCCAATGTGCTATTCATCCATTCACGTAAAGAACTATATTTAGCACATTTAAATCCGTATTCATTGGCTGTTGTTACGTTACATTCACTGATTACAACCGAACCATCCGTGTCTACTCCTTCAATAAACGCTACGTGTTTAACATTTCCTGAAGCATTTGTTATCGATACAATTGATTTTGGTATTGGGTTATTTATATCTCTACTGTAACTGCCATTGCCTGGTGCTGTATGTTCGTTCGTTAATAACTGATCCCAGTTTGTTGGAAGAGGATATGGGTCATCAGGATAATTCACCTGCCAATACCTTCCTGACGCATAACTAGAACAAATCATTTTATTAAATCGTCCTGTAACCGATTCTGAAGTACAATACGAACCATATGGCCACCATGCAGGCTTGTTTACAGCACATACATTAGGATTACCTTGTGACCTATCAGCTGAATATGTGTAGTATTTTAAGCTGAAATCAATTGTGACTCCTTCTGCAGATAAAATACCTCCTATTGAACTACCTGCACTGGCACAAGCTTCTTGAAATTCAGTATCAATAACAGTTGAAAAAGTTTTCCCATTAAAT
>UMKW01067914.1_pt1 | contig 9689 bp, 9 predicted proteins | sample 1966391 | NCBI WGS metagenome assembly UMKW01 (sample SAMEA4836183, study PRJEB28245) | human gut metagenome | biome: gut microbiome; material: fecal sample | place: Denmark | collected 2008
ACCTGTCGCATTGGCGACCACGACGTCGAGACGCTCTTCGCGCATCCCCGTGTGTTCATATTCCATATGGGTCATGCTGATTCATCCACGACACGCAGGCAGGCTCACTCGCCGAGACTGAATTCAGGCAATGCGAATGCAGCGACATCCTGCCCGCTGTCCGCAGCTTGCCAAGTCAAAGCGCAGGCCGCCCGCAGCGCATTGACATCGTTGGGGTCGTTCACGGTGAGTCGCCGATGGGTCAGACTGGCCTGCGCTTGCGCGCAGGTTGCCCGAGTGCCGGCTTCATCCACGTCGATTCGTGGGTATGCCTCATTGAGACCGCGCAGATCACGCACAATGTAGGTGGGGCGCAGATGCTTCGGAGCGCACATCAGTTCGGTCGGATTCGTCACACCGGTGAGCACGGCCAGTGAGTCGTAGCCACCGCGGTTGCCCGCCTCGATGTCGGTGTCGAGACGATCCCCGATTGCCAGGCTCCTTGCTTTGCAGACCGGTTCTGTGTCGCCTTGCGCGGCAAGTTCGCGTGCTTCGTCATACATGGCCGATTCCGGTTTGCCCGCCGAGGCGATGGGTTGCACGCCGGTGGCATTGATGACTGCCTGAATCATTGACCCGCAACCTGGTGCGATGCCAGCTTCGCGTGGAATCGTCAGGTCTCGGTTCGTCACGAAATACATGGCGCCGTTCTCGACGGCGAATGACGCCTCCGCCAGCATCTGCCAAGTCATCTGCGGGAACCATCCCTGAATGACCGCCGTCGGATGATCGCTGGCGTATTGCACTGGTGTCAGGCCGGCTTTGCCCACCTCGTCCTGCAGGTGTTCCGCGCCCACCACCAACACTTTGGCACCCTGAGGTACATGCTTGGACACCATGCGTGCAGCAACGACCGACGAGGTGATGACCTGCCAGGGCTCCACGTCCAGTCCGAAACCACGCAATTGGTCGGCCACGACAGACTGCATCCGCGATGAATTGTTCGTCGTGTATTCAATGGTCATGCCGAGATGTTCGGCCTGACGAATGCTTTCGGAGGCAAAGGCCACCGGATCCTTGCCTCGATACACGACCCCGTCGAGGTCGAGCAGTGCCAAGGAATACGTCTGGCTCAACGGTGCTTCGGTGGCCTTCAACAATGTCACTCCGTCTCTTCCTTGATCTCCTCCTCGGAATCGCCGATCTCGGCGTCCTCCTCGTCGATGTCGTCCTGCGCATCCGTCAGATCGGGATCTGCCATCAGACCCTCCTCGTCGCGACGAGTATTGCGCTCCTGCATTTCAGCTGGTTCAATGTCCATTTCGGCCCCTGCACGCTGCTCCTCGGCGGGGATGCGCGTCTCATCGTCCATGTTCACACCATCCTCATCGTCGAACGGCGCATACTGGGCGTCATCTGGGGTGACACCCAGCTTGGCCTGCAGATCCTCGGGAAGATCCTCGACGTCGTAGTCCACCACGAAGTCATCGTCGGTCTCATCCTGTTCGACGTCGGCATAGCGATCCTCGAGATCGTCAATGAGCTCATCCATCGCCACGGCCTCGTCACTGCGTCCCGATTCCTCGAGGAAGTACTGCTCGGCCTGAGCGGCGCGCATACGGTATTCGCCTGCAAGGCCCTTGGCATGCACGAGCTTGGACACGACCTCAATGGCCTGATTCCACAACTTGAGATCGGCCAAGGCACCAGCGTAGACCAAGAACATCTCGGCCTTCGCCTCACCGGTGAGATGCTTCGCGTCATCACCCATGCACAGCTCGATGGCCTTCTTGGGCTTGCCGAGGCCACGCTCGCAATCGGCCATGAACGGCAGGTAATCCAAGTAGCCGTTCATGCGGAACGCCGTCTGGAATTCGCGCAATGCAAGCTTGTAGTCACCCTGACGATACGCGATCATGGCGAGCGTTTCGCGGGCGATGTCGACACGGGACGCCTGCTTGGCGGCCCACTTCGCATGGGCTAGGGCGCGGTCGGGATCGTTTCCCTCCAAGGTATAGGCAGCCAGGATGTGCAAGCCGATGTTTTCGGCATGCTCCTTGGACAGGCCGCGCAGTCGCTCACGCTCGTCCTTGCTGAGCATGCTCCATTCGAGTCCCTTCGGCAGTTTTGGCTCTCCCGGGCGCAGATGGTCGTATGGGTTCTGCGAGGGGAAGCTCACCGTCCCATCGGAGTTCTTGCGCGATTTTGACATGTACTCATCGCGCTTGCGATCGTGATATGCCTGACGATCCTCACGGTTGAACTCGCGACGTTCGTTGCGGTTGTTGCGGTCGCCATGACGGTCGTTGCCGCGGCGGTCATCATCGCGGTTATAGCGCGGGTTGTTACGACGGTCATTGTTATGGCCGGCATGGTCGAAGCGGTCATATCGACGCTCGCCATCATGACGCCCGTTGGAACGATGGTCGTTATCATGACTGAATCCGCGATGTTCACCATCCCCGCGGTTGTCGTCGCGATTAAAACGACGATCGCCATCGTTGCGGCGCCTGAAACCACCATTACCGCGGCGGTCATCATCGCGGCGGAATCCGCGGCGCTCTCCGTTGCCGCGACGGCTGCCATCACGGGAATCGCGACGGTCGTCGCGGCTGTAACGGCCATTGCCATCCCGACGGAACTCACCGTCACCTTCATGGCGGTAGCCGCGATCATTGCGGTTATGGGAGTTGAAGCGGGAGCCGGAATTGCCGCCACGGTGGAAACCACCGCCATTGCCACGGCCACGGGAGCCGGAATTGCCCCTCGAGTTACCGTAGGAACGCCCACGGGAGTTATTCGAATTGCGCGAACCACGTTCGTCTGCCATGTTGCACCTCTGCGTAAGAGACGGGCCTTCGCCCGCCTTCGTGTTCTAGGTCTAAGTCTAACTGATGCAGGCCATGCAAGCCTGTTTTCTTCTATGCGTCAAAAGGCGATGCGGCCAATGGTGTCAGGCACGGCATCAGCTGCGTGCCACGACACCGAGGGCCTTCTTGCCACGGCGCAGCACCACGAACCTGCCCTTGAGGAAATCACCATCGCCAAGCAACTGCTCCTCATCTTCCACACGCACATTGTTCACGTACACGCCACCGGACTTGATCGTCTTGCGCGCCTCCGAGATGGACTTGAACAGCCCGGCACTCACACCGGCCTGTGCGATCCGGTCTCCGGGAAGGGCCTGTGCGAACACCTTTTCCCCCGCCTCATTCTCGACTTTGAGACCGTCAAGCACACTTTCCAGAGTCTCCAAATCGATGTCGGCGAGATCGCCGCCGCGGCCGAACAACGAAGCCGAAGCGTCAATGGCCTTGCGGGTGGGCTCATCGCCATGCACCAAGCTCGTGACTTCCCAGGCAAGCACCCGCTGCGCCTCACGGGCGCCCGGATTCGTGTCGGTGGCCTCGACAAGGCGCTCGATCTCGGCCTTCGGCAGGAACGTGAACGCCTTGAGCAGGCTGGCCATCTCGACATCGGGACGATTGAGCCAGAACTGGTAGAACTTGTAGACGGAAAGCATGTTGGGGTCAAGCCAGACCGCATTGCCTTCCGATTTTCCGAACTTCTTGCCATTGGCGTCGGTGATGATCGGGCTGGCCATCACGTTGACATTGACGCCGCGAACCTTGTGAATGAGATCGAGACCAGAGGTCAGGTTGCCCCACTGGTCGGAACCGCCGAGCTCGAGCACGCAGTCGTAATGATCGTACAGGTACAGATAGTCGTTGCCCTGCAACACCTGGTAGCTGAATTCAGTGAAGGAGATGCCCTCTTCGGAATTCAAGCGACGGGCGACGATGTCCTTCGAGATCATCGTTCCCACGCGGAAGTTCTTGCCGATGTCACGCAGGAAGTCCAATACGTTCATCGTGGCGGTCCAATCGTAGTTCGAGACGAAGGTGACGGGATTGGAGCCCTCCTGTTCAAGGATGCCGCCAATCTGGATGCGCAAACGCTCACACCACTGTTCCACTATGTCCTTGGGGTTGAGGATGCGTTCGCCGGACTGACGCGGATCGCCGATCAGACCTGTGGCACCACCCACCAATGCGATCGGATGATGACCGGCTTCCTGAAGGTGGCGCATGATGATGAGCTGGACGAGGTTGCCGATGTGCAGCGATGGTGCTGTCGGATCGAAACCGCAATAATAGTGGACCGGCTCTCCGTTGAGTGTGTGCGCAAGCCGATCCCTATCTGTGGACTGAGAGATCAAGCCGCGCCATTCCAATTCATCGAGCACGGAATCAAATCCGGCTTCCTTGAAATCGATGACGTGAGCCATACCTATTCTCCTCGTGTGTTGTGATCCCGCGATTGACGGGCAGTCTTAGTGTGTCATAGGTTCACGACACCTGGAACCCTCTATTTGCTTAGGGTTTAGCGGCATGGAAACGGGAGGGCGACAGGGTCTCACGTATGGCGCACAGGGTGTCGGCGATGTTGACGATGACTCCTTCGAGGTATTTCGGAGGAATGGGTGTGAGGGGGAACATGTGGGTGCGAATCGAGTTGGACACGATGTCGTCGAGTTCGAAGTCGGCACGGGCGTTGCGTTCGGCAGTATACGGATGCCGGAAACCATGCAGCCTGTGCGACCCGTTGTCTTTCTCATGCCAATCGTACAGGAAGTAATCGTGGAGCAGCGCTGCCCGGACAAGCGAACGCAGGTTCACATGATGCCAAAGGTGGAGGCGATCTGCGATTTTCACACTCAGACAGGCCACGGCGATGGAATGCTCATAGGTGGTCACGGCACCATGCTGCAACGAGTCCCTCTCGATCTGCATCTGCTCATGGGAGAGAATATCGGCACCATATGCGTTTACGATGGCATGGATTCCGCCGTCATCAAGCATGCCGCCTCCTTCGCCCTGGTATGTGCCGGCATATGCGGCGAGTTGCATATGCGATGCATGCGCTTTTCCAATATAATCGGATTCGATGTAGGTCGGCGGCATGTTCGTTCGCAGACAACGGTGTCTGCACATGCTTCCGGACGGAAAGGACGCTATGACTGACATCAGGGTTGCAATCGTGACTGGGGCGGCGCGCGGCATCGGACGCGGCATCGCCGTCAAACTCGCTAAGGACGGCTTCGACGTCGCCGTGGCTGACCTCGAGGGTCAGCGGCAGGAGGCCGAGGAGACGATCCACCGGATCGAACAGGAGGGACGCCGGGCATTCTTCCGCCCCACCGATGTATCACAGCGTGATCAGGTATTCGGTTTGGTTGACGATACCGTAAATGAGCTCGGCACGCTGGATGCCATGATCAACAACGCCGGCATATGCCAGATCAAGCCGATGCTCGACGTGACGCAAGAGGAGCTTGAGACGATTTACCGCATCAACCTGTTCGGCATGGTCTATGGTGTGCAGGCGGCGGCAAAGAAGATGATCAAGCTCGGCAAGAAGACCGGGCACATCGTCTCCGCATCCTCGATCGCCGGGTTCGAGGGCTTCCCCATCCTGTCGGCATACAGCTCGACGAAGTTCGCGGTGCGCGGGTTCACGCAAGCCGCAGCGCAGGAGCTCGCCCCGTACAACATCACAGTCAACGGGTATGCTCCGGGCATTGTGGACACACCGATGTGGACGTTCATCGACGAGGAGATGAGCAAGCTCAACGGCAAACCGCTCGGACAGAATTTCAAGGACATGGTCGACACCATCGCATTGAAGCGCTGTGAGACTCCGGATGACGTGGCGGGTGTGGTTTCATTCCTCGTCAGTGATAATGCCCGCTATGTGACAGGTCAGACCGTCATTGTCGATGGCGGCATGCAGTACCGCTAGCCGGTTCAGCACTGCATACGGCGATGGGGTGCGACCGGCAATCCGGCCCGCACCCCATCGCCGCTTCATATGCTATCGGTCACTCATTGCTTATTGAGCGAGCCGCAGGCCTTGTAGGCCATGCCGTCGCTCTTCACCTGGAAGAAGCTGCGAAGCTGCTCGATGAGCGTCTTGGCGCTCATGATCTGCTCGCGAACACGATTCGGCGCGGCGCCGCCCTTGCCGGCTCGGGGCGATACCGATCCTTCGGTGGAGAGCACTTCCCGAACCTCCACCGCGACATCCGGTTCGACGAAGCCACGGAAAATCTCAATGAAATCGTCATCGGAAAGATCCCATAGCTCCACCCCCCTGTTTTCCGCCACCTTGACGCACGCACCGGAAAGCTCATGGGCATGGCGGAAGGGCACACCGTTCTTCACCAACCATTCCGCAATGTCGGTGGCCAACGCGAATCCGGTGGGGGCCTCCTTCTCCAGCCGCTGCTCATCAAAGCGCATCGTACGAATCATGCCCGTGAATGCGGGCAGCAGCACTTCGAGCGTGTCGACCTGATCGAACACGGCTTCCTTGTCTTCCTGAAGGTCGCGCGTATAGGCTGTGGGCAGACCTTTGAGCGTGGCAAGCAGGCCAGTGAGGTCGCCTATGAGACGGCCGGCCTTGCCTCGGGCGAGTTCGGCGATGTCTGGATTCTTCTTCTGAGGCATGATCGACGAGCCAGTGGAATAGGCATCGTCAAGCTTCACGAAACCGAACTCCTGGGTATTCCAGATGATGATCTCCTCTGACAGACGCGAGATGTCGACACCTGCCATGGCCATGACAAATGAGAACTCGGCAACGAGATCGCGACTTGCGGTGCCATCGATCGAATTCTCCGTCACGTTGGTGAAACCGAGCTCCCGGGCCACGGCCACGGGTTCCAATCCCAACGTGTTACCGGCGAGGGCTCCCGAACCGTATGGGCTGGCGTCCACGCGCTGATCCCAGTCGCGTAGACGCTCCACGTCACGCAGCAACGGCCAGACATGGGCTATGAGCTGATGTGCAAGCAGCACGGGCTGGGCATGCTGCATATGGGTGCGGCCCGGCATCACCGTATGGCCGGCGTCCTTGGCCTGCACAATAAGCGCATCGGCAAGGTTGAGCAGCTGGTTTGCGACCACGCGGGCATGACGGCGCATCCACATGCGGATGAGCGTGGCGATCTGGTCGTTGCGCGAGCGACCGGCACGAAGCTTGCCGCCCAATTCGTCACCGGCAATCTGCAGCAGGCCGCGCTCCAATGCGGTGGCTTCGTCCTCGTCGTCGTCAATCGGCGTGAATTCACCGGAATCCACCTGACGCTGCAGTTCATCCAATGCGGCTTCCATGCGCTGCAACTCATCTGCGGTGAGCAGGCCTGCACGCCCCAGAGCGCGGGCATGGGCACGGGAACCGGCTATGTCATCGTCAGCGAGACGCCAATCGAACTGAGTCGACTTGCTCAGCAATGCGAGCTCGGGCGAGGGGCCGGACGAGAATCGCCCTCCCCACAAAGCCAGGTGATCCTGGGATTCGGGCTTGTGATCGTCGCTCATATCTCTCCTTTTGCGAAGACGGCCATGCCGTCCGTGTTGGCTTGGAATACGAAAGAAGAGGCGTTTTCACGCCTCTTCCCCGCATAAGCATTCCATGGGAACTGCGCCGTGAGACTACTCTACGTCGTTCTGCGGAACTTCGATGCCGTTGCCGAAGCGAACATCCCGGGCTGCAGCGACCTTCGTCGGCAGTCCGTAGATCTCGATGAAACCGTTCGAGGCATTCTGGTCGAAGGTGTCACCGGAATCGTAGGTGGCGAGGTTGTAGTCATACAACGAGCTGTCGGAACGGCGTCCCACCACCACGGCACGGCCGCCGTGCATGACCATGCGAATCTCACCGGACACATACCGCTGGGTGTCATTGATGAACGCGTTGAGCGAATGCACGGCCGGGGAGAACCATTGCGCATCATAGACCAGTTCGGCCCAGCGCTTATCGATGCCGCGCTTGATGCGATGCTGCTCACGTTCGAGACACATGTTCTCGAGTTCCTCGTGGGCCGTGATGAGGGCGATGGCACCAGGTGCCTCGTAGAGCTCACGGGACTTGATGCCCACCAGGCGATCCTCGATCAGATCGACACGGCCGATGCCCTGAGCACCGGCGCGGCGGTTCATCTCCTCGATGGCCTGCAACGGCGTCACCTCGCGACCATCGATCTTGACCGGCACACCTTCCTTGAATTCGATGACCACTTCGTCTTCGACAGGCGGGAAGTCCGGATCATCGGTGTAGGAATAGCAATCCTTGGTGGGCGCATTCCACGGGTCCTCAAGGAAACCGGTCTCGATGGCGCGACCCCACACATTCTGGTCAATCGAGAACGGGCTCTTCTCGGTCTGCACAATCGGCAGGTCATGCTCATTCGCATAGGCGATCTCGACATCACGGGTGAGCGAAAGATCGCGAATCGGGCTGATGGCCTTGAGCTCCGGGTCTATGGACTGAATCGACACCTCGAAACGAACCTGATCGTTGCCCTTGCCCGTGCAGCCATGGGCGATCGTGTCTGCACCGAACTGGTGCGCCGCACGAACCAGATGCTTGGTGATCAACGGGCGGGAGATGGCGGAGACCAGCGGATAGACGCCCTCATACATGGCATTGGCCTTCAGGGCCTGCATGCAGTATTCATTGGCGAATTCGTCGCGGGCATCGACAATATATGCCTCGACGGCACCGCATGCCAGAGCGCGCTCCTTGATCGTCTCAAGACTCTCACCACCCTGTCCGACGTCCAGAGACACTGCCACTACATCTTTGCCTGTGCGGTCTTTGAGGTATGGGATTGCCACGGAGGTGTCGAGACCTCCCGAATATGCCAGCACAATACGGTTCTTGTCGCTCATATTCAGCCTTTCACGATTGCAGTTGATATTACAACTATATACGGTCTACTGTATATTTATTCATTTTCGACACGCAATCTCACGATCGAGATGAGATTCTGAGCATCCATTCGGCTCGGCGACCAGCTGTGGTGTCATCCGAACAGATGATGAGTATCGTATCGTCGCCGGCGATCGTTCCCAGCACCCCGTCAATCGAATGCTTGTCGATGCCGCTGGCCACATACTGTGCTGCGCCGGCCGGCGTGTGCACGATCACGAAATTCGAGGCGTGGGCCACGGAGACGACAAGACCGGTGAGAATCTTGGCAAGCTGTTGCTCACCCCGTCCCTGACCATTCGATTCAGGCACGGTGGCCAGGGGGACCTGATCGGCCACAGCGTAGGCAATGGTACCGTCGGCGAGTCTGGTCTTGGCGGCGTTCACCTCATCGAGATCACGGCTCATTGTCGCCTGTGTGACGGGGAAGCCCTCCCGTGCAAGCAGTTCCGACAACTGCGCCTGTGACGTCACCACATTGTCGGCCAAAAGCTGACGCACCATCTGCAGACGCGCTGCACGCGTGCTCGGTCGGCCGACACCACTTGCGCCGTTGCTTGACTCCGATCCGGTCTGTTCACTCAACTGCGTACTCCTTAATCTTTCAGCTCAGCAGACTCTCATCACCACGCTGCTTGCCGATGAGCCATGTCAGCAGTGCTTTCTGCGCATGCAGACGGTTTTCCGCCTCATCCCAGACCACCGACTGCGGTCCGTCGATGACACCAGTGGTGACCTCCTTGCCGCGATATGCAGGCAGGCAGTGCTGGAAGAGCGCATCCGGCTTGGCCAGACCCATGAGACGTTCGTTCACCTGATATGGCCAGAACGGCTTCGAGCGAATCGCGTATTCGGCTTCCTCTCCCATCGAGACCCAGGTATCGGTGAAGATGCAATCCACACCGTCGACCGCCTGCTCTGGATCCACGGTCACC
>UMKW01041327.1_pt1 | contig 9641 bp, 7 predicted proteins | sample 1966391 | NCBI WGS metagenome assembly UMKW01 (sample SAMEA4836183, study PRJEB28245) | human gut metagenome | biome: gut microbiome; material: fecal sample | place: Denmark | collected 2008
CGTTTCTTTGGGCAAGACCAAAGAAATGGGGTGGAAACAGCGGCACCAACCTAAAGTCCAGCAGGACAAAACGGCGAGTTCCTGAAACCCACACCCCCGGGCGGGGATGGAACCCCGCCCCTACAGAGGTACGGAGCGGCAGATAGCAAAGCAAACGCCCCCTGTCGGGGGCGTTTTAATTATTTCCAGTTCTTCTTCCGCCCGCGGACGGCGGCTGTGAGGAGATATTCTATCTGGCTGTTTATCGAGCGGAAGTCCTCCTCGGCCCAGGCGGCTATCTCGTCCCAGAGGCTGGGAGACAGGCGGAGGACTATCTGCTTTTTCGCGCCCTCCTTTGCCTTCACGGCACGCTCGCGCTCCTTTATCTCTCGCTCAAGCGCCTCTATTCGCTCCAGGTGCTCGCGGAGGGCCGCTTCGCGCGCCTCGGGGGACTGCTTTTCGCCCGTCATCAGTAGATGGAGCCGCTGTTCACGACAGGCTGTGCGTCGCGGTTGCCGCAGAGCACGACCAGGAGATTGGACACCATGGCCGCCTTGCGCTCCTCGTCGAGCACCACGACCTCGTCCTCGCCCAGCCGGTCTATAGCCATCTTCACCATGCCGACAGCTCCGTCAACTATCTTCTGCCGCGCCGCGATTATCGCCGCCGCCTGCTGGCGCTGGAGCATCGCCGCCGCTATCTCCTCCGCATAGGCCAGGTGTGTTATCCGCACTTCCTCTACCACAATGCCGGCCTCCTCCACGCGCTTTTGCAGCTCAGCCTTCATGCTCTCAGCTATCTCCTGCGAGCTGCCGCGCAGAGACTTTTCGCTCGCAGCGGCGTCCTCATCCTCCTCGAAGATGTCATAGGGATACAGCCGCGCGATGTTGCGGATGGTCGAGTCCGTCTGGATTGACAGAAAGGACGGATAGTCCTCCACGCAGAACACCGCCCGCGTCGGGTCCACTACGCGCCAGATGACCACAGCGCCTATGATGATGGGGTTGCCCAGCACGTCGTTCACCTTCTGCCGGCCGTTGTCCAGCGTCATAGTCTTGAGCGAAACGCGGCGGCGCGCGGAGACCACCACCGTCGTCGAGGCGCTGCTGTGCGAATCCGCCTCCTTCGCCTTCTTCATTGCCTCCGCCGCGGCCTTGTCGTAGGCCGGGCTCACCGCCGAGCAGAAGGGGTTGACAAAGTAGAAGCCCGGCTCCTTCACCGTGCCGTGATAGCTGCCGAACAGCGTCAGCACCAGGGCCTCGTTCGGGCGCACCGACTTGAGCCCCGCAAAGCAGATGCAGTCCGCTATGAGCAGGATGGGCCCCACGACAATGGCCGCCACGCCGAAGACCGGGCTCCAGTTCAGCAGCACCACTCCGCCTATCATGAGCAGCAGCGAGACAGCGATAAGCACCAGCTCAAGTATAAGTACCGGTATCCCATGCGCAGGGCGGAGTATCCGCTCCTGTATCTCTGTGTTTTTCATGTTGTTTCTCCTTGATATCAAAATGATATCAAGATAATACCACGCTCCCCCGCCGCTGTCAAGGGCTATCCCAGCTTTCGCACGAAGGAGAACTCCTCCTGCGCGGGCGGAACGGCCATCTCCGGGTCCGCGAATACCGCCCCGCGCTGGACGGCTCCCGAGCCGAAACGGCCCCGAAGCCTGTCAACGGCGGCGTCCAGGCGGCGCTGGCGCTCCAGGTCGGCCCTGTCTGTAAAGAGGTCGAGCTGCTCCGGCGCCGCTGACGGGATGAGGCCCTCAGCGCGGACGGCCAGGCTCCGCAGGGGCGCGGGCCACTCGTGCGCCTCGCGCAGCAGGCCGAGGGCGGTCTCCAGCAGCTCCCTGTCGCAGTCCGTGTGCCGCGCGAGGCAGCGGCGGTGGCTTATCCAGCTCAGCTCCGGCGAGCGCAGCTCCAGCGTCAGGACGCCCGCGCGCATGCCCATGCGCCTCAGCCGCGCACCCACGCACTCGCACAGGCTCACCACCACCGGCATGGCGTCCTCCAGAGAGCGCATATCCCGCGGCGTAGTCGTGCCATTGCCCACGCTCTTGGCCGGGGGATACTCCCCCTCGCGCAGCACCGGGGAGTTATCCAGGCCGTTGGCATATGCGTGCAGCAGCTCTCCCATCTTGCCCAGGCGGAGCTTCAGCACCCGCTCCTCCGTGCGGGCAAGGTCGCCTATCGTGTGTATGCCCAGCGCCGCCAGCCGCACCCGCGTTGAACGGCCCACGAACAGCAGCTCCTCCGCCGGCAGAGGCCAGACTATGTCCCGGTAGTTGGCCCGGTCAATCACCGTCACGGCGTCGGGCTTCCTGTAATCCGAGCCGAGCTTGGCGAAAACTTTGTTCCACGAGACCCCGACGCTCACCGTAAGACCCAGCTCCCGCTTTATCCGCGCGCCTATCTCCTTGGCGCAGCGCTCGCCCTCGCCCGCGCGCAGGCAGCCCGTGATGTCCAGCCAGCTCTCGTCTATGCCGAAGGGCTCCCGCCTGTCCGTGTACTCGGAGTAGATGCGCTGCACCTCGCGCGAGTAGTGGATATAGCGGTCAAAGCGCGGCGGCAGCACCACCAGCTCCGGGCAGAGCGTGCGCGCCTGCCAGAGCGTCATGCCCGTCTTCACCCCGGCCCGCTTCGCCTCCTCCGATTTGGCCAGGACTATTCCGTGCCTGCGCTCCTCGTCCCCGCCCACGGCCACCGGCCTGCCCCGGAGCTCCGGGCGGAAGAGCAGCTCCACGCTCGCATAGCAGGCGTTTATATCCGAATGTAAAATGACCCTATCCATATAAGACATTTTACTATCTTATACGGATAGAGTCAAGCCCAATCTATCTTGTTAGGATATCTTCCAGCTCATCCACTGTCTGAGCCAGAGATACAGCGCCTGCCGCGAGCAGTTCTCCGGGCTCGGCGTAGCCCCATGCGACGCCGACGCAGGGGATGCCGCATTTCTTTGCGCCGTTCACGTCGTTGTCCCTGTCGCCCACCATGACGGCGCCCTCGGAGCCGTGGCGGTCGAGGAGCTCCGCGATGACCTCCCACTTCTGGCCGCGCGTGCCGTCGAACTCGCTGCCGAGCACATCGTCGAAGAGGCCGCCGAGGCCCGCGCTCTCAAGTATGTCCACGGTGAACTTCGTGGGCTTGCCGGTGGCGACGACGACTTTCGCGCCCCTGTCGCGCAGGCGCTGCACCAGCTCCGGCACGCCCGGATAGACGGAGCACTCCGCAAGGCCCTGTACGGAATAGCGCTCGCGGTACTTTGCCGTCATGGCCCTGGCCTTTTCCATATCGACGCCGTAGCGCCGCATGAAGCTCTCCACCAGCGGCGGCCCGACGAAGCAGCGCAGGGCGGTGTAGTCCGGCTCGTCATAGCCGAAGGCCAGGGCGGCGTACTGTACGCTCTTCATGATGCCCTCGCCGGTGTCGAAGACGGTGCCGTCGAAATCAAAGAGTATCAATTTATACATGCGTCTCACCTCACCGCGGGAATTATACCCTGCCCCCGGCGCGTTGTCAATCGCGCGGCGCGCGGCATAAGTTGTAAGGAAAACGTGTTTGAGGGGTATGCATATATGGAAAAGCAGCAAACAACGCGCTGGTTCCTCGGCGCGAACTCGGCCGAGGGTTTCCGCTCGCTCTACGAGGACTTCTGCCGTGGCGAGGGCGACTTCCTGCGCATCATAAAGGGCGGGCCGGGCTGCGGGAAATCGAGCTTCATGCGGCACATAGGCGAGGCGGCGGAGAAGAAGGGGCTGGAGGTGGAATACATCCTCTGCTCCGGCGACCCGGATTCTCTGGACGGGGTCTACATCCCAGCTCTGCGTCTCGGCTATGCCGACGGCACGGCCCCGCACATCCTGGACCCCGCCTGTTTCGGCGCCGGGGGTGACTACCTGAACCTGGGCGCCTTCTGCGACACGGCCCACTCCCGGGGAGAGGCCGCGCGGCTTAAGGGGCTTACAGCGGCCTACCGGGCTCACTACGCGCGGGCCTATTCCCTGCTCGCAGCTGCTGGCAGGGCATCCACAGGCCTTGCCGGGGCCTGGCTTTGCGCTGCTGACCGTGAAGCGGCGGCAAAGCGCGCGCTGTCCATGGCCGGGCGGGAGCTGCCCCGGGCCAAAAAGGGCACCGGGCGCGGGCATCTCACGCGGCGCTACCTTGGCGGGGCCAGCTGCAAGGGCCGGGTATTTCTGACCGGCACCCTGCCCGGCCTCTGCGCTCGCGTCTACCGGCTGGAGGGCCGCTTCGGCCTCGCCACGGCCTTTATGCAGACCATGGCGGAGGAGACGCTCTCCCGAGGGCTGGACTGCGTGCTCTGCCCGCACTGGCTGCTGCCCGGGGCGCTGGAGGCGATGGCCATCCCAGCGTTGGGTCTCGGCTTCGTGGCCGACCTGCGGGACGGGACGGAGCTGCCGGAGACCTGCCGCTGCCTGCATCTCAACCTGCTGCCCGCCGCCGCAGAGGACCGCGCCGCGCGCCGCGCCCTCAAGGCCGAGGAGCGCATGGCCGCCGGGCTCTGCGACATGGCTATGCTGAGCCTTGCCGCCGCCAAAAGCCTGCACGACGAGCTGGAGGCCGTCTACCGCCCCTTCGTGGACTTCACCGGCCTCACCGACGCCGCCTGGCGCGAGACCGCCCGCCTCGGCCTGACTTGAAAACTGCCCGCGCCGAGCCCCGGCGCGGGCAAACTCCCCTTGATAAAGTCCCGCGCGCTGTGGTATGCTTGTGAGAGAACTTTCGGGGAGAGAAACGCCATGATAACTGTTGAAAACCTCAGCCTGCAATACGGCGGGCAGGTGCTTTTTTCCAATGTTGACCTGCAATTCACCGCCGGCAACTGCTACGGCATAATCGGCGCCAACGGCGCAGGGAAGTCCACCTTCCTCAAAATACTCTCGGGCGAGATCGACTCCACGGGCGGGCACGTCTATGTGGACCCCAAGGCCCGCATGTCCGTACTTAAGCAGAATCAGGGCATGTACGACGCCTACACTGTGCTCGACACCGTCATAATGGGGAACCCGCGCCTGTACGAGTGCGGCAAGGAGAAGGACGCCATCTACGAAAAGGCCGACTTCACGGACGAGGACGGCATCCGCGCCTCGGAGCTGGAGGAGGAGTTCGCGGAGCTCGGCGGCTGGGAGGCCGAGTCGGACGCGGGCAAGATACTCCAAGGCCTCGGCGTGGACACCGCCTTCAACGACACGCTCATGGCCGACATGGACCCGCGCCTCAAGGTCAAGGTGCTGCTGGCCCAGGCCCTCTTCGGCAAGCCGGACATCATCCTGCTCGACGAGCCCACGAACAACCTTGACCTCAAAAGCGTCGTCTGGCTTGAGGACTTCCTCATGGACTACGAGGGCACCGTACTCGTAGTCAGCCACGACCGCTATTTCCTCAACAACGTCTGCACGCACATCGTGGACATAGACTACGGCAAGATAAAGATGTACGTCGGCAACTACGACTTCTGGTACGAGTCCAGCCAGCTCATCCAGAAGCTCATAAAGGACCAGAACAAGAAGGCCCAGCAGAAAATCGAGGAACTGCAGAACTTCATCCGCCGCTTCTCGGCCAACAAATCGAAGTCCCGCCAGGCGACGAGCCGCCGGAAACTGCTGGACAAGCTCACCGTCGAGGAGCTGCCCGCCTCCTCCCGCCGCTATCCCTGGGTCGGATTCAAAGCCAACCGCGAGCCGGGTAAGGACAGGCTCTTTGTCACGGACCTCTGCAAGTCCGTAGACGGCGTACCGGTCCTCAAAAACGTGAGCTTCATCATGGGTAAGGAGGACAAGATCGCCGTCATCAGCCGCAACGAGCTGGCCGTGACGCTGCTCTTCAAGCTGCTCATGGGCGAGGAGGAGCCGGATTCGGGCGAGATAAAGTGGGGCGTCTCGACGACGCAGGGCTATATGCCCACAGACAACAGCGCCTACTTCGAGGGCTGTGAGCTCTCCATCATGGACTGGATGCGGCAGTTTTCGGAGGACAAGCGCGAGAGCTATCTGCGCACCTTCCTTGGGCGTATGCTCTTCTCTGGCGACGAGGTGTACAAGCCCGTAAACGTGCTCTCCGGCGGCGAGCGGGTGCGCTGCATGATCTCGAAGCTCATGCTCTCCGGCGCGAGCGTACTGCTGCTCGACCAGCCGACGAACCACCTCGACCTTGAGAGCATCGCCGCCCTGAACAACGGCCTTGAGGCTTTCCCGCACAACATCATATTCTCCAGCCACGACCACCAGCTCACCCAAACCGTAGCCAACCGCATAATCGAAATTAACCCCGACGGCTCCATCACGGACAGGATGTGTACCTACGACGAATACATGGACCTCGCCTCGATGGAGGAGGGAAGATAAGAAAATTCCCGGGCCGCTTGGCCCGGGAATTTTAATCTTATGCTCACAGCTCGGCGTATCTCATGAATATCGCAGCCGCCTGGCCGCGGGTTATGCCCGCGTTGGGGCTGAGGGCGCCGCCGTCGCCGCCCTCTACTATGCCGCAGGCCACAGCCCAGCACATGGCGTCATAAGCCCAGCTGCTCACGCTGCCCGCGTCGGGGAAACCGGCAAGGCTGCCATATGCCGCGGGGGTACCGGCGTAGCGCCACAGCATGGTCACGAACTGCTCGCGGGTCACGATGTCGTTGGGCAGGGTGCCGTCGGAGATGCCGTACCCCATCGCCCAGGACTGGGCCTTTGCGTACCAGGGGTTGCCGCCGTCAACGGCTATCCCGTCGATGCGGGCCAGGACCGTCCAGAGCATGGCGCGGGTCATGGTGCTCCCAGGGCCAAAGGCCGTGTCGGTCACTCCCTGCATCATGCCCTTGGAATAAACATAGACAACAGCGTCGTAATACCAGTCGCGGGTGCCGACGTCCAGGAAGGGTATCCATGTGCTGCCGTCGGTAAACTCGGCGTACACCTCTACCGAAGCGTCTGGCATGGTGAAGAAATACTCCGCCTCGCTCTGCCTGTACACAGCCACATTCGTGCCGTTTTCTGCGATAACACGGAGGGTCGCCAGCCTATAGCCTTCATCGGGGGTTACGGTGAGCCATATGGTTCCGCCCTCGGAGCTGTTTTGCAGGCTGCTGTTGACGGAGCCGTTGAGACTGGGGACCACGACGATATCATGGGGTTCGGAAAGCATGGGAGATACTGTGGAGATCTGCGCCTTTGCGCTCGGCTCAGAGGCGAGGTAGCTGCCCACGGCGGCGTAGCGCTGCTCGAACACATATGTAGTCCCGGGACGCAGGCCTTCAAATTTCGTGCTTGTCTGCCAGGCGCCGCCGTTCATGCGGTACTGGGGCTGTGCGCCGTTTTCCTTGGCGGGCAGGGCCTTCAGGGTTATGCTGTACATATCCCGGCTCTCAAGGCTCGGGGCCGCGGGCGTCGCCTGAGGCGCGCACTCAACGGCGAAGGCGATGTCGGCGGTCACTGTGAAGGTCTCCTCGCCGGAATAGGTCTCGCCGCCTTTGTAATTTACGGTGACTGTAGCGGTGTAATCACCTGCCTCCAGGCCGGTCTTGGGCCTGACTATGTAGCTGGTGAGGCTGCCGCCCGCTTCAACGTACTGGCCGGAGCCGGCTATCTCAAACGCGGCTGCGTCGTCCACCGCGACGGAGATTATCTCGGCCCTGCTGTTGCCGGAGCTCGTGATATTCAGGGCGGAGCCCTCGGGCTGTGCGTAGTTGTACACCTCGTCCGCCAGCTCGGGAATGGTCAGCTCCAGGGTATAGGTGGCCGGGACGCCCTTGCCTATAGTGACGGAGGCGGCTTCGCTGGCGAAGCTCTCCTCTGTCGCCTTGCTCCTGACCTCATAGCCGCCGTCGGCGAGGCCGGTGACGGAGCCCTCGGGGCAGTCCGCCCAGCCTCCGCCCGCCGCGCGGTATTCCATCGCGGCGGTCACGCCGGTGATCTGGCCGTCGCCCTTGCCGTCGATGGTCTCGTCAACGGCTTCGACTGTGGGAGCCTCGGTGCGTGCGGGGATGCTCACCTGGGCCGAGGCACTGGCAAGCGTGTCGGCGGTCGCCTTCGTGCGGACGTAAACGCTGGCGCCGGGCTGGACGGAGCCGCCGCTCTCAATGGCCGAGCCGGAGAAATCGGCGGCGGTGTTGGCCTCGTAGACGTTTTCAAGGCTGATTGTCTCGTTTATGAAGTCTATCGTCACGACATCCGCCGAAGGGGCCGCGGAGCGGGTGGGGACGGTCTGCGTGAAGCTGCCGCTTGCGAAATCGCTGCCTGTGGCGGCAAGGCGGAAATAGACTGTGCTGCCTTCAGGTGCTACCGATATGGGCGTAGCCCCTGCACAGTTGCTCCAGGAGCTGTCGTTGAGGGAGTACTGGTATGCGGCGGTCGTTTTGAAGCTCTCGTTAGCGTAATCAATGAAGTCCATGGGCATCGGCGTAGCCGGGCGGTTTTTCAACTTGATCTCCGTCGCGTCGCTGGCAGGCGTGCTGCCGTCCTGCTTTACGCGCACATATATTGAGCCGCTGATGCTGCCCACGTAAGAGGATATCGAGCCGCCGCTCGGGATCACCGAGCCGAAGTTGGTGGCGCTGACTTCGTATTTGCCGTCATAGGTGATAGTCTCGGCGGCGTAGTTGATGGTCACCACCGACGCAGAGGGCGCGTCGGGTGCGGTGGGGGTAACGGGGGTGTCCGATGTGTTAATATGTACGGTATACAAAGATATGACGTTTCCACTATGTGTTCCGTGATAATAGCCGGCAATGTTAGAGACATTGTTCCATTTTTTATTGTGACCATACGCAGTGGCTTTTCCTTCGCTATTAATCCCACCGCATATTGCAACATGGACGAATTCCCCACAGCTCGAACAATAATAGAAAATAGGATCACCTGCTGCTATTTTTCCTTCATTTTCACTGGCCAATATTGAACTGCCATTTTTTGTTAGTTCGTATGAAGTGCCGTATGCCTCAACAGCCTTTTTCACGGCACCAACTCCACCGACGGTTATTGTAATGCCGCCTGCTTTTAAGCACGCTTTTACAAATTGGTCGCAATAAGGGTTTTCATTGCTGTTCCAATTTGCAGCGGCATAAGCCACAGCCGCCGAAGCGTCGTAGTTTGCCGCTGAGGCGCCGGTCGTCAAAAACGACCCCATTATCAAAACTACTAACAAAAGTGCTAACAACCTCTTTTTCATACATATACCCCCAAAAGACTTATCTGCACTCACCTGGTGCAGTTTGGTATCACAAGAAATATAACCCATTTGTGAAGTATTGTCAATACTTTGGGGAGTATATTGCTTCACAATTGCGTACTATGATAGCCTCATGGTGGTGATATCTATAAATACCCAAGAGCGTATTCGGCAGCTGATGGAGGAGCGCGGGTGGTCGGAGTACCGGCTGGCCAAGGAGTGCGGGGTCTCTCAGTCCACGATTTCAAATATCTTTAACCGCAATTACCAGCCCAGCATCGCTTCGCTTGAGAATATCTGCGGCAGCTTCGGCATCACCCTGTCGCAGTTTTTCGCAGATGGGAATCTCGTCGAGCTTACGGATGAGCAGTACGTCTTCTTCCAGCGCTGGGCTGCGCTGTCGCCCGGGCAGAAGGAGCTTCTCTGCCGGATCGTTGAGCAGTTCAAATAAAAAACCCGGCCCCAGGCGGTTGCTTGGGGCCGGGT
>UMKW01071814.1_pt1 | contig 9618 bp, 9 predicted proteins | sample 1966391 | NCBI WGS metagenome assembly UMKW01 (sample SAMEA4836183, study PRJEB28245) | human gut metagenome | biome: gut microbiome; material: fecal sample | place: Denmark | collected 2008
ATCGTCAACTTCCAGGGCCTGTCGTCCCACGCCGATCACGATCATCTCGTCCAGTGGATCAAGGCATTCGACCCGAAGCCGACGCACGTGTTTGTTGTCCACGGCGACGAGGACGTTGCGCCCGTGTTTGCCGAAGAGCTCAATTCCCTCGGCTTTCATGCGCACGCGGCCAAGTTTACCGAATGCTACGACCTTGCTGCGAACGAAATGGTCAGCGAGGGCTACATTTCCGAGCGCAAGCGCACGGCGCAGAAGTCCCGCGCCGACAACCTCTACGCCAAGCTCGTGGCGGCAGCGGAGTCGCTGCTTGAGTTTGCCAAGCGCTGCAAGGGCAGACCCAACAAGGACATTTCTGCGCTCACCGGCCAGATCATCAGCCTGATCGAGCGCTTCCGCGAGTGATTTGAGATACACAACAAAAGGTACTTCGCGCGATAAAAGCGCGAAGTACCTTTTCTGAGAGGAGAAGACGATGGAGCTTGCCAAAAATCAGGAGCATACCGTCACCATCGAGGGCTATGGCGAGGGCGGCATGGGCGTTGCGCGCATCGACGGGCACGTCGTGTTCGTCCACGGCGCGCTGCGCGGCGAGAAGTGCCGCGTGCTCATCTTAAAGACGCTCAAGAGCGTCGCCTTTGCCAAAGTGCTTGAGGTGATCGAGCCGTCGAGCGAGCGCATCACGCCGGACTGCCCGTACTTCCCGCGCTGCGGCGGCTGCACGTACCGCCACATCCGCTATGAAGAAGAGCTGCGGCTGAAAAAGCAGCGCGTGCAGGACAATTTGTCCCGCATCGGCGGCAGTGATGTGACCGTTGAGGAGATCTTAGGCGCGCGGGACACGCTGCGCTACCGCAACAAGGCGCAGTATCCCGTGTCGAAGGACGGCGCGGTCGGCTTTTACCGCGCCCGCACGCACGAGGTCATCGAGTGCGAGCACTGCTTATTGGTCAAGCCCGAGGCCGACGCCGCGGCGGAGGCGCTGCGCGAATATATGCAGTCCTGCCGCGTCGCGGGCTATGACGAAAAGACGGGCCGCGGCCTTGTCCGCCATCTCTACATTCGCTCGAACGCGGCGGGGGAGAGCCTTGTCTGCGTGCTCGTGAACGGAGATAAATTGCCGAAAGAAGACCGGCTTGTCGCGCTCCTGCGCGATGCGTGCCCGAAGTGCACCGGCATCGTGCTGGGCACGAACACGAAAAAGGGCAACGTCATCCTTGGCGACCGCTACCGCACGCTCTGGGGGAGCGACCGGCTTGAGGATACGCTCTGCGGCAAGACGTTCCGGCTGAGTGTGCCGTCGTTTTATCAGGTCAACCGCGTACAGGCCGAGCGGCTCTACGCGAAAGCCATCGAATTTGCGGGCCTCACGGGGCAGGAGACGGTGCTCGACCTCTACTGCGGCGCGGGCACGATCACGCTCGCACTGTCGGATCACGCGAAGAAAGTCCTCGGTGCGGAGATCGTCCCCGAGGCCATCGACGACGCGCGCGAAAACGCCGCGCGCAACGGCGTTAAAAACGCGGAGTTTTTCTGCGGCGATGCGTCCGATGTGGCAAAAAAGCTCGCGCGCGAAAACCTGCGCCCCGACGTCATCACCGTCGACCCGCCGCGCAAGGGCTTGGCCGCCGACGTGGTGGAGAGCATCGCCGAGATGCAGCCGGGACGTGTCGTGTACGTCTCGTGCGACAGCGCGACCATGGCGCGCGACGTAAAGCGCTTAGCAGACCTCGGCTACACCGCCCAGCGCGCCTGCGCAGTGGACATGTTCCCAAGGGCGGATCATGTCGAGACGGTTGTCTTGCTTTCCAAGGGTGAGGTCGACTCGAAAAAGATTCGGGTTGAGTTCTCTTTGGAAGATATGGATATGTCGGAGTTCCAGGATGGAGCAACCTATCCGCAGATCAAGGAGTATGTTTTGGAGCATACCGGGTTAAAGGTGTCCAACCTCTATATCTCACAGATTAAACGGAAATGCGGGATTGAGGTCGGCAAGAACTATAATCTGCCAAAGTCCGAGGATTCCAGACAACCCCAGTGTCCGCCGGAAAAAGAGAAAGCAATCCGAGAAGCATTCAAATATTTTGGGATGATCTAAATATCCCGCAAAATGGAGGTTTCTTATGGATAGATTGATTTCTTGTGAGTTTAACATGGATACCGCTTGTGTGGAACTGAAATTCAGAGACGGCGGTATGATTGCCATTGACACAATTGCTGTGGAGAACGAGGTTGCTGACAATATGTATCAGCGGTCAGAGTTGGATTACCTGATCTACAATGATCCGTTGGCGTATGCAGATCTAATCTTTAACGGCAATCCTGCAAAGTATCTGAAAACTGTTACCGTAAACAAGACCTTTGATAATTGACAGACAGCTTCTTTACCTGTGTTTTTGTGGTGCTATGACATTATAGTTTTATTCAATATACGACACAATATAATGCACTCAAATCAATCAGAATGGAGGAATAAAATGTTTGAGAAGCAAGTCACAGCTTTAACGGCTATTTTGAAAGATACTGATATTCAGAGCTATGCCGGAGATGGATTTTGGAATATTGTTAAGGCTGTTTCGTTAGGAGATGCTGGTGCGTTGCTTGACAGCGCTAACGATATAAAAAATTTGGTTTTTCATGCACCTACGGTATTGTTTTGGGACAAAATGCAGAGATATATGTTTGGCACCTTTAGGGATTATAGTGAGCAAGTAAAAATGGCGGAGAAATTCTGCTTAGGCAATGGCGATTATGAGAAATTTGTCAAGAAACAAATTCACCTTATAAATGAAATCAATGACGACAAAAAAGTTGATTTTTTTGCACAGCTTACAAGATGCTATTTGCTAACCGATATGGAAGACGCTTTGTACTACAAACTTGCGAGATTTCTAACAATGTGTACACCTGAAGAATTAGAGTATATTGCTTTGTTTGACTACGAAGAAAAGACGGCATTGACTGCCATGGTTTCTTCGTTGTATCAGTACGGCTTGTTTGACCAACAAGAAAAAGAACATGGCGGTGTGGACTATGTGTTGTCTGGCTTTGCAAAAGCGTTGAAATCAAACAGTTTGAATTTTGATGAAGGAATGGGCGGGAGAACACGAATAGTTTCTTACTCGCAAATAGTACCACTTAGTATTGCTGAACCGGCGACATGGGAAGATCTCGACAGAGTATTCAACGATAATGAGGTTGTACTTAACGGTAATGGAGCAATGTAAGGTATAGTGATTTGATAATTATTAACAATATGATTCCTTTATAATTTTCCCCTGATAGTCATTTGTCTATCAGGGGATTTTATATGTGTAGTATCGCAAGAAGTTGCGATATTCATGTTACTTCAAGAGAAATATATTGACGTTTTAGCGATATAAGGTTATACTATATTGTAAGTAGGCAGTCACAATGTGTAGAAGGTGTGTGATGTGAGAATTAGTTATAAAAAGCTTTGGATATTACTCATTGAAAAGGAAATTACTCCCGCTACGCTCAGAAAGGATTTGAACATTGCAACCGGAACGATGACAAAACTTCGTAAAAATGAAGAAGTTGCGCTATCTGTCCTGCTGAGAATATGTGAATATTTGGATTGTAACATCGGAGATATTTGCGATGCCGTGAAGGTTGAAGGCGAGTAAGTCTGTCATACGGCATAATCTGAACATTTCAGAGGAGAACATATTATGAGTAATTTAGGGTTATACCAGAAAATGACAACATGGGCAAAGAAAATGGGCGGTCCCTTACAATTTCTTGGCGCAGTAGCTGTTGGAGGATATATCGTCTTAAGAACTGCGGAAACTGGTGGAAAGGCAGTTGCAAAAGTTGTAAAAAAACGATTTGTAGTTAAAGAAGAGAATACCACAATTTACACGGTGCATTCTGCTGGGAAGAGCAACGAAGGGTTACAATTTGCAGTCGGAGACACATTTCGTGTTCTGGAAATAGCTGCAGATGCTGTTCTTATCGAAAAAATTGGAGATACAAATAATCCGTATTTTGTATCTTCCGATTTGCTACATTCAATATCAGATTTTGATCACTAATAAAAGAGGAGATAGTCTATGGCGGCGTTTGGGGACGAGAAACATCAAGCAGAATCAACCGATCAAAAAGAAAGGTGTTTTTGCCCGTATTGTGGGACCAAGCTGGACAAGGGGGCACGCTTTTGTAAGAATTGTGGTGAAGTTGTTGTCGGCAATGCCCAAGGATCTCGGAAAGCAAGACGAGAGGAACCGCTTGCCGGAAACCCGACAGAACGCACGACCGTCTATGAGGGATATATACATAAGTGTCCGAGTTGCGGCGAGACATTGGAAGCGTTTCTTACAGTTTGCCCTACTTGTGGTCATGAGATTCGAGATGTTAGATCATCAACTTCTGTTCGAGAGCTTGCATTGAAATTGGAACGCATTTCAGCACAGAAAATGCCGGCCTTTGAGGAAAAGAAGTCTGTCATGAAGATGGTTTTTGGCAAAGACTTCAAAGAGGAAGATGAAGCCGAAGAAGCTCTCAAGCGCTTTGAGAGCCAGAAAAACCGAGAGAAAGCATCGCTAATCATCAACTTTTCCGTTCCTAATACAAAAGAGGATATTATGGAGTTTATGATATTAGCTGCTTCGAATATAGACGTCAAGAAAGGCGTTGACGATGATGTGACAAAGGCATGGATCTCTAAGTTGGATCAAGTTTATCAGAGAGCTGAGATTTCCATGGGCGGACACCCTGACTTTGCACAGATCAAAAGCATCTATGACCGCAAGAAGAAAGAACTGAAAAACAAGAAAATTAAAGGCTTTTTGATTGGTGCAGGTTGCGTCGCTGGCTGGTTCTTCTTGATCGGTTTGCTCTGGAATCCGGCTGCAACAATCGCAATTTCTATAGGCGTCTTGGTTTTGGTAATAATTGGGGCTATCCTATTCAAAAAAAGATAGGCGGTTTGTAAGGAGGAAGGAGAATGTCTCTATTTGACAAAAGCAAGAGAAATGGCGGTTTTATGGATGAAATTCGCTGCGATGAACCGTCATATCTGATTTGGAAATGGCATCCCTCAGGCGTTCAGCTCGGTGAGGGAGACAGAGAAAACGCTATTCGCTGGGGTTCTTCTCTGCGGGTTAAGGATGGTGAAGTGGCGGTATTTGTCTACTCACAGTATGACGGAATCACGCAGGAGTATATTGAGGGGCCGTGTGACGTAACCCTCAACACAGCAAACCTTCCTGTTTTTGCAGGGCTTGTGGGACTTGCATATGAGGGCGGTACGCCTTTTCAAGCGGAGGTTTATTTTATTAACCTCGCTCGTATTATCCAAGTGAAGTTTGGTGTTCCGTTTTTTGATGTATATGACCCCCGATTTTCAGATTTTGGTGTGCCTGTTGCGGTTAGAGGCACGGTCAGCTTCAGCATTGCTGATTACAGAGAATTTATTAAGCTGCATCGGCTAAACAGTTTTAATCTTGAGAGCTTTCAGCACCAAATCCGTGATGCAGTCAGCCGGTATGTGAAGGATACTGTTGCTAATGCCCCTGCCGCTAATAACATTCCGGTTATCCAGCTTGAAAGCAAAATCGCTCAAATCAATGATGTGATCGAATATGATCTCAGCGAAAGACTAAAAGAAAATTTTGGCGTTCTCGTTTCGGGTGTTGATATTGGAGCAATAGAGATCGACAAATCCAGTGATGGCTATCGCCAGCTTATGGCCGTCACAAAAGATATTGCCTCAACGAGAATTGCGGCGGAGACACAAGATTATGTGGAACGCCTTCGCATTCAGCGGCAAGAAGGTCAGTACACTATGCATAAGCAGACACAATCCGCAAATATCGGTGCTTTTCAGGTGGAAAAGCAGGCGGAAGTTGGTGTCGCAGGTGCACAGGCTCTTGGACAGATGGGGGCTATCGGAGCGGGTGATGTGAACTTAGGCGGCAGTGGTGAAGGCTTCAATATAGCAGCTATGATGGCGGGCATGGCTGTTGGTGGGGCTGTCGGCCAGAACATTGCCGGAGCCATGAACAATATGATGGGTGGTATGGGGCAACCCAATACAACCCCGCCACCTATTCCGACGGTTGCATATTACGTTGCGGTCAACGGACAAGCTACGGGACCGTTTGATATGTCTGTGCTTGCACAAATGGCAGCCACTGAGCAACTAACAGCAAATAGTTTGGTTTGGAAAGCCGGTATGGCACAATGGGTAAAGGCAGGAACAGTCGATGAATTGAAAAACCTATTCGTCACTATGCCGCCTATTCCCCCAACAAAAGAATAAAGGAGATCAGAGAGATGATTAAATGTTCTAAGTGCGGAGCAGAGTTGTCTGATGACACAAGATTTTGCTCATACTGCGGCAACAAAATAGAAGCAACCACACCTCCCCCCATCGTGGAAGATGACGAAACTCCTGATGCCTCTCAAAGCGAACCAGCCAATGCAAGCACTCCGAGATCCGATGCCCCAAAGTCTTTGGCTGATAAAATCAAAGATAAGGCATCTGATAAGTGGCGTAAGCTGAATACATACAGCAAAGTCACAACAGTTGCAATTGCTGTATTTGTGTTGCTGTGTCTTGTGGCGTTTCTTTTTGGGAAAACCGCTGCCGGTATCATTGCGGTATTGCAAATCGTGCTGACCGTAGCTGCGCTTCTTATGAAGAAGCAAATCATTAAAGTGCCAAAGAGCTGGATTCATTTTGTCGCTCTGGCACTTGCCGTCGTCCTGTTAGTGCCGTACGTGAGCTTGTTTAAGCTGGATTATGGCGACGCTGAAAAGTTTGCTTGGTCTGACATTCTGTTGGCAGATGTTGTTCCCGAACCTGAATCGCGTTTTGGAGAAATTATAGGGAACTCCAGCGAGTATTTGTCATTGTATGTGTATAGAACCAGCGCAGCAGACTACGGCGAATATGTTGACGCCTGCAAGGAAAAGGGATTTACCGTTGAAGCCGACCAGTCTGAGCAATCCTATTACGCATATAATGCTGACGGCTACAAATTATCCTTGTACTATGATGAAAGCAACAGCAAAATGCATATCGGCGTTGACGCTGCCGAGCAATATGGAACGCTTGTATGGCCTGACAGTATAATCGCAAGTATGCTACCAGTTCCAGCTTCAACAACAGGAGAAATCACGCAAGATGACGATAAGGGTTTTCAGGCTTATGTAAGCAATACCCCGATTGATGAGTTTAAGAATTATGTGGCGGCATGTGCTGATAGGGGTTTCAATATCGATGCCTATGAGTCCGATGAATCCTATTCCGCAGAAAACAGCGAAGGATACAAACTGTCTGTTTCGTATCAGGGTAACAGTGTAATTTCCATTTCCGTGGATGAACCGGAGTATGAAGTATCCATTGAAATTGAATGCGTGGAGAACTGGGCATTTAGCAAATATGATGTAGATGTCTACATTGATGATTCATTTGAGGGCACTATCGACCACGGAACTACTGAAACCTTTGCTGTGACTATGTCCAAAGGCACATATGAAATAAGATTTGTGAATGCAGAAGATGATGAGGTTACAGGAACGGTAGTGATTGATATTCATCAAGATGAATCACTCAGGTACAAAATTTCCTGTACAAGTACTAAGATTGATGTGGAAACCATTGTAGGTACCATCGCTGAATATGGCGAAGATGAAGCGCCAATGCCGCAATCCGCTTCCTCGTATAAATTTGATAACTACGAAGATGTGCAAAAGGAACTAACCGATGCTGGGTTCACCAATATTTCTTTTGAAATACTCTATGACATTGTGTTGGGATGGACAGATGAAGGTGAGATAGAAAACATTTCTGTAGATGGGAAAACGGATTTTGATCAGGGAGATATTTTCAAGAAAGATGCACCTATCGTGATCACATATCATATGAAGGAAGAAGATGACCCGAATAAGCCTGTCGAAAGCGAAACACCTAATGTTGAAGAAGATAGCCCTGTATTCTACTCTACTAACACCTATGAAGCTGCTAAGGAAGGCAATTCCGGTGTGTTCTCTTATAGAGACAGAGGAAATTCTTACGACATCTACTGGATAATCGACTTTGATGAAGGATATGTATATTACTTTACAGACGGAAACGGCGATTCAACCTGTGACCGGCTCAAGATTGACTCCGGTACGTTAAATGACAAAGTAATCATTACGTATCATGATGGCGGTGACGAATGGTCTTATAGTCTGCACTTCAAATATGTAGATCATCCTGAAACTCTGATAATGGTTGACCAAAACGGCTTTGATTATAAATACTCCACAACAGATTTGGATGATGCGTTGAGCCTCAGAGCCACGAAAACAATTAAAGACTATTAATGTCGTCCTGCACTGATATTAGTTCGACAGAACAATAAAGCCGCTACAATTTTCATCCCCGCACAGGATAAGAATTGCAGCGGTTTTTCATTTTCAAGAAGTGGTATCCGAACTGCATTTTTGCAGTTTGGGTACTCACGGTCGCAGAAAATGCGGGAGGTATCCAAAGGGAAACAGCGTTGCCCTTGGCAGGGGTATCCAAAGGGGACAGCGTCCACCTTGGCACACGATTTTCCGTAGGAAAGTCTAGTGTGTTATACCTTTGTGGAGCGGATGGCAGCCAGAAATGTAGTACACTCTTGAATCTGTGCTGCATTTCCGGCGTTCTGGTGGAAAAGGTTGCCCCATAAACGGGGCAGTCTGAGCAATAGAAAAAGGCTGGAAGAAGATGCGAAAAGCAGCTTCTTCCAGCCGGTCAGCAGTGGAACAAAGGTATATCAAAAGCCCCCGTCCTGCCGCAGCATCCAACGTTAAAACCACCACGGCAGTTCCAGCCATAGATTGTCCAGCGCCAGAGCCTCCGTTGACTTTGCCCGGCTTTCGCTGAGATGGAAATGCAGCGCCGTCCCAATCAGCGGGTGTTCCAGATCGTCCTCAAAGCCAAAACGGTACAGGAGATATGCCCTGTCTCTTGAGGGGATGCGTCTCAGTCCTTCGTACAGCTCCCGCCGGTTTTCTTCTTCAATCATGATCTTCTCCGGTTCCGCCGCATAAGGATCCGCAATCAGCTCAGAACGCTGCATGGAGTCCTCGCCGGGGAGCAGATCATCCAGATTGACCCGTTCCATAGGAAAGCCATCCTCTTTTGATTGCAGCCGCTGCTCAAAGGCGGCAAAGGCGGCAGAAATCAAATCCATCATGGAGTTTCGGATGGCTTGTCCGGCATAGGTCAGGAACTTTATTTTCTTATTGGGGTCATACAGGGTAATTGCACGAAGCAAGCCGATGCTTCCTTCCTGAATCAGATCATCGTGGTCAATGCCAAGTTCACTGTTGCCCAGCCCCACGCTTTGATACAGTTCATTTGCAACCTTTTGTATGTATCCCAGATTGTTTTTTACCAGCTGCTCCTGCGCCTGCGCATCCCCTCGCTGTGCCAGCACGCAGAGCTGCTCATTTGTTTTTGGCTTCATGATCCTGCTCCGCCATTCGCTGTACCATGTGAAGCAGTGCCTGCCGCACTTCACTCAGAGAATCGGCATCGGCAAGCTCCATCCCGGAGACACTGGCAATGATCAGATCTACAACCTGTTCCGGTGAAACGGATGGATGCAGCGCATCCTG
>UMKW01010435.1_pt1 | contig 9549 bp, 8 predicted proteins | sample 1966391 | NCBI WGS metagenome assembly UMKW01 (sample SAMEA4836183, study PRJEB28245) | human gut metagenome | biome: gut microbiome; material: fecal sample | place: Denmark | collected 2008
AAAAGCATCAGTCCATACAGCATGTCCTCCACGCTCACTTCCTCGCCCGCGTTAAGATACATGCTCGAGCCTTCCACGCCGTATGCCTTTGGGCTGACCTTCACCGTGTCGCCAAGAGAGCAGTTTTCTATTACTATAAGCGCGGTCATAATCTTTGTTGTGCTTGCCATAGGGAGCTTTTTATGCGCTTCCTTTGCGCATATCACAGCGCCGGTGTACTGCTCTATCAGCGCCGCGCCGCCCGCCGCAATATCGGGCGCATTTTCGGCGTATGCGCCCGCATTAAGGGCCATAAGCGCCGCCGCGGCCAGTATCAGCGCGGCTGTCCTGCGCGCGTTCATTCGGCAGTCTCCTCTTTGCCTGCGCCGTTTGTGCTGCCCGCCATGCGCTCTATCGCGGCAATTATCTCCGGCATCATATCTATCAGCCTTTCCGCGCCGCATTTATACTGCGCCGGCAATACCCGCGTACGCCCGTTTTCGCTTGTAACGAACGCCATAGGCGTTAGGCACATGCCCGCCGCGGCAGTCCCCGCGAACGGGTAGCGGCCTTCGCTTGCATCCAGCGCTTCCCCCGCCCTTTTAACGGGAGTAGCCGCCTGACCCATTATGTATTCCCCTCCGCCAGACACAAAGCCCATGCTCACCTTCGATACGGGCAGCAGCACCGTTCCGCTGCCCGTTTCAACGGGAGAGCCGACTATCGTGTTCACGTCAACCATTTGCCTTAATTGTTCCATTGTACTCCGCATTATGTTTTCCACGGGATGCGACATATCTTGTTACCTCTTTTCCGATAATACCTATAAGCTTAGCCAAATTCAGCCCTATGATACCTTCCATATATACCCATGCCGAGCCGAATCTGAACTCCGGCGCAATATATATGCTCTCCTCTCCCTTATTGGGCAGCAAAAAGCGTATAACGCGCGGCAGCAGGCTGTTTGCCGCGCCGCACAGCAGCGCCGTTGCCGCCGCATCGCCGTCTACCCCTATGCTCCCGCGGATAGTTAGCCCGTCAAGCCATAAATAGCGCTTCCTTTGCCGCAACACCGACAGCGCAATTTTTATTGTATCCTTGTCCGGTTTGACCTTGCTGTCCTTTGCCGCGTGCTTCTTATTGCTCTCCATAGGTCGTATCTTCAGCCGTATAAAACCGAATATGCTCACGCTCAGCCTTATCCTTGCCGCATTGCCGCAAAGCATAACGCTGAAATTTAACCTTATCGGTATCAATATTGCCGCTGTGAGCGCAATTGTTAATATAGCAAAAAAGCCCATATGGGCTAATATTTGCTGTTTTGCGTTATTTTATTATGCTTTTGATTAATTAGATGCTTTATCTTCGGTATTATCGTTTTCTTCCGCATTCTCGATTTCGCTTAACTGTGGCAGTTCACTGAGCGACCGTATACCGAAGTGCCTGAGAAATGCGTCCGTAGTCCCGAGCAGCATTGGCCTGCCCACAACATTCTTGCGCCCAAGTTCCCTTATCATCCCCAGCTTCATCAGCTGCCCTACGGCATATTCGCACCTCACGCCGCGCACGGCCTCAATATCCGCCTTCGTCACAGGCTGGCGGTATGCTATTACCGAAAGCGTTTCAAGCATGGATTGGGAAAAGGATTTAGACTGCACGGGCTGCACCAGTTCTTCAACATAGCGCGTATATTCCTTGTTTGACACAAGCTGCATAGTCTCCGCCGTTATGAAAAGCTGTACACCGCGCTTTTCTCGCTTATAAAGCTCGTCCATGCTGCGTATTATGTGTTCCATCTCTATGTCCGTTACACCTATTGCCCGCTGCAATTCTATTATCGGCACCGGATCGCCCGAAACGAACAATATGCACTCTATCGCGCCCATGCGCTCATTGTATTCCAATGTGTTCTCTCCCCCTCGGTCTTTGCCTATTCATCCATGTATTCGGCGTCCGCATCGTCCTCTTTCAGGTTATATGCGGTTATAGTTATCCTGCCGTAAGGTGTGGACTGTTTAAGCAATATTTCCTGCCGTGCTATCATTTCAAGCAGCGCCATGAACGTTACTATCTTTTCAAGCTTAACGCTTGTTGCTTCAAACAGTTCTTCAAACGTTACGATCGCACCTTCCTTAAGCTTTGCGCGGATCTTCACAAGCTGCGTCCTTACGGTGTACTTATCCGCATCCACCTTCTTAGCTATTTCCGGTATGCTGCTTTCCGGTTCTTCACGGTTAAGCACATCCATAAAAGCGGCGAACAGTTCTTCCGCCGTGGCCTGCTCCAGTTCATATTCCTGCGGCGGCAGGGCAAATTCCTCCGGCAGCCGCGAAAACACACCCCTCATGCCCGCGCTCAGCTCGTTCAGCTTTTCGCCGGCCTGCTTAAAAAGCTTGTATTCCTTCAGCTGGCGTACCAGCGCCTCCTCCGGATCCTCTTCTTCCTCCGCTTCCTTTGGCGGTTTGGGCAGCAGGGAGCGCGATTTGATATACACAAGCGTTGCCGCCATGGTTAAAAACTCGCTCGCCGTATCCATGTCCAGTTCATCCAGTTCTTCCATAAGCGAAAGATACTGGTTTGTGATTTCGGATATGAATATGTCCTTTATATCCACCTTTGCCTGCTCAATAAGATGCAGCAGCAGATCAAGCGGCCCGTCGAACTCCTTTAGATGAACTTCATATGCCATCCGTTTTCCCCTTGCGCCGCGCTCAGAAAATGCTCAGTATCAGCGAAGCCAAGTTCATGAGCGGCATCATAAGCCAATACACTATCGTATTAAGGAAATGCGTGCGCGAATTGATTATAAGCACGGCCACGAGTATAACATAGCTGTACTTTTCAACAAAGCCGAAAAACTTATAAGTCTTTGCATTCATGAAAAGGCACTGCGCCACATGGTAACCGTCAAGCGGCGGAATGGGCAGCAGATTGAATACCGCAAGGCCAAAGTTTATGGTATAGCAATACTGCACCATTGTATTGAGTATTTCGTTGCTCCACGGCAGACATATGAGCACAATCCATATTATCATGAACGCCACGCCCAGTATAAGGTTAACTGTTATACCCGCCAAGGACACGATAAGCTCGTCCTTTCTTGGGGACTTAAAGTTGCGCGTGCTCACGGGTACGGGCTTGGCCCAGCCGAAGCCCAATATCAGCAGCGACAGGAAGCCAAGCGGATCGATATGAGCAAGCGGGTTTACCGTCATGCGGCCAAGATTCCTCGCGGTCGGATCGCCGCGCTTATACGCCGCGTACGCATGACCCCATTCGTGGAACGACAGCCCAACCAATATGCCCGGCAAGCTGTACAGCGCATCTATAATGTAACTCAATATGCCGTCCATTTATCCTCCTTAAAGTTCGCATTCCATGTATGCTTCGCCGTATTCCATGCGCCCGGTAAAGCTGAATCCCAGCTTTTGATACATAGCAATGGCTGCTTCATTACCTATTTCAACGCTTATCTGCGCCTTTTCAGCGCCCATGCGCTTCAGCTCCGCCATTGCAAGCTTCATCGCCGCAGTGCCGAAGCCCTTATGCTGGAAGCGCTTGTCTATCATCAGCCGCCATATTTCGTATACACCGCGGTCTTTATCCGCATTGAGCAAAGCAAAGCCCACAGCAACACCGTTCTGCGTAACGGCATAGGGCAGCGCGTTTTCAAGCGCGGCCGCCTCGGCAAGCGAAATATCGTTGCCGGCTACAAACTCCTGCTGATCCTCGTTCACGGCTAACTTAAGCACGGAGTAAACGTTTGCGTCGTTTATGCGCTCAAGCTGCACGTCCTCCGCCTTCAGGTAAACGTCGTCCATCTCGTATCTCATGCGCTGCACGAACGATTCTGCGCCGGTTTCATCCGCATCTTCCTTTGCGCTCGGTGCGTTTGCAAGCATGGCCACGCTTACGTTATACTGCGCGTTTATATACAGCGCGCTCTGTGCGCAATCCATGCCGCCGTCCGCGTAATGCCAGCCATTGATTGTCTTTAGCCCGCAGGCGTTGGGTGCAAGCATAATGTCCGTATGCTCATCGTCAAGCAGCCTGCCTTCAAGCAGCGCCATGCCGAAATGCGCCAAATCGTATGCACTGACCACGCCGCCCGCTTCGCCGCCGATAAGCTTCGGCGCATTTTCAACAACGCTTGCGTTGCCTATCCTTGCGGTATATGTAACCTCCGCCGCCTTGTCCATGCCCGTATCGTTCATGCCAAGCGGCGCGAACACAAGCTCGTTAAGCGCATCCGCAAGGCTCTTCCCGTATGCCCTTGCCACGGCCATGCCAAGTATGCGGTAGCTGCTCCTTCTGCCCGCGGAATTTTCAGGATCGTCCACCACGTCAAGCTTATTCACTATATTCAGCACATCTTCATCGCTTATCGCACCGTTGAGTGCATTCCAAGTAAGCTTGAACGTTTCCATTGCGCCCAACTTTTCCTTATGCGCCTGCTGATAAAGCTTAAAGCTCATGTCATAGTCCGCATAGTCCGGCACGGTCTTCTGCCCAAGCAGCAGTTCTTTTGCCGTGATTTCGGCAGCGTGGACGTATTCCGGCACCAGTTTGTCCAGCGAAGCGTCCATATTCAGCTTGCCCTGCGCATCCAGTATCAGCGCGGCCGCCGCGGTGAACGCCATTGTTATCTCTCCCGCGGCAAAGCGGGTATGTATCCCGTTCAGGTTCTGTTTATTCGCATCGGCCACGCCTATCGCCGTATCATAGAGCGGTTCTTCGCCGCGCATGCAGTACAGCGCGCCGTTTATGCCCCACTGCTTGGCGATCATATTCAGCCTGCGGCCTATGAAAAGATCCGGCTCTTCTTCTTTCTTCGGCGTAAGCGCGGGCATGCGTACCACGCCGCTTGCGCCGTAGCTGAGCTCAAATTCGTCAAGCAGATCCGGTATTTCAACGTCCAGTCCCAGCGCACGCACATCCACGGCGAATTTGTCCAGCGTTTCGCTTTCGCCATGCACTAAGAATACGCACTTAGGCGCCGAACCTATCTCACGTATCCATTGCAGCAGTTCGCTCCTTCCGGCGTGGCCGGAGAAGCCTTCTATTCTGCGTATTGCGGCGTTCACCTGTATCTGTTCGCCGAAGAGTTTAACGCTCTTAGCCCCGTCCAGCAATATGCGGCCAAGCGTGCCGTTCGCCTGATAGCCAACGAACAATATGGTCGAATCCGGCCTATAAAGATTATGCTTAAGGTGATGCCTTATCCTGCCCGCATCGCACATACCGGAGGAGGATATTATTATGTTGCAGCCCGGCTGGAAGTTGATGAGCTTGCTTTCCTCTCCCGTTTCGGCTACCCTAAGATTGGGCAGGTCGAACGGAGAGCCGCTCATTTTCAGCATTTCCAGCGCTTCCTCGTCGTAATATTCACGCGCGCAGCGTTCATATATCTTGGTCGCGTTTATGCCGAGCGGACTATCCACAAATACCGGCACCTTTTCAAGCCCCGGCACGGCGTTTTTCATCATCAGCCGCTTTATTGTATAAAGCAGTTCCTGCGTCCTGCCCACGGCGAATGACGGAATGACTATGTTCCCGCCGCGCGCAATGCCTTCCTTCAGCACGTCCGCAAGCTGCTTTTCCTTATCCTCTTCCGTTGTTGCGTCGTGTTCCCTGTCGCCATATGTACCCTCCATCACAACGTAATCCGCGCCGTCTATGCTGGAAGGGTCGCGCAGTATGGGCCTTTCGTCGCGCCCTATGTCGCCCGAAAATACAAGCTTTGTGGTAGTGCCTTTTTCTTCCGCCCAAAGCTCTATCGCCGCGCTGCCCAAAAGATGGCCTATGTCATTGAATCTGGCCCTAAGCCCCGGCCAAACCTCCACTATGTCGCCATAGCTTACCGGTTGAAAGTATTCAAGCGTTTTCTGCGCATCCGCCGAGGTATACATCGGCTCCACCATCGGCTTGCCCGCGCGCAGATTTTTGCGGTTTTGGTATTCGGCGTCCTGCTCCTGTATTTTTGCGCTGTCCGGCAGCATTATGCCCGATAGCTCCGCCGTGGCCTTAGTGGTTATTATTTTGCCGTTAAAGCCGCGCTTTACCAGCAGCGGCAGCAGCCCGCTGTGGTCAATATGCGCATGGGTAAGGAGCACCGCGTCTATTTCCTTCGGGTCAAACGCAAAATCGCTCGCCCCCAGTTCGCCTTTCTCGTCCGCGCCCTGGCGCATACCGCAATCGATAAGCACCTTGCCGCCATCATAGCAAAGCATATGGCACGAACCCGTAACGCAGCGCGCCGCGCCGCAGAATTTAAGCTTCATAAATACAGCCCTCCTTATCCTTCAGCTTTTATACTATTGCCCTATCAGGCGTTTTTGCCGCAGCAGTTTTTATACTTTTTGCCGCTGCCGCAGGGACAGGGATCGTTCCTGCGCACGGTGTTTTCCTTAACGAACACCTTGGATGCACGATACTGCTTGGTTATTTCGTGGCGCTTGGCTTCGCTGAGCACCTTGTCCCACTCCTTCAGCTCGTAAAGCCAGCTTGCCTTGGCCTCGTGCATGTTGTAATAAAGCTTTTCAAAGTCTATGTCCAGCGTAACAACGCTGTCGCTTTCCAGCGTATCCAAATCTATCTCGGTCTTAAGGCTGGTGTTTATGCCGTCTATAAAGCCGACAAACGTGGGTTCATCCATGTTGAACATGGGGGCAAGTTCGCTTATTTTGCCGCTGTAGACCTTTTCGTGGTCGGCAAGCAGCTTTTTATAATTCTCGGTCTCCGCCTCGAAATAATCGTTCCAGAATTTCTCGCCCGCTTCCTGCGTGCGCTCGGCCTCGGCAATGTCTCTCCACTGCTGATACAGATTAGTCATCTTTTGTTTATCCTTTCTTATCATGCGCAAACATGCGCTTTTCTTATTTTTTAACGGTCTTTATGCCGTTTGAAGCCTTTTCAAGTATTTTGGAATCAAACGCAAATGTGCTTGCTTTCTTTTCCTTTGCGCCCGCAAACGCAAGCTCTATCAGCCTGTTTGTAAGTTGCTTGAAGCTTATGCCCATCGGTTCAAACAAATAGAATGCAAAAGAACCGGGTATAGTGTTTATTTCGCAAACATAGGGCGTGTTGCTTTCGCCATCGAGCATATAGTCTATCCTTACAACACCGCGGCAATCGAGCATGGCGAAAATTTCGCGGGTGATCCGCTGTATTTCCGCTGTAAGTTCATCGCTTATCGGAGCAGGCAGCTTCCTTGCCTGGCTCTGCATGCCCTTGCCTGCGCTCGTTATATACTTTGAGTCGAACGTGAGAAATTCTTCCCACGATACGGGCTCTTCGCACAGCGAAGCAATGCAGTCCGCGCCCATGCCAAGGCAGGCGCAGTTTATCTCCCGCGGCTTTTCAAGGCCTTTTTCTATCAATATGCGCTTATCGTATGCACAGGCGGTGTCCATTGCCTTTATAAAGCTTTCCCTGTCCGCCGCGCGGGATATGCCTATGGATGAGCCTAAATTAGCCGGCTTTACATATACCGGATAGCCTATTTTTTCGGCCTCGGCAATTATCTTTTCCCTGTCAGCATGCCATGTGTCGCGGTAGCAATATGTGCCGTCCAGCACGTTCAGGCCCATGCTTTTGAATACGGCCTTCATAACTATTTTATCCATGCCGACCGCGCTTCCAAGCACGCCGCAGCTTGAATACGGCATATCCGCAAGCTCCATCAGGCCCTGCATGGTGCCGTCCTCGCCGTTCATGCCGTGGAACGCCAGTATTGCGCAATCCATGGGGCATATGAGCTTCGCCTTGGCGAAAAGGCCGCCCGCATTTGCATAAAGGCCGCCCATGCCCGGCACGGGGGGCAGATATACCTTTGTAAGCCCCTTCATATTTTCATCAAAATGCTTATATGTTTCAACGTTTTTCAGCGGTTCGCCTACGAACCATTCGCCCTTGCGCGAAACATAGACCGGAAACACGTTGTATTTGGCCTTATCCGCGTTTTCCAATATCTGAAGTCCCGATATGATGGACACGTCATGCTCGGCCGCTCTGCTGCCGAAGAATACGCCTATATTCTGCATGCTTACTCCTCCTCTATCCTCTTGCCCGCGTCACTCATTATAGTTATCCGGCAGGTCGTTTTCAAACAGCACCACGCTGCCCGCCCCGCCGTACTGCGCCAGCTTTTCCGTGGCTTCCTTAAGGCTTGCCACGCGCACAAGGTTTGCCGGGTCAAAGCCGCGCTCCGCTATGCCTTCGCATATCGGGTCCGCATGGGCCTTGCCGATTATTATTGCCACATCCGCGTTTTCCGCTATGCAGCGGCCGAATTCGCGGTTCAGCTCCGCTTCTTCCGCGCCGAGTTCAACCATGCCCGGCGTGACCACCACGCGCTTTTTGCCCTCAAACGAGCCAAGCACCTTCAGCGCTTCCTTTGAGCCGACCGGGTTTGAATTGAATGCATCATCTATAACCGTTACCGCGCCCGGAATAAGCTGCAATCTGTGCTCAACGGGCCTTGCGCCGGCTATGCCCGCGGCAATTTCATCAAGCCCCATGCCAAGCTTATACGCAAGCGCTGCCGCCGCGGTAAGGTTGACTATGTTGTGCCGGCCAAGAAGCTGCGCCGTGCAGCTTACCTTTGCGCCGTCCTCCGCGATCAAATCAAATGTACTGCCTTCGCTCGTTACCTTTATGCTTTCGGCCTTCATATAAAGGTCGTCGCCTTCCGTGCCGTAAAGATAGAGCTTGCGCACGGATGCATATTCCTTATATATCCTGCGGCAGTTTTCATCGTCCCCGTTCAGGAAACAGCAGCCGCCTTCTTCAAGCCCGCTTATAAGCTCTGCCTTGGTATTTATTATATTGTCAAGGCTCTTGAATGTTTCAAGGTGCTGCTTGCCCACGGCGGTTATTATGCCGTACTGCGGATGCACCAGCTTGCACAGCGTTTTTATATCGCCAACATAGCGTGCACCCATTTCAGCAACAAAAGCCTCGTTCGCATCGCTTAAGTGTTCCCTTACCGTGCGCGTAACGCCCATTGGCGTATTGTAGCTGCCCGGGGTTATGAGCGTGTTATATTTGCGGCTGAGTATTTCACTGAGCGCATATTTAACGCCGGTTTTGCCGTAGCTTCCCGTTATGCCTATGCGGATGAGTCCTTCATGCTCCCTAAGCATACGTTTGGCATCGTTAAGATACCATTGCTTCACGCCTTCCTCTATGGGATAGGTGATAATATAGCATATGAACACAAACAGCGGCAGTATAAGCCCCGGAAGATACCGTATTATCATTGGCGGCATATATACTATCCACGCAAGGCCGTATTTATCCCAAAGCAAGGGAGAGAAAAACATTGCGCTGAACAGCGTTGCCAATATGAATTCCGCCGCAAGCAGGCGCTTTACGCGGCCCGTATAGGCGATGGGCTTAACGTGCGGCTTTTTCTCATAGGAAAAATATATCACCGCAAGCATGGCTATGTATACTATATCCGCAAGATAATAGCATATGCGGCCGATAAGCGGATTGGTTCCGCCTATAAGCACATAGCCCGCCCTCAGCGCAAGCGCCGCCGCGCCCGCGACAAAGCTCGGCACAAAG
>UMKW01038294.1_pt1 | contig 9539 bp, 9 predicted proteins | sample 1966391 | NCBI WGS metagenome assembly UMKW01 (sample SAMEA4836183, study PRJEB28245) | human gut metagenome | biome: gut microbiome; material: fecal sample | place: Denmark | collected 2008
CCTCCGCCTCGCTGTTCCACAGGGCCTGCCGGTAGTTGGGGTCGTAGCTCACCAGTACGCCCATCTCCCGGGCCTTCCGGGCAGCAAAGAGGGTGGTATCCCGGGCGGGACCTGCGGTAAGGCTCACGGAGCCAAAGTGGAGGAACCGGGAACGGCGGATCAGCTCCAGGTCCACCTCATCCTCCCGCAGCTCACAGTCCGCGCCCCGGACAAAGCGGAAGTCCCGCTCTCCGGTCTTGTCCACGGATACGATGGCCATGGTGGTGGCGGCCTCTCCAGTGCGCAGACCGGACACATCCACTCCGTTCTCCTGGAGGACCCCGGTGAGGTAAGCGCCGAAGCCGTCGGCCCCTACCTTTCCCATAAAGGCAGCGGAGGCGCCCAGGCGGGCGGCGGATACCGCCACATTGGCCGGTGCACCGCCGGGATTGGCGGCAAAGGTAGGTACCCGGTACTCGTTTACTCCGGTCTGAGTCAGATCGATCAATACTTCTCCAATGGCGGTAATATCCATATCGGCGGTTCTCCTTCTCGTATTCTCAGGACGCATTCGGCCTTTGGCACTACTGAATACGATAACACAGTTTTTTCCCTTCCACAAGAGGGGGCCGACCCTCCAATCGGCCTGTCTCGCCCCACCAACGATTTTGTTCTGCGAATGATATTGTATTGCTTTGCTCTTTGGCCGCCGGTATAATCCATGTAGCACAATGGTCAGCAAATGCCCGTTTCTACCGACTTTTTTGTACTCAATCCACAGAAGCGGCGACTTTGAGCGGGCTCTATCCTCCGCTGCGCGGCGGGACAACTGTTTTTGTATTTATTTTTTTGATTCATCCAGGGGCAGAAGGGAAGGACGAGTAATATGGCAGAAATGACATCGCTGGAACGGGTACAGGCCGTCCTGGCTGGGCAGATGCCCGACCAGGTACCTGTGATTCCTCAGGGCTTTATGTTCAGCGCCAAGACCGCCGGCTACGACATCGGGGCCATCAACCGCAATCCAGCTAAAATGGCGGAAAGCCATCGGATCAGTCAGGAGAAATACGGCTACGACGGCTGCGTGGTGGATGTGGACGACGCCACCCTGGCCGAGGCTTGCGGCGCGAAGGTAATCTTCCGGGAGCAGGACGTGGCCTCCGTGGATGAGCACCACCCGGTGCTGGAGGATCTGCGGGAAATAGACGACCTGAAAATGCCGGATCCCCTGAAGGATGGGCGTATCTGTGAGTGGCTGGAGACCGTGGAGCGGCTGAAGGCCGCCATCGGAGATCATGTATTCATTATGGGTCGGGCAGACCAGGGGCCCTTCAGTCTGCTGTGTCTGCTGCGGGGCACCCAGGAGTTCATGGTGGACCTGCTCACCGAGGATGAGGAGGTCATCCGCCACGCCCTGGAGTGGACTACCGAGGCCCATACCCGGTTTGCTCTGGCCCAGCTGAAGGCCGGAGCCCACGCCACCAGCATGGGCGATGCCTACGCCAGTCCCAACCTGGTATCCCCGGATATGTACCGGGACTTTGCCTTCCCCTATGAGCAGAAGGTGGTGGAGAATCTCCGCCACACCGGTATGCCCTACTCCGTCCATATCTGCGGCGACACCAACCGGATCGTTCCTCTGATGGGCCAGACCGGTGCCAGGATCCTGGAGGTGGACTGGAAAGTAGATATGGGTGCGGCCCGGAAGGCCGTACCGGAGGACGTGGTCCTCATGGGCAACCTCAATCCCAGCGATCCTCTGTGCCTGGGAACACCCGATCAGGTCCGCCAGCAGGCCAAGGACATTATCGAGGCCACCCGCGGTAAAGGGCTGATTCTCAGCTCCGGCTGCGCTATGGGCGCCAACACCAAGCCGGAGAATATGGAGGCTATGGTGGCCTCTGCCCGGCTCTATGGTACCCGGGAGCAGCTGGAGGCCCTTCAGGACTGAGTGCGGAGGAGGGAGACATCACATGATCCACACCATTAGCAATGACAGACTGACCGTACAGATCAATGAAAAGGGCGCGGAGCTCTGGTCCATCCGCTCCGCTGACGGTACGGAGTACCTCTGGCAGGGGGATCCCCGCTACTGGTCTGACCGGGCACTGAACCTGTTTCCCCAGATTGGCCTCTGCACCGATGACCGGTACACCGTGGACGGCAAGACCTACACCATGGATAACCATGGCTTTATCAAGGATACGGTCCTTACCCCTGCCTTCGTGGGGCCGGATCGGCTGATCCTGACCTGCCGGGACACGGCGGAGACCATGTCGCACTACCCCTTTCCCTTCTGCTACACCATCGCCTACCGCCTGGAGGGCGATACCATCCATGTGACGATAACGGTGGAGAACACCGGAGAGCGGGAGATGTATTTTTCCGTGGGCGGACACCCCGGGTTTAACCTCCCGCTGGAGTCGGGCCTGCGGTATGAGGACTATTTTCTCCAGTTTCCGGAGGGGGCAACAGCCCGCCGGGCGGAGTGCACCCCCGGGGAGTGCCGTATGCTGGGGGAAGTCACCGACTACCCGCTGGAGAACAGTCGGATTCCTCTCTCCCACGAGCTGTTTGCCAGCCGGGTGCTGATTCTCACCGATATGCCGAAAACCGTCACCCTGCGCGCGGAGAAGGGGCATAAGCAGGTTACTGTTACCTACCCGGATATGAACTATCTGGGCATCTGGAAGTGCCTGGGCACCCAGGCCCCTTATGTCTGCATCGAGCCATGGACCGGCGTGTCCGCCCGGGTGGGCATCGTGGAAGATTACGGCCAGCAGCCGGATATGATCCATCTGCCCGCCGGCAAGCGCTATGAGAACAACTGGAGCATCCAGATTACGGAAGGATAAGGAGAAATCGTGCTATGAAACGCAGTGAAATCAACAAGGCTCTCCAGGAGATGGAGGCCACCCTCAACCGCTATCAGATCAACCTGCCCAAGTTCTGCCACTTTACGCCGGAGCAGTGGCAGGAGAAGGGCCACGAGTACGACGAAGTCCGGGAGAACATGCTGGGCTGGGATATTACCGACTACGGCCTGGGCGACTTTGACAAGGTGGGCTTTTCTCTCATCACCCTGCGCAACGGCAACCTGGCCCTGGCGGACAAGTATCCCAAGACCTATGCAGAGAAGCTCATCTATCTGAAGGAAGGCCAGTACTCTCCCAACCACTTCCACTGGAAGAAGATGGAGGATATCATCAACCGCTGCGGCGGCGTCCTGCTCATCAAGGTGTTCAACTCCCTGCCCGATGAGTCCATCGACCGGGAGTCCGACGTCACCGTACACATTGACGGCTGCGCCATGACGGTGCCCGCCGGCACCGTAGTGCGCCTGGAGCCGGGCATGAGCATCTCCATCCAGCCCGGCCTCTACCACGACTTCAATGTGGAGCCCGGCACCGGTCCCATCGTCATCGGTGAGGTGAGCCAGTGCAACGACGACAACACCGACAACCGCTTCGAGCCCCCGGTAGGCCGCTTCCCCACCATTGAGGAGGACGAGCCCCCCTACCGCCTGCTCTGCAATGAGTATCCTGCTGCCCGCTGAGGGGACAGACTGGTCGGATCAAAGGGATTCCCAATTTCAGAAAGCATAAATGCCAAAGAAAACCGGCAGCACACGTCAGTTGTGCCGCCGGTTTTTGGCTTAGCCGGTTCCGCATAATGCTCCGTTGTGGAACAGGCCGGTGTTAGATTTGCACTTTTTGGGCCCACTGTGGTATACTATACTATTATTTTCCATTTGGTACAGCGCTGAGACGGCGTGTGGAAACAGCAGGAAATATATTCGCTGCCAGGCATTTGCCTTGTAGGCAGCGGAAGAAAGGACTGGCGATAAGCTATGGTGACCGGAATTGTGGATGTAGGCGGCGGGATGCGGGGCATCTATGCCGCAGGGATACTGGACTGCTGCATGGAGCATGGAGTCCACTTTGACTGCTGTATCGGCGTATCCGCCGGAAGCGCCAACATGGCGTCCTATTTGGCGGGGCAGCAGGGGCGCAACTACCGCTACTACCAGGAGTACGCCCTCCGCAAGGAGTACATGGGAATGGGAAACCTGCTGCATACCGGCTCGTATATCAACCTGAACTATGTCTATGGCACCCTGAGCAACTCCGGGGGAGAGGACCCCATGGATTTTGAAGCTTTAATGGCAAATCCCGCCAAGCTCTTCGTGGTGGCTACCCATGCGGAGACAGGGGAGGCGCGCTATTTTACCAAGGCGGACCTCCGCCAGGACGACTACCGGATCTTCATGGCCTCCAGCTGTGTCCCCGGGGTGAATAAGCCCTTTGTCTTGGACGGCGTGCCCTATTTTGACGGCGCTCTCAGCGACCCGGTTCCGGTGGAAAAGGCGTTTTCTGAGGGGTGCGACCGGGTGGTGCTGCTGCTGACAAAGCCGGCGGATGTGATTCGGAAGCTGGGCAAGGATCCCATTCTTGCCTCCACCATCCAGCGCAGATATCCGGTGGCCGCGCGGCAGCTGCTGCTGCGGGCCCAGCGGTACAACGCGGCCATTGCGGCGGCAAAGCGGTACCAGAGGGAGGGACGTGTCCTTATTCTCTCCCCGGCGGACACCTTCGGAGTGGATACCTTGAAGCGGGACAAACAAGCTCTGCAACGCCTGTATCAGGAGGGCGTCCAGGACGGGAGCAAGGTGCTGGAGTGGATGGCCTAGAGCTTGGCGGATACCACAACACGGGCTGTCCTTGCAAAAATGACAAATTGTCCATATAATGGAGTAAATCAGATTTCTGCAGAGGACAGCAAGGAGGAACCATAGTGGCAGCCGATATGAAACAGACCATCGCCCAGGCGGCGAAGAACCTGCTGATGGAGAAAAATGTAAAAAAGCTGACGGTGAAGGATATTGTGGAGGAGTGCCAGATCACCCGTCAGGCGTTTTACTACCATTTTGAGGATATTCCCGATCTGTTTCGCTGGATGCTGGAACGTGATACGGAGCGGACCATGCTGGAGGCCCAGTCCCTGAAAAGTGGAGAACAGCGTCTGCGGTATTTGTTCACGATGGCCATCAATGCTCTGCCCTATATGAAAAAGGGGATGGAGAGCAATTACCGGGATGAGCTGGAGAAATTTCTTACCCAGTATATCCAGCGCCTGTTTGAGCGGGTGTGTGATGAGGAAGGCCTCTATCAGGATTGCACCCGTTTTGAAGTTAAGCTGATTTTGCGCTATCACAGCCAGGCAATTTTGGGACTTCTTTGGGGCTGGACCGATGCGGACACAAAAAATCTGGATCAGATTGTCCACGTGGTGTACCGCCTGATGACGGAGGGGATCTCTCCCCGGGGTAAAGAGGAATAAGGGCTACCTGTCAAAAGGGCCGAAGTGTAAAAAAACTTTACACTTCGGCCCTTTTATTATGACACGGCAGGGAATGTGCTAATTGAGCCTCCGAACGCAGCTGCCTACAATACATACAGAAAGGGGGTGCAGATATGGCGTGTGAAATTCTCTCCGTCAAGCTTTGTCAGCTGGACGAGCGGATGGGAAAGCTGCATAGCCGCATCCACATGAGTGAGACGGCGCATCACAGCCAACTCCGACAGGAGATCACTGCACTGGAACAGGAGTGTGCCGCGTCAGAACTGGCGCTGCAGCAGGAGCTGCAGATGTCCAGGTCAACGTATGTTACAGTCCTTGCCAAAAGCTATGAGGAGATGGAGCGGGTTGTGAAGAGCGCCAGATCCAGGCTCCAGACCATGACCGGATGCTGTGAAGATCCGGAGACCTGCGCGGAGGCAAAGCTGTTGCTGGCTGAATATGCGCTGGATTTTGCTAATCAGGCGGCGGATCGGGCGCTGCTGCTGGCTATGGATGCCATCGATACGGAACGGCTCCGGCAGGACAAAGAGGAAAGGAGTAAGTTATGAAGGAAGTCAAATCACCAAAAAAACCGCTGCTTTATTATTACGGTATCGTATTGCTGATAATTTTGCTGTTCAATGTGCTCATTACCCCCATGTTGTCACGGGCCCAGGTAGTGGAGGTGGACTACGGTACCTTTATGGACATGATCGACGAGGGCGATATCGGTGCGGTGCAGGTAGAGGATACTCAGATCCTGTTTACCGACAAGGAGGGTACCATGGTCTACAAGACCGGGCCCATGGAGGATCCCACCCTTACGGAGCGGCTCCATGACGCCGGTGCGGAGTTCGCCCGGGTGATCGAGGAGCCCATCTCCCCGATATGGAGCTTTCTGCTGACCTTTGTGCTGCCTATCCTGATCTTTGTGGGCCTGGGCCAGTATATGAGCAAGAAGCTGATGGAGCAGGCCGGCGGCAAGAACTCCCTGTCCTTCGGCATGGGCAAAAGCAACGCGAAAGTGTATGTCCAGTCCACCAAGGGTATCCGCTTCTCCGACGTAGCTGGGGAGGATGAGGCCAAAGAGAGCCTCCAGGAGATTGTGGATTACCTCCACAACCCGCAGAAGTATACCGAGGCGGGTGCCTCTATGCCCAAGGGCATTTTGCTGGTAGGCCCTCCGGGCACTGGCAAGACCATGCTGGCCAAGGCGGTAGCCGGTGAGGCAGACGTCCCCTTCTTCTCCATCTCCGGTTCAGAGTTTGTGGAGATGTTCGTGGGCATGGGTGCCTCCAAGGTCCGGGATCTGTTCAAGCAGGCCAAGGAGAAAGCCCCCTGCATCGTGTTCATCGACGAGATCGACGCCATCGGCCAGAAGCGCAGCTCCGGCAGCTACGGCGGGGGTAACGACGAGCGGGAGCAGACTCTTAACCAGCTGCTTACCGAGATGGACGGTTTTGAGGGCAATACCGGGGTTATGATCCTGGCAGCCACCAACCGTCCGGAATCTCTGGACCCGGCGCTGACACGGCCCGGCCGGTTTGACCGGCGGGTACCGGTGGAGTTGCCTGATCTCCAGGGCCGGGAAGCCATTTTGAAGGTTCATGCCAAGAAAATCAAAACGGCGGAGGACGTGGATTTCCACACTATTGCCCGCATGGCAGCAGGGGCCAGCGGCGCGGAGCTGGCCAACATCATCAACGAAGCAGCTCTTCGGGCGGTGCGCAGCGGGCGCATCATCGTCAATGAGGCTGACCTGGAGGAGAGCATTGAGGTGGTTATCGCCGGCTACCAGAAGAAAAACGCCGTGCTCTCTGACCAGGAGAAAAAGGTGGTGGCCTATCATGAGATCGGCCATGCTCTGGTGGCGGCCATGCAGAGCCACTCCGCTCCCGTGCAGAAGATCACCATTATTCCGCGCACCTCCGGTGCCCTGGGCTATACCATGCAGGTGGAGACCGGAGACAAGTACCTGATGACTAAGGAAGAGATCGAAAACAAGATCGCCACCTATACCGGCGGCCGGGCGGCGGAGGAGGTGGCCTTCGGCCAGATTACCACCGGTGCCTCCAACGACATCGAGCAGGCCACCAAGCTGGCCAGGGCTATGATCAGCCGGTACGGCATGAGCGATCAGTTTGACATGGTCGCCATGGAGACGGTGAATAATCAGTACCTGGGAGGCGATACCTCGCTGACCTGTTCTCCTGACACACAAAAAGAGATCGACCGTAAAGTGGTGGAGCTGGTGAAGACCCAGCACGAGAAGGCCAGAAAGATCCTGGAGGACAACCGGGAGAAACTGGATGAGCTGGCAAAGTTCCTCTATGAGAAGGAGACCATCACCGGCGAGGAATTTATGGAGATTCTGACAAAGGGGGAGAAGCAATGAGAACGCGCTCTGGTTTTGGCTGGCTTGAGCTTGGGCTGGGCATTGTACTGATCATCCTGGGAGTCTGGGCCTTTGCCAATCCCAACCTGGCTCTGACCGGCATGGTAATTGCCTACGGCATTGCAGCCATCATCATGGGCATCGCAGACATTCTCCTGTTCGTTCAGGTGGAGCGATACACCGGCTTTGGTCCTGCCCTGTCGCTGGTTGCGGGTATCCTGAGCGTGATGTCCGGTGTCATGCTTGTGGTATATCCCCGGACTGGGACACTGGTGCTGACACTGTTGTTCCCTATCTGGTTCATTGCCCACTGCATTTCCCGGCTCACCCACCTGTATCATATCCGCCTGATTGCCGGCAGCGGGATATATGCGTTTATCCTGACGATCAACATTATCGGACTGATCCTGGGCGTTATGATGCTCCTGAGCCCGCTGTTTACCCTGACTACCATTCGGTATTTTGCCAGTGCCTATCTCATTTTGCTGGGTGTCGACAGCGTCGTGATGGCGGTCAGCCGCATGGGAATGCGACGGTAAGGAGGGTATATCCGTGGACAGAATTTCGCTTCTTACCACGCTGGATCACCGCTATTTGCCTCAGCTTCAGATATTGCTTACCTCTTTGCAGGTCAATAACCCGGGAGAGACGTTTTCCCTCTATCTGCTCCACAGCGGGATCCCTGAGGAGGCCCTCAGCGGCGTGCGGCAGCAGTGCGATGCATACGGGTATTCCTTTTATCCAATTTGCGTGGATGAGCGCCTTTTTAAAAACGCGCCGGTCAGCCGACAGTATCCCAAAGAGATGTACTATCGCCTGCTGGCCCCGCAGCTTCTGCCCCCGGAGCTGGACCGGGTCCTCTATCTTGACCCGGATATCCTGGTTATCAATCCCCTCCGGCCACTGTGGGAGACAGAGCTGAATGGAAACCTGTTTGCCGCCGCTGCCCACACGGGCAAGACGGAGCTGGCAAACAGTGTCAATAAGCTGCGTTTGGGAACGGAGCAGGACTACTATAACTCCGGCGTGTTGCTGATGGACCTGAACCTCGGGCGGCGGGAGATCCGGCCTCAGGTGCTGTTCGATTATGTAGCACAGCACCGTAAGGAACTGGTGCTGCCGGACCAGGATGTCCTCAACGCCCTCTATAGCAAACAAATTCTTCCACTGGAGGACGTGCAATGGAATTACGATGCCCGCAACTACAGCAATTATCTCCTGCGCAGCGGCGGCGTCTGTGATATTCGGTGGGTGATGGAGCATACAGCCATCCTGCACTTTTGCGGGAAAGAAAAACCCTGGAAGCCAAAATATTTTCGGCGCTTTGGGATTTTGTACCAGCACTACGCCCAAATGACCCGCAGGACCTGGCCGATAAGCCTGTAACAACAGGACTGGCACCGTAGCGTCGGCCCTCCGCGGGTGGTTCCTTTCCTGATCGCAGGAACACAATACGGCCCGGTGCACATGCAAATGCGCACCGGGCCGTATGTTGTCTCTATAATCCAGGGAAACGGAAATCTTACTTCTTCTGGACGTACTTCAGGCAGTCCAGCATAACCGCAACCAGGATGATGATGCCGGAGAAGACGAACTGCAGGTTGGTGTCGATACCCAGGGTGGTGAGGGAGTAGGTCAGGGCGGTGAAGATGAACACGCCCACTACCACGCCGGAGATCTTACCGATACCACCGGTGAAAGAGATACCGCCCACCACGCAGGCCGCGATGGCGTCCATCTCCCAGCCCTGGCCATAAGCCGCGGAGCCGGAACCGGTCATACGCAGGCACTCCAGCCAGGAGCCGAAGCCGTAGAGGATACCAGC
>UMKW01016282.1_pt1 | contig 9513 bp, 6 predicted proteins | sample 1966391 | NCBI WGS metagenome assembly UMKW01 (sample SAMEA4836183, study PRJEB28245) | human gut metagenome | biome: gut microbiome; material: fecal sample | place: Denmark | collected 2008
TTTAATTGAAAACAGGAGGAAAGAAAATGAAGAAGACAACTTGGCAAATGCTCTTGTCCCTTGTGCTGGTTGTTTGCATGCTGGCTGCCTGCGGCACCAACAACAGCGGTACCAGCAACACCGGCAACAACAGCGGTACTACCAACAATCAGACCAGTGATACTGGTGATACCAGCACTGGTGCTGACACCACCACCCTCCGGATCGGCCTCCACGGCGATACCGGTGGATTCGATCCTCAGACTGGTACTTCCGGAACTCCTCAGTACGTGATCAAGCCCACTTATCGCGGCCTGTTCAGTGTCGCCGGTGACGGCAGCCTGAAGAACGAGATCTGCGAGAGCTACACTGTCAGCGATGACGGCCTGGTGTATACCTTTACCCTGCGTGACGATGCTAAGTGGAGCGACGGCGTTCCTGTTACTGCTGCTGACTTTGTGTACGGCTGGCAGCGCAACCTGGATCCTGAGCTGGCCTGCGCTTACTCCAACCTGCTGAGCGCGATTGTCAACTTTGACGCCTGCCTGGTTGGTGACAAGCCTGTCGAGGAGCTGGGTGTTAAGGCCCTGGATGACACTACCCTGGAGGTTACTCTGTCTCACACCCAGCCCTATTTTGTTCAGATGACCACCTTCAGCCCCTTCTATCCCGTCCGTGAGGACAAGGTTCCCACCAACTCCTCCACTTGGTCCATTACCGATGTGGCGAACGTGGTTACCAACGGCCCCATGAAGTTTGAGAGCTACAGCCAGAATGATAAGGTCGTTCTGGTCCGCAACCCCGAGTATTATGCTCCTGAGGAGTACGGCACCGTTGAGCGTATGGAGTTCTACTACATCGCCGATGCCCAGACCTCCGTGGCCGCCTTCGTCAATAACGAGCTGGATGTGGCCATCAACGTTCCTTCCGATATCGCTGCTACCCATGACAACCCCAATGAAGTTGTCGAGGTTCCCTACCTGGTGAGCGTCTGCTACGTGTTCACCGGCAGAAACCCGGTCCTGGATGACGTCCGTGTCCGCCAGGCCATCAACAAGGCTATCAACCGTGAGCAGATCTGCGAGATTCTGGGCGTGGGCAACAACCCGATCTACGGTCTGGTGCCTCCCGGAATCACCAACCCCGCTACTGGCGAGGACTTCCGTGCTGAGGGTGGCGATCTGATCGGTGAGGATGTGGCTGAGGCCCAGCAGCTGCTGGCCGATGCAGGCTATCCCAACGGCGAGGGCTTCCCCGAGCTGACCTTCCTCTCCAGCAACTCTACCAGAAACTCCGACATCGCCCTGGCCATCCAGAGCATGCTGAAGGAGAACCTGGGTATCACCATCAACCTGCAGCTGCTGGAGTCCCAGGCCTTCAGTGCTGAGCGCCGCGCCGGTAACTTCGACATCTGCGCTCTGGGCACCTCCGCTGACTACAACGATCCTACTACATGGCTGTCTCTGTACGACTCCTCCACTGAGTACATCCAGATGGTGGCTGCTTACTCCACCCCTGAGTTCGACGAGCTGCTGCATGCTGCGGACCTGGAGCTGGATCAGGCCAAGCGTTTTGAGATGCTCCACGAGGCTGAGCGCATCCTGGTGTCTGAGGACAGCCAGTGGATTCCTGTTATGACTTACAACATCCCCATCATGGTCAAGGAGTATGTCAAGGGCATTGAGACCACCACTGCTGGCGACATCTACTTCACCGGCGTTACCATCGAGAAGTAAGGCCTAGCTAAAAAAGCAATTACCTGACGATTGAGGAGAGGGCCTGTATGTGCTTATTGCCGTACAGGTTCTCTCCCGTCAGGGGTAACAAATAACAATATGTGGAAAAAAGATTTGAAGGAGAGATGCAACATGAAAAAAGTAGCATGGATTGGCGCGGGCGTTATGGGTCGGCCTATGGCTGGCCATCTGCAGGCCCATGGCTTTGATGTGAGCGTATATGCCCGCAAACCCGAGGTGCTGGAGACCATGAAGACCCAGTACGGCATTGAGAAGTGCTACAGCACCATCAAGGAAGCTGTGGCTGACGCCGAGGTGGTATTCGTCATGGTTGGCTACCCCAAGGACGTGGAGGAAGTATTCCTCAGCGACGACGGCATCTTTGCCAACGTCAAGCCCGGCACCTATGTGGTGGATATGACCACCTCCTCCCCCTCTCTGGCTGTCCGTCTGTATGAGCTGGGCAAGGAGAAGGGCCTTCATGTGATGGATGCTCCCGTGTCCGGCGGCGACAGCGGCGCCAAGGCGGGTACCCTCTCCATCATGGTGGGTGGCGATGAGGCCGACTTTGAGGCCATTGTCCCCATGTTCCAGGCTTTCGGCAAGAGCATCAACTATATGGGTCCTGCCGGCTGCGGACAGCACACCAAGGCTGCCAACCAGATCTGTGTGGCCGGCGCTACTGCTGCCTACACCGAGGCTATCATTTATGCCCAGAAGGTGGGTCTGGATCCTGAGAAGATGCTGCAGGCTATCAGCGGCGGTGCCGCCGGCAGCTGGCAGATCAACAACATGGCACCCAGAGCTCTCCACGGTGATCACGCTCCCGGCTTCTTCATCAAGCACTTCGTCAAGGACATGCGCATCGTCAAGAGCGAGGCCGCTGCCAAGGGCGTGGATCTTGAGATGCTGGATTCCGTACTGGGCCTGTACGAGAAGATGATGGAGCGGGGCTATGAAAACGACGGTACCCAGGCCCTGATCAAGTACTATCAGGACTGATTTTAATAAAGAAAACGAGGGGCAGCAATGCGAGAATATTTAGATATTATTCGTGATGCGGTAAACGGTGAGCGCGCCTATACCGAGGTGCTGGAGGTCACAAATTTCCACCGCATCCAGGCCTCTACCGGCTACCGTGCGGCGGCCGAGCATGTGGTCAAAAAGCTGCAGGCTGACGGGATCTCCTGCCAGATGCTTCAGTATCCCAGCGACGAGAAGACCTGGTACTGGGCCAGCAAGTCCTTCAAAGAGTGGGACTGCAAGAGTGCCTGGTGTGATCTGGTGGTCCCCCAGCGCAAGCGGATCGCCGACTTCCGGGCGAACAATATTGCTGTGGTCCAGAAGAGCTTCCCCTGCGATTATTCCAACACCCCCCTGGATGTGGTGATGCTGGATAAGGGGCCCGATGAGGCTGCTTATGAGGGGCTGGACCTGAAGGGTAAGATTGTCTTTATCCGGGATGCCTTCAACCCCTATATGGAGTGGGCCTTCAGCAAGCGCGGCGCCGTGGGCTTTATTACCGACTTCATGCGGGAAGTACCCGGTATCCGTGCCAGAAGCGACCTCTATGACATCCGCAACTACACCTCCTTCTGGTGGAAGGACACTTCAACTGAGCCCAACATTTTTGGCTTCGTTCTGACGCCTCGTCAGGGCGATGAGCTGGCCGCTCTCATTCGGAAGATGCAGGCCGAGCATGAGCAGGATGCCTCCAAGCCCGCCTGTCCCCAGGTGGTGTGCAAGGTGGAGTCCAGTGTCTATGATGGATATCTGGATGTGGTGGAAGCCACTCTTCCTGGCGAAACCAAGGAGGAGATCCTGATCATTGCTCACCTCTGCCATCCCAGAGCCTCCGCCAATGACAATGCCAGTGGCGTATCCTGCGCCATGGAGATTGTCCGGGTCCTCAAGCAGCTGCAGGATACCAAGCAGATCCCGCCTCTCAAGCGCGGCATCCGCATGATCCTGGTGCCTGAGTTCTCCGGTACCTACGCTTGGCTGGCCGGTCACGAGGAGATCCTGCCCAACATCTTGGCGGGCTTTAACCTGGATATGGTAGGCGGTCGTCAGACCAAGGGCTACGGTCCTCTGACCATCTGCGGCCAGCCTCACGCCAATCCTGCCATCGTCACCGACGCGGCGGCGCTGTGCCTGGACGAGGTGAAGAAGAACGCACCTTCCAGCAGCCAGAAAGAACTGGTTCCCATGTTCAACAGCCATGTCAGCAAGTATGCTGCTGGCAGTGACCAGTTCATTCTGGACGACCCCACTGTCAATATCCCCACTCCCATGCTGGGCCAGTGGCCGGATATCGCCTATCACACCGCGGCAGATACAGCGGAGTGCGTGGATCCTGCCATGCTCCACAAGTCTGCCTCCATTGGCGCCTGCTACGCCTACTTGCTTTCCAACCTGGATGCGGCCGATGTGCCCCAGGTTTTGGCCAAGACGGTGGAGCGCTGCGCCAAGGATATTGGTGAAATCGTCTCCGAGAGCCTGGAGAAGCAGGTTGACCTGGATGAGACCTTTGCCCGACTGGAGGACTACGAGGCCTTCTATCTGCGTACTTGCGCTGATATGCAGACCTATTTCACCGCGGAGGTTTATGACAGCCAGGTGAAAGCAGTGGTCAGCCAGTATCAGGAGACCATCAGCCAGCTGTTTGCCCAGGCCAAGAAGACTCTGCTCTGCGTTGAGAAGGCGGAAGACTACGTCTATACGCCCAAGACCGACTGCCCGGCAGAGTATGCCTATGTACCTGTCCGCAAGTACCGTGGTCCGATCATGCACTTGGACGATTTTATCCAGGGCAACGAGGATCTCAATGCTGCCTATAAGAGTGTTGTGGCTCATGCGGCAGAGTACAAGACCAGCCTCCACGTCCTGGGAGCGCTCATTGAGTACTACATGGACGGCAAGCGCAGTCTGGGTGAGATTGCCCGACTGGCACTTCTGGAGAACCGTGCGGGCGGTATTGAGCTCGTTCACGAGTACGTCCAGCTCCTTGTCAAGTACGGCATCGTAGAGGTTGCGGCGTAACGCAGCAGCAACATTCCCCCGCGGCTTCCTACATGATCTGCCGCGGGGGATTTTGTTTATCTGAAAATTTTAAGGAGGTCCTCACTATGATTCGGAAGATGGCGGATATGCGCCTTCAGGAGCGCCCCAATGTGTGCGGCGGCGACGGCGTGCTCCACGCCCGTCACTTGGTAGAAGCTTCGGAGAGCGCCGGCAAGGCGTCCCTCTGCTGCGTCATGACCATCGATCCCGGCTGCTCCATCGGTCCTCACCCCCACGGCCCCGACGCGGAGATGTACTACATCCTGGAGGGCGAGCTGGAGGGTAAGGAGAATGACCAGGTAGTCACTCTGTGCGCCGGCGACGTGATGTTCACCTCTTTTGGAGATGTTCACAGCGTGCGCAACGTTACTGACAAGCCTGCAAAAATGCTGGCTGTAGTGATGAAACCCGTGGAATAAGCGGTATAATACAGCAATATGGTAGAAATAGGGACGGATTTGTTGAGAATTCGTCCCATTTCTGCCAGCCTTGACAAATAATTAAAAAAATGTTAACTTGATAGAAGATTGGAGATACTATGTTAGCAATTAAAGGCGGTACGATTGTGACCATGGCCGGTGAGCGCATCACCGACGGTGTGATTCTGGTAGAGGACAAGAAGATTAAAGCGGTGGGGAAGGATGTAGAGATCCCGGCGGATGCCGAGATTATTGATGCCTCCGACAAGTGGGTGACGCCGGGCCTCATTGATGCCCACACCCATCTCTCCACGTTTAATGAACCCCAGACCATCAACGGCAGAACCGATGCCAACGAGATGAGCGGCCCCATTCAGTGCCATCTCCGGGGTATCGATGCCCTTAACCCCTTTGATTATGGCATCCCCATCGCCCGCAGTGCGGGCTTTACCACCTGCTATACCGGTCCCGGTTCCGGCAACGTCATTTGCGGAACGGGCATCTCCTTTAAGCTGCGGGGCAAAACCGTGGAGGAGATGGTCATCCCCGGTAGTGAGCAGATGAAAATGGCCCTGGGTGAGAATCCCAAGACCGCTTATGGAGAAAAAGGAAGGTCCCCCATGACCCGGATGGGTACCGCTGGTGTGCTGCGGGAGACTCTTGCCAATGCCCGGGAGTATGCCAAGAAACTCCAGGCGGCAGAGGAAACCGGAGCAGAGCCTCCCAAGTATGATTTCAAGATGGAGGCCCTGGTAAAGGTGGTCCGGGGCGAGATGAAGGTGCGGATCCACTGCCATCGCAACGATGACATTGTCACCGCAGTGCGGGTGGCGGAGGAGTTCGGCCTGGACTACGCTCTGGAGCATGCCACCGAAGGCTACCGCATCGCCGAGTATCTGGGCGCTAAGAAAGCGACCTGTGTGGTAGGCCCCCTGACCATGTCTCCCAGCAAGATGGAGATTTGGAACCGGTGCCTGGAAAATCCGGGTATTCTGGATCGGGCAGGTGTCACTGTGTGTCTGACGGAGGATGCCGGCAGTGCCACCCAGTGGCTCATGACCCACATTGGTCTCTGCATTGCCCATGGCCTTTCCGAGGAAGCTGCCTTCCGGGGCGTCACCGTAAATCCTGCCAAGTTGCTGGGCCTGTCCGACAGGATCGGTTCCATTGAGGTGGGCAAGGACGCGGATTTCGCGATCTTTGACGGCTATCCTTTCTCCAATTTGACCCGCTGTGTGATGACGATCATTGACGGAGAAATTTTTAAGCCTTGATATGGTGACTGATTAAATGAAAGCAATAGACATAGATTCCTTTGTAGATATTTGTCTTCTCAGTGCCCCCCGCTTCTCGCCTGACGGACGTCTGGCGGCCTTCCTGGCCCGCCGTCCTTCCCTGGAGCGGAATACGTATCTGAGCGACGTGTATTTGCTGGATAGGGAATCTATGTCTATTATTTTACTGACAAATTCCGGGACGGTGACCGATTTTTGCTGGTCTTCACCGGATACGATCCTCTATGCCGCAGAGGCAAAGGAGGGCCCTTACGCTGTTTTGCGTGAGCGTGACAAGGAATTTGTTGTTTACTATGAGATTTCCGTCAGCGGTGGAGAGGGGAAGGAGGCCTTCTGCATCCCTGTCCCGGTGAAGGAGATCTGCCGCGCGGGGGAACACGGTTTTCTGCTGAAGGCCTTCTGCCGACGGGATTGGATGGAATACTACCAGCTTTCCCCGGAAAAACGACAAAATTCTCTTATTACAGAGGAGGACGACTGTATCGTCTTCGATGAGTACCCCTTCTGGCGGGACGGCCAGCAGGATACCAATGGAAGACGGATGGGCCTGTGGCTGTACGATCAGCTGGACGGCAGTCTACGTCTGCTTACCCCACCGGATTTTCAGGTGAACGAATGGGAGTATCACGCCGGCCGACTGGTATACTCCGGGGCATCCTATGGCAGTGAGGCAAGACCGATTTCTGAAGGTGTCTACCTGATGGACATCTGGACGGGCCGGACAAGATGTATTCTGGAACCGGGAACCTGGGCTGTGGGAATTCTGACCATGCTCTATGACAAGATTTTCCTGACCAGGCACGACTGCCAGCGCAATTGGACTGGGGAGAGTCAGAGCCTCTATTTTGTGGATCCGGATACCCTGGAGCTGACATTCATTGGGCCGAATGACTACAATGTGGGAAAAGTCAGCGCTGCTACCGACTCCCAGACGGTGGACTTGAGACTTGTACACAGCAGCGGTGAAAAGATCTATTTTTGTACGATCATCAACGAGGAGGTCTGCATCTGCAGCATTGACGGCCAGGGCCGCCTGACCACAGAAATCCACACCCGGGGTTCCTGCAGCGGCTTTGCTGTGAAGGATGGTGAGATCCTCTGGTGCGGTCAGCGGGAAGGAGGCCTTCCGGAACTCTACCTGGGGGAGAAGCAGGTCAGCCACTTTAACGAAAACTATCTGGCTACGCACAGCATATGTCAGCTGGAGCCGATGTGCTCTGTATCCTCTGATGGAACAGAGGTCCACGGTTTTGCCATCAAACCCGCGAATTATCAGCCGGGGCAGCGGTATCCTGCCGTTCTCCATATCCACGGCGGACCCTGCATGGCCTTTCTGGATATCTACTACCACGACGTGCAGGTGTGGGCCAATCATGGCTACTTCGTCTTTTACTGTAATCCCCGGGGCAGCGATGGGCGGGGAAAGGCTTACGCGGATCTCCGTGGCAAGTACGGCACAGTGGATTACGATGATGTGATGAGCTTTTTGGATCACGCCCTGGCAGCATACCCTGAGGTGAATCCCCAAAAGCTGGGCGTGGTAGGTGGTTCCTATGGCGGCTTTATGACAAATTGGATTGTGAGCCACACAGACCGGTTTGCCTGTGCAGTATCTCTCCGCCCGGTATCCAGCTGGATCACCCTGGAGTATCTCAGCGATATTGGCCGGCACTTTGTCCTGCGGGAAATGGGTACCAATACGGCGGAGAACCCGGAGGAGCTCTGGCGGCGTTCGCCCATGCGGTATGCCTACCATATCAAAACTCCTACTCTGTTTATCCACTCTGACCACGATTTCTGCACCCATATGGTGGAGAGTGTGGCCATGTACACCGCACTGTTGAATGCTGGTACGGAGACCGGACTCTGCGTGATCAAAGGAGAGTCCCACGGCCTTTCACGTTTCGGCAGGCCCAGACAGCGGGTTCTGCGAATGGAGAAGATTCTGGCGTGGCTGGACGCGCACCTGAAGGATTCGACCCCGGCAGAGCAGCAGTGACAGCAGAAAGCGCATGAAAAATCGCAGGGGACACAGTAATTGCTGTGTCCCCTGCGATTTACTATATAGAGGAAAGGTTAGCTTATTTCTTCAGATGGCCGTCCATCCACGCCATGATTTCATTCATGCGGCGGATACGGCTCTTGGGACGGCCGGAGCGGGAGAGCTCATGGGACTCACCCTTGAAGAGACACATCTTGGTCTCCACACCGTTGAACTGCAGAGCGCTGTAGAAGGAGACGGCCTCTGCCATCCAGCAGCGGAAGTCGTGGTCGGACTGGATGAAGAGAGTAGGCGTCTTGACATTGGGGGCGTACTTCAGCGGGGAGTGGAACCACATCTTCTCCACGTCAGTGCGGGTAGAAGCGCCCTGCTCCCGGGCGGCAAAGTACAGGCCGATGTCGCTGGTGTGCTCCATGATGATCCAGTTGGAGATGGAGCGCTGGGAGACGGCGCAGACGAAGCGATCCGTGTGGCCCACGATCCAGTTGGTCATAAAACCGCCGTAGGAGCCGCCGGTGACACCCACCCGGTCGGAATCAGCATCGGGATACTGAGACAGGGCATAGTCCAGGAAGTGCATCAGATCCTCATAGTCGATGGTGCCGTACTTGCCGCGGATGTTGGCGAAGGCCTCGCCCTTGCCGTCACTGCCTCTGGGGTTGCAGAAGATGACAAAATAGCCGTGGTTGGCCCACATCTGCATCTCGTGGTGGTAGATGTCGGAGAAGGCTGTGCAGGGGCCGCCGTGGATGTGGAAGATCACGGGGAACTTCTTGCCGGGCTGATAGTCGGTGGGCTTCATGACCCAGCCGTCGATATCGGCCTCGCCGTGGTAGACCAGCGGCTCCAGAGCAACGACATCGTGGGTCTCACGGTACTCCGTGTTGAAGCTGGTGATGGCTTCGCCGTTGAGGTAGAGCTCCGTGAGGTTGTCGCCGTACATACCAACCCAGACCGTGTTGCCGTTGAAGCGGTCAAAGCCGTCGCAGGAGCCGGCGGGAGTGAGGGGCTCACTGATG
>UMKW01017352.1_pt1 | contig 9506 bp, 7 predicted proteins | sample 1966391 | NCBI WGS metagenome assembly UMKW01 (sample SAMEA4836183, study PRJEB28245) | human gut metagenome | biome: gut microbiome; material: fecal sample | place: Denmark | collected 2008
TGCGGGCAGACGTAGGCGCACTGGTTGCACTGGATGCACTTCGTGCTGTCCCACTCAGGCACGGAGACGGCCACGCCGCGCTTCTCGTAGGCGGAAGCGCCGAGCTCGAAGGTGCCGTCCGCGTGGGCCTTGAAGGCGGAAACAGGCAGGCTGTCGCCGTCCATCTTGCCTACGGGGTCGAGGATCTCCTTGACCATCTTCACGACCGGGCCGCGGCCGGTGAGCTCCACAGGCTTGCCCTCGTCAACGGCGTTCGCCCAGCTGGCGGGCACGTCCACGACGGTGTAGGCGGTGGCGCCCAGCTCGATGGCCTTGTGGTTCATATCGACGACGTCCTGGCCCTTCTTCAGGTAGGAGTGCGTCGCAGCGTCCTTCATGTACTTGATGGCCTGGTCCTCGGGGATGACCTTAGCAAGGGAGAAGAACGCGCTCTGGAGTATGGTGTTCGTCCTCTTGCCCATGCCGATCTGCTGGGCGAGGTCGATGGCGTTGATCATGACGAGCTTGATCTTGTTCTTCGCGATGTAGCGCTTCGCGTCGGCGTCGAGGTGGTGCTCCAGCTCCTCGAAGCTCCACTGGCTGTTGACCAGGAACACGCCGCCGGCCTTGAGCTTCTGCGCCATCTTGAAGCCCTTGGTGATGTAGCTCGGGTTGTGGCAGGCCACGAAGTCGGCCTTGTTGATGTAGTACGGGCTCTTGATGGGCTTGTCGCCGAAGCGCAGGTGGCTGATGGTGACGCCGCCGGTCTTCTTGGAGTCATACTGGAAGTAGGCCTGGACATACTTGTCGGTGTGGTCGCCGATGATCTTGATGGAGTTCTTGTTCGCGCCGACGGTGCCGTCGCCGCCGAGGCCCCAGAACATGCAGGAGACGGTGCCCTTCGGGGCGGTGTCGGGAGCGGAGGTCTCACGCAGGGAGAGCTTGGTCACGTCGTCCACGATGCCGACGGTGAAGCGGGCCTTCGGGTTGGCCTTGGCCAGCTCCTTGTAGACCGCGAACACGCTGGCGGGAGGAGTGTCCTTGCTGGCGAGGCCGTAGCGGCCGCCGATGACCTTGATGTCGGTCCTGCCGGCGTCGGCAAGGCTCGTCATGACGTCCATGTACAGAGGCTCGCCCAGGGCGCCGGGCTCCTTGGTGCGGTCGAGCACCGCGATGGACTTACATGTGGCCGGGATGGCGGCGAGCAGCTTGTCCGCGCGCCAGGGGCGATACAGGCGGACCTTCACGAGGCCGACCTTCTGGCCGTGGGCGTTCAGGTAGTCGATGACCTCCTCGGTCACGTCGCAGATAGAGCCCATGGCGACGATGACGCGGTCAGCGTCCGGCGCGCCGTAGTAGTTGAAGAGCTGGTAGTCAGTGCCGAGCTTCTTGTTGACCTTCTTCATGTAGTCCTCGACTATGCCGGGGACGGCCTCGTAGTACTTGTTGGAGGCCTCGCGGTTCTGGAAGAAGATGTCGCCGTTCTCGTGGCTGCCGCGCATCTGCGGATGCTCGGGGTTCAGCGCGCGGGCGCGGAACTCCTCGACGGCCTTCATGTCGCACATGGAGGCGAGGTCCTTGTAATCCCAGACGGCGATCTTCTGGATCTCGTGGGAGGTGCGGAAGCCGTCAAAGAAGTTCAGGAAGGGGACGCGGCCCTTGATGGCGGAAAGGTGAGCCACGGCGGAGAGGTCCATGACCTCCTGGACGTTGCTCTCGCAGAGCATGGCAAAGCCGGTCTGGCGGCAGGCCATGACGTCCTGATGGTCGCCGAAGATGCTGAGGGTGTGGCTCGCGAGGGTACGCGCGGTGACGTGGAAGACACCGGGCAGCAGCTCGCCAGCGATCTTATACATGTTGGGGATCATGAGCAGCAGGCCCTGGGACGCGGTGTAGGTCGTCGTCAGAGCGCCGGCGTTGAGGGAGCCGTGCACAGCGCCGGCGGCGCCGGACTCGGCCTGCATCTCCTGCACCTTGACCGTGGTGCCGAAGATGTTTTTCTGACCGGCGGCGGACCACTGGTCAACAAAGTCCGCCATCGGGCTGGACGGCGTGATCGGATAGATCGCGGCCACCTCGGTGAACGCATAGGAAACGTGCGCGGCGGCCTGGTTGCCATCCATCGTCTTGAGTTTTCTCGCCATACTTTCATCTCCACATTTATAATTATTTTAATGTGCTCCAAAAGCGCAATAATTTTATCACTCAAACGCCTCAATGTAAACCTCTAATTGCACAGATTTAGCACAAATTTTTCCCCTTTGAGGCAAAAAGTTTTTTGCGTTGCGCCGTCTCGACGCCGCCTGGGCCGAGAAACTGCACGATTTTAGGTGCATTAGTTGCTTAACTGCCCGGCTGTGAAAGTTTCCCTTGTACTTTCCGGAACGTTGTATTATAATGTTTATCCGCCGCCGGATGCCCCGGCGCGCGGAGCATTTCGAAAGGAGCTGCACCATGGTTAAAATTGAAAACCAAAAGGGCGCCATCACCATCGACCCCGAGGTCTTTGCGAACCTAGCCGGGGACGCGGCGACCAGCTGCTTCGGCGTCAAGGCCATGGCCGCTCAGGCCAAGGACGGGGGCGTCTTCCAGCTCCGCCGGGAGTCCATGTCCAAGGGCATTGAGACTCAGCTCGGAGAGGATGGCAGCGTCTCCCTGGGCCTTCACATTGCTGTTGACCACGGCGTCAACCTCATGGCCCTCTGCCGCAGCATCATTAACGAGGTCAGCTACAAGGTCTCCAAGGCCACTGGCGTCCCCGTGAAGCGCGTGGATGTCTACGTGGACACCATGCTCATCGACTGACAGAAACAAAAATCAGACCCGGAGGTTGTCCCTCTTGAGAGAATTTATTGATGCGGCGGTGTTCAAGGATATCATCCTCTGCGCCAACGCCGCCCTCGAACAGAACAGGCAGCTCATCAACGAGCTGAACGTCTTCCCCGTGCCGGACGGAGATACCGGCACCAACATGAGCCTCACCATGGGCGCCGCGGCGGCGGAGCTCTCTAAGAAGAGCTTTCCCACCCTCAGCGCCGCGGCGGACTGCGCGGCCTCGGCCATGCTCCGCGGCGCGCGAGGCAACTCCGGCGTCATACTCTCCCTGCTCTTCCGCGGCCTCGCCAAGCGGCTCAAGGGCGCTGAGAAGGCCGACGCCAAGCTCTATGCCGCCGCGATGAGCGACGGAGTGGACGCCGCCTACAAGGCCGTCATGAAGCCCGCCGAGGGCACCATCCTCACCGTCTCCCGCGTGGCCACGAGCTCCGCCGTCGAGTTCGCCGGGCACGGCTCCGACCTTGAGCTCATGCTCTCCTGCGCCGTGGAGTCCGCCGTCGAGGCTCTGGCTGACACGATAAACCTCAACCCCGTTCTCGCCCGTGCCGGCGTCGTGGACGCGGGCGGCAAGGGCTATGTCTTCATCCTGGAGGCGACGCTCTCCGTCCTGCGCGGCGAGGCCTTCGTCCCCGCCGAGGCCCCTGCCGAAAACGAGGCCGAGCCTAAGGAGAGGGCCGATTTCTCCGACTTCTCCACGGGTGAGATTGCCTTCGCCTACTGCACGGAGTTCATCTGCGGACGTGAGAACAGCAAGGAGCCCGCCCTGCTGCGCAGCTTCCTTGAGACCCTGGGCGACTGCGTCGTCGTCGTGGACGACGACGAGATCATAAAAGTCCACGTCCATACGAACGTCCCCGGCACGGTCCTGACCGAAGCGCTTACCTACGGCCCGCTGCTCAAGGTGAAGATCGAAAACATGCGCGAGCAGCACAGCGAGATGGCCGGAGGCGAGGCCGCCCCGGCTGAACCTCGGATAGCCCCCGCCGAGAAGCCCTTCGGCGCCGTCGCCGTCTGCGCCGGCGCGGGCATGGCCGAGCTCTTCCGGGAGCTGGGCGCGGACAGGATAGTCACCGGCGGCCAGACCATGAACCCCTCCACCGAGGACATACTCACCGAGATAAACCGCACGCCCGCAGAGACCGTTTTCGTCCTGCCCAACAACAAGAACATCATCATGGCCGCGGAGCAGTGCATCCCGCTGACCGAAAAGCGCGTAGTCGTCATCCCCACCAAGACCGTGCCTCAGGGCATCACCGCCCTGCTCTCCCTGGACGAGACGGCCACGGAAGAGGAGATATCTGACGGCATGGCCGAGGCCATAGCCGGGGTCCACACCGCCCTCGTCACCTATGCAGCGCGGGATTCCGACTTTGACGGCCACGAGATACACGCCGGCGAATACCTCGCCCTGCTGGACGGAGCCCTCGTCGGCAGCTACACGAACATCGAAACCCTGCTCGACGAGCTGAGCTGGTCCGTTGACGAGCTCTCCCCCGCCGTCATCTCCGTCTACTACGGCGAGGACGTGAGCGAGGAGGACGCCGAGGGCGCCGCAAAGAAGCTCGGAGCCTGCTTCCCGGATGCGGAGGTCTCCGTTGTAAACGGCGGCCAGCCGGTCTACTACTACATGATCTCGATAGAATGAGCCGTAAAAGGCCCGCCGCCCTCTCGGGCGGCGGGCTTTTTTGTTTTACCGCTTATTCGACTTTCTCCAGATGCGCTGGGCCTCGGCGGCGGCTATGAGCTCCTCGCGGAACTCGGGGGCAGCCACGCTTATGAGGCGCTCGGCCCGCTCCCAGGTGGAGGCGCCCGCCAGGTTCACGACGCCGTTTTCCGTCGCGATGTAGAAGGCCTGGCTGCGCGGGGAGGTGACGATGTCCCCGCCGAAGTGCGGGACTATACGGCTCTGGACCTTGCCGGACTTGTCTGCGAAGGTGCTGCTCATGCAGATGAAGGCCTTGCCGCCGCGGCTCTTCGTAGCGCCGGTAAGGAAGTCCACCTGGCCGCCCGTGCCGCTTATCTGCCTGGTGCCGGAGCTCTCGGAGCTCACCTGGCCGTAGAGGTCCACGCCTATGCAGCTGTTGAGCGAGATGAAGTTATCCAGCTGCGCGATTACGTCCGGGTCGTTGACATAGCTGATGGGGTAGGCGGCGACACCGGGGTTGTTGTCTATCCAGTCGTAGAGGTCCTGCGTGCCGGCGGCGACGCCGAACACGGCCTTGCCCTTGTCTATGGTCTTGCGCCGGTTCGTCAGTTTGCCGGAGGCGAAGAGCTTGTAGAAGGCGTCCGTCGCGAACTCCGTGTGCATGCCGAGGTCCTTGAGGTCGGACTCGGCTATCATCATGCCCAGGGCGTCGGGCACGCCGCCTATGCCGAGCTGGACGGTGGCCCCGTCGCAGAGGTAGGGGATGACGTTCGCTGCGATGCGCTTGTCCACCTCGCTGGGCGCGCGGCTGGGCAGCTGGATGGCCGGGCCGTGCTCGCCCTCGACTATCATGTCCACCTCGGAGATGTGGACGCTCTCCTCCTGGCCGCCCAGGGCGCGGGGCAGCTTTTCCAGGACCTCGATGACGACGACGTCCGCGTTTTCGATGTATGCGCGGGCGTTGCCCGTGCCGATGGAGAGGTTGAAGTAGCCGTGCTCGTCCATGGGCGCCGCGCCTATGAAGGCGACGTTTATGTGCAGGAAATTGTCATAGTACCAGCGCAGGTTGCGGTAGAGCATGGGCTGGTAGTAGCACAGGCCCCTGTCCGCCAGCTTGCGCTCGTAGCCGGTGAGGTGCCAGGAGCTGTAGGTGAAATGCTCCTGCTCAGGGTCGTTCTCCACAACGGCGATGGGGCCGTAGCAGAGCATGCCGCGGACCTTCACGTCCGTAAGTTCCGCCTTGCGGCGGGCCAGGGCCTCGTCGCAGAGCTTCGGATAGGTGACGCCGCAGCCGAAGTCCACCCAGTCCCCGCTCTTAACGGCGCGCGCGGCCTCCTCAGCCGTGCGCAGCTTGCTTTTGTACTCGCTCATATAATCCATTTGGCATCCTCCCATATTCTGAATCGCCCTGCGCGGGCCTTTTTCTGCTGCTATTATCTCACAGCTTCGCCGCCCGCGCAAGTATCGACAAAGCGCCAAAACTCTGCTATAATTGTTGACCAAGCAAAGCGAAAGGTCGGTAGATACCGTGAAAAAACTCCTTAAGCTGCTCTTTTCAAGGCTTGCGTTTGTGGCGCTCTTCATGCTGCTGCAAATCGTGGTCATCGTCGCCACGCTGTTCTATTTCCAGGGCGCATACACGGCTGTGCAGACGGTGTCCGTCGCCCTCGCCCTTGTGACGGTCGTCTACATCATAAATCAGGACGGAAGCTCCGCGTTCAAGATAGCCTGGATACTGCCCATCGTCTTCCTGCCCCTTTTCGGCATACCCATGTACATACTCTTCGGCAAAAAACGCACGCCGGAGAGCAAGCGGGACAAGGTCGCCGGCATGCTGCTGCGCTACCGTCAGACCGCGAGCGCCGTGGCCTCCCGCACCGCCGATATGGCCAAGGCCTCGCCCGAGGCCGCGCTGCAATCGGCATATCTTGAGCGCTGCGCCGGAGCCCCTGTCTTCCGCAGGACACAGACAAAGTATTTCCGCCTCGGGGACGAGCTCTTCCCCGCCCTGCTCGAAGAGCTTAAAAAGGCCGAGCGCTTCATCTTCCTCGAATACTTCATCGTCGAGCCCGGGGTCATGTGGGATTCCATCCTCGACATCCTTGAGGAAAAGGCTGCCGAGGGCCTGGACGTGCGCCTCATCTACGACGACATGGGATGTATCATGACCCTGCCCCGCAACTACTACAAGCGCATGGAAAAGCTCGGCATCCGCTGCTGCACCTTCCACCGCTTTCAGCCCGTCCTAACCGGCACCTTCAACAACCGCGACCACCGCAAGATCTGCGTCATCGACAGCGAGGTCGCCTTCACCGGCGGCGTAAACCTCGCGGACGAGTACATAAACCGGCGTGAGCGCTTCGGCCACTGGCTCGACTGCGGCGTCATGCTCCGCGGCGAGGCGGTCTACAGCTTCACGCTGATGTTCCTCTCCATGTGGGACTACATCCGTCACGAGGAGGACGACGCGTCGCGTTTCCTCCCGCGCCCCGGCGCATTCGACGGCATCGAGGACGACGGCTTTGTCCAGCCCTACTCCGACGCGCCCTCCGACGACGAGGCCGTGGGCGAGACGGCCTACATAAACATGCTCTCCCGGGCGGAGAAATACGTCTACATCTGCACGCCCTATCTCGTCATCGACAACGAGCTCATGAACGCCCTGACGAGCGCCGCCAAATCCGGCATAGACGTGCGCATGATAACCCCGGGCGTGCCGGACAAGTGGTACGTCCACATGGTCACGCGCAGCTACTATGCGCCGCTCCTGCGGGCCGGCGTGAGGGTCTACGAGTACATCCCCGGCTTCATCCACTCCAAAACCATGGTCTGCGACGACGCCTTCGGCATCTGCGGCACCATCAACATGGACTACCGCAGCCTCTTCCTCCACCACGAGTGTGCCGTCTGGATGTTCGGCTCCTCAGCTATAATGGACATGAAGCAGAGCTTCACGGACACGCTCTCCAAATGCGTCGAGATAACGCCGGAGCTCTACCGCAACCGCCCCTGGCTCATGAAGCTGGGCCAGAGCCTCCTGCGCGTCTTTGCCCCGCTCATGTGAATACGCGAAAAGGGCCGCCCCGACAGGGCGGCCCTTTTTGCGTTTCAAAACTCCTTTTTGGAGTAGAGCGCGACGGATATGAGGACAGACACGGCCAGGGCCGCGGCGCTCAGGGCGGCGAGAAGAGAAAGGAGCGGGATGTCCGGCAGCCCGGAGGCCAGCTTCTCCCAGTCGAGGCCCAGCTTCTCAGCCGCCAGCAGCAGTACGAAGGGGATGATGTAGCACAGTGTGATGGCGATGCGCGCCTTTTCCACGCCCAGCTTCAGCACGAGAGGCATGCCGACAGAGAGCATGAGCACCCCGGCGAAGAAGAAGCCCAGGCAGAAGCTCAGCTGTTCCGCGCCGTCCATAACCAGCGTGACCGCACAGCCCAGAGCCAGCATGGCCAGGCCCATCAGCAGCGCCGCGGCGTAGCGGCCCAGCACGATCTGCGCGCGCGTCACCGGCATGGTCAGGGCCCGGCTGTCCCAGTGCGCCCGCTCGTCAAAGCTCATGGACATCATTGGCAGCAGTATGACGTATATCACGCTCAGCGCGCTGAAAAACTGCCCGTTCCCCGTCGTGACGCTGATGACCAGCCAGACCGCGAGCACCAGGAGCACGGATTTGGCCTGCGCCCGCAGGCAGAACAAATCCTTGAGTATGAGCGCCTTCATTTTGACTCCCCCTTCAGGAAATAGAGCATGATGTCCTCTATACTCGCCGGGTCGCACACGAGGCCGCGGGCCGCGCTCCGCTCCACCAGGGCCTCAGCCCCGAAGGACGAGCGGCGCACCCCTGCCACCTTCCCCGGCTCCAGCGAGCGCAGCTCCGCCTCGCTCAGCTTGGCGACTACGTATTTCTCCAGCAGCGCGTCCTTCTCTTCGGAGAAGACTATCTTCCCGCCGTGTATGAATGTGATATAGTCGCAGACCTTCTCCAAATCGCTCAGGATGTGCGAGGAGACAAAGATGCTGTGGCCCTCGTCCTGTATAAACTCAAGGAAGATGTCCAGCAGCTCGTCGCGCACTACGGGATCGAGCCCGCTCGTGGCCTCGTCCAGGATCAGCAGGCGGCAGTCGTGTGAGAGCGCGCAGGCCAGCGAGAGCTTCATCCGCATACCGAGGGAGTAGTCCTTCACCGCCTTGCGCTCCGGCAGGCTGAGGCGGGCGGCCAGGGCCTCGAACTTTGCCGCGTCGAAGGTCCTGTAGCCCGCGGCGAGGATTCGCCGCATGTCACGCAGGCTGAGCGTCTCCGGGATGCCGCAGTCGTCCAGGACGACCCCCAGCCGCTCCCTCAGCGCCGCGCCGCCATGCGCCGGGTCCTCGCCCAGCAGGCGCACGCTGCCCGCCTCCGCCCTTGCCAGGCCCAGCATCAGGCGGATGGTCGTGCTCTTTCCCGCGCCGTTTTCTCCTATAAAGCCCATGATGCAGCCCGCGGGCAGGCTGAAGCTGACGTTTTCAAGGGCAAAACCCCTGTAATGCTTTGTGAGGCCCCTGACCTCAAGCGCGTTTTCCATTTTGCCTTCATTCTCCTTCAAACATGAGGCGAAGCATCTCCACGAGCTCGTCAAAGCTCAGCTTGCAGGAGGCGGCAAGCTCGGCTATGGCTGCCATATGCTCCTCGATCTGCCTGAGCTGCTCCTCGCGCACAAACTCCAAATCGCGCCCCGCGACAAAGCTGCCCTTACCCGTCATGGACACGATGAAGCCCTCGCGTTCCAGCTCCTCGTAGGCGCGCTTCGTCGTTATGACGCTTATTCGCAGCTCCTTCGCCAGCAGACGCATCGAGGGAAGGGCGTCCCCCTCCCTGAGCTCCCCGGCGATTATCTTCGCCTTTACCTGTGAGACGATCTGCTCGTATATCGGCACACCGCCTGCGTTGCTTATTTTGATATCCAAGTGTGATCACCCTTGTATATTGTATATATTGATTATATACAATATGAGCAATTTGTCAAGGCCAATTTTAGCCAGCGGCGGAGCGGCAGGGGCTGCGGGCGGC